>Ga0164290_1001179_pt1 | contig 48050 bp, 57 predicted proteins | sample Micstemetagenome_FD_108782 | JGI IMG/M metagenome (GOLD analysis project Ga0164290, IMG submission 108782) | Contaminated culture microbial community from soil near Moab, Utah, USA - Microcoleus steenstrupii SON62 (Illumina Assembly) | ecosystem: Environmental > Terrestrial > Soil > Soil crust...
GGCGAAGCCGAGGGCGGCGCTGATCGAGGTCGAGGCGTGGGCCGCGCCGAAGGGGTCGTATTCGCTCTCGCTGCGCTTGGTGAAGCCGGACAGGCCGCCCGGCTGGCGCAGGGTGCGGATGCGATCTCTGCGGCCGGTCAGGATCTTGTGCGGATAGCACTGGTGGCCGACGTCCCAGATCAGGATGTCCTTGGGCGTCTCGAACACATGATGCAGGGCGACGGTGAGTTCGACCACGCCGAGGCCGGCGCCGAGGTGGCCGCCGGTCGTGGAGACGGCGTCGATGGTCTCGGCCCTCAGCTCATCGGCCAGCTGGCGCAGCTGGGGGATGTCGAACCCGCGCGTGTCGGCGGGGAGGTGAACCTGGTCGAGCAACGGGGTGTCGGGCATCGAGGCAACTTGAACAACGCCCGAAGCGGGCGAAATGATGAGGCTATTCCATGAACGCCTAGCACGGCGAACGCCAGTGAGGGATTCCTGAGGTGTTCGTGACGCCCCGCGCGACCCCCGGACGAGGCGTGGGATCAGGACTGCCGCTGGAGAACGTAATCCACACTGGCCTTGAGGATTTCCGCATCGGGGCCGAAGACGTCCAGGTGGGCGCGGGCCTGATCGGCGAGGTGCGCGACCCTGTGCCGCGCCTGTTCGACGCCCAGCAGGGTGACGAAATTGGTCTTGCCCTGGGCGGCGTCCTTGTTGGCCGCCTTGCCGAGGATGTCCTCATCGCCTTCCACATCCAGCAGGTCGTCGACGATCTGATAGGCCAGGCCGATGTCGTGGGCGAAGCTGATCAGGGCCTGACGCTGGGCCTCGCGGGCGCGGGCGATGATCAGGGGGATCTCGAAGGCGTAGGTGAACAGGGCGCCGGTCTTGAGCCGCTGCATGCGGGCGACGCCGCCCAGGTCGTCGCGGACGCCCAGCAGGTCGATCATCTGGCCGCCGGCCATGCCGCGCGCGCCGCTGGCCAGCGACAGGCGGGCGGCCAGCTCGCAGCGGACCTCGGCGTCGTCGTGGGTGTCGGGGTGGAGCAGGATGTCGAAGGCGGCGGTCTGCAGGGCGTCGCCGGCGAGGATGGCGGTGGCCTCGTCATAGGCGCGGTGCACGGTGGGGCGGCCGCGGCGCATGTCGTCGTTGTCCATGGCCGGCAGGTCGTCGTGGACCAGGCTGTAGGCGTGGACGCATTCCAGGGCGCAGGCGGCGCGCAGGACGGGCCGCTCCTCGATGTCGAACAGGTTGGCGGCCTCTAGGGCGAAGAAGGGGCGCAGCCGCTTGCCGGGGCCGAGGGCGGCGTAGCGCATGGCCTCGGTCAGGCGGGATTCGGGACCGCTGGCGCGGGGGAGCAGTTCGTCGAGGGCGACGGTGACCAGGTCGGCGATCTCGGCCACGCGATCGACCACGCCCTGTTCGGGGGAGTTGGCGGCGTGGGCCGGGGGCGGATGGAGGGTCAGAACAGCCTCCCGCCGATCTCGACCTCGCGGTCGACGCCCACCAGGACGACCTCTCCGGCGGCGTCGGGGAAGCCCAGGGTCAGGACCTCGGACATGAAGGGGCCGATCTGGCGCGGCGGGAAGTTGACGACGGCGGCGACCATGCGGCCGACCAGTTCCTCGCGCGTATAGTGGACGGTGATCTGGGCCGAGGACTTCCTCACGCCGACCTCGGGGCCGAAGTCGATGGTCAGCTTGTATGCAGGCTTGCGCGCCTCGGGGAAGGCGTCGGCGGCGAGCACGCGGCCGACGCGGACGTCGACCTTGAGGAAGTCGTCGAAGCCGATCGGGGCGGCCGGGGCCGGCATCAGCTGAACTCGGCGGGTTCGACGCCCTTTGCGCCGCCGTCAGGGCCGACGACGATCTTCTCGACACGCAGCTGGGCCGCCTTCAGGCGATTTTCGCAGTGAGCCTTGAGGCGCGCGCCCTCCTCGTAGAGGGCGATGGATTCCTCGAGCGGGGCCTGCCCGGACTCGAGTTTGGACACGATGGCCTCGAGCCGCTGCAGGGCGTCCTCGAAGCTGAGATCGGCGGGAATTTGGGCGGCGTCGGTCATTGGCCGCGACCCTAGAGGCGGCGGCGGCCGGCCTCAAGCGGACAGCCGACTATTCCTGAATCGGGACGCGACGGACCGAGACGATCCGGACGCGGGGGTCCAGCATCTGGCCGCGCATGAAGCCTTCGCCCTCGGTGGGGGATTTGGGAGCGGCGAGGATCTGGCGGACGATGTCCATGCCCTCCACCACGCGGCCGAAGACGGCGAAGCCGGGATCGTCCGGCGCGGACTTGCCGGCGTCGAGAGAGCTGACATTGCCGACGATGATGAAGAAGTCGCCGGTGGCCGTGCCGGGATCGAACCGGGCCATGGAGAGGGCGCCGTCGGTGTGGGTTAGGCCGGTTTCGCTGGTCGGCTCGTGGGCGATGGGGGGCAGGACGCGTTCCGGCGCGCCGCCGGTTCCGCCCTGGATCAGGCCGGCGGCGGGGCTGAGGACCATGCCGCGGTAGAAGGCAGTCCCGTTGAACCGGCCCTCGTCGACATAGCGCAGGAAGTTGGCCGAGGTGATCGGGGCGCGCGGATCGGTCTCGGCGAGGATGGTTCCGGCGTCGGTCTCGATGGCGACGCGGACGGGGCCCGCGTCCTGGGCCGTGACGGCGGGGGCGAGGGCGAGACTGAGGGAGAGGGCGAGGAGGGTCCGGCGGATCATGGTGCTCTCCCGCGCCGTCAGCGCTTCTCGTAGCGGCGCTGGGACCAGTATTTGAAGCCCTGGTTGTGGACCAGGTCCCAGCCGTCGGCGCGCAGGCGGCGGCCGACCATGTGGTTGAAATAGCCGTGGGCGAGGACCAGCACGTCCTGGCCGCTCTCGGCGCGGGCGATCAGGGCCTGGGCGGCCTTTTCGGCGCGGCATTCGGCCTGGCGGCGGGTCTCCTGACCCTCGTGGTGGTTGAAGGCGTGCCACCAGAAGCGGGCCACGGCGCCCCAGTATTTGGGCGGCAGCTTGAACCAGGAGGGGAAATGCGGCGGCGGCAGGGGCGCCTCGATGAACAGGGCGTCCGACATGACCTCGCGGCCGGCCGCGATGGCGGCGGCGGTTTCCTGGGCGCGCGGGCGGGTCGAGGCGTAGATCGCGCCGGCGCCCTCGGCCGTGGCCAGCAGTTCGGGCGGCGGGGTCTGGCCGGCGCGCAGGCCGCCGACTTCGTATTTCGCCCACCAGTCGCGGTACTGGTCGGAGGTCAGCAGGCATTTGCGCGACAGGGCCGGCTCGCCGTGGCGGGCGAGGATGATGGCGCCGGGACGCACCGAGACCAGGGCCGGGCGGGCCGGCGGGGCAGTCGCGGGAATCGTCGGGTCTGCCATCAATGAGTCTCGGGCGGGGGCGGGCATGATTTGCGGAGGATAAGCCGTTGGCGAACCGTCCTTATTCCTCCCCCAAGGCCTGAACGTGGGCGACCGCGGAACGGCCCAGCCCTTCTAGGTCGTAACCGCCCTCGAGCGAGGCTGCAACCTTGCCGCCGCAACACGAACGCGCGACCTCGACAACGGCGCGTGTGGCCCAGGCGAAATCGTCCGCCTCCAGACTTTGATGCGCGAGCGGATCGCGGCGGTGGGCGTCGAAGCCGGCGGAGATCAGGATCAGGTCGGGATCGAAGCTCTGCAGCGCCGGCATCAGGCCGCCCGAGAAGGTCGCCCGCCAGGCCTCGCGGGCCGCATGGGGCGGGACCGGGGCGTTGACGATGTTGCCGACGCCGGTCTCGGACGCCGCGCCCGTGCCCGGATAGAGGGGCATCTGGTGGATGGAGCCGAGGAACAGGCTGGCGTCGTTCTCGAAGGCGGCCTGGGTGCCGTTGCCGTGATGGACGTCGAAATCGATGACGGCGACGCGGGCCAGGCCCTCGGCCTGGGCCACGCGGGCGGCGACGGCGACATTGGAGAACAGGCAGAAGCCCATGGCCTGGTCCGGCTCGGCGTGGTGGCCGGGCGGACGGACGGCGGCGAAGGCGCGGGCCGTCTCGCCGCGGGCGATGGCGCGGACGGCGTCGACCACGGCCCCGGCCGCGAGGCGGGCGGCGCGGATGCTGCCGGGCGACAGGATGGTGTCGGCGTCGAGCTGGTTCAGGCCCGTCGTGGGCGAGGCGTTCAGCAGGCGGGCGACGTAGTCGGCGGGGTGCAGGCGTTCGAGGTCGGCGACGGCGGCTTCGGTCGCGGCGCGGCGGTCGAGGGACAGGCCGGAATCGTCGAGGGCGTCGAGCACGGCCTTCAGCCGCTCGGGCCGCTCGGGGTGGCCGATCCCGGGGCGGTGCTCGATCATGTCGGGATGGGTGAACAGGGCGACGCTCATCGGGCGAGGATAGAGACCTCCCAGCCTAACCCCAACCCCCGTGCATCCCGGCGAATGCCGGGATCCAGATCACGGACGCAGGCCGATGGCATGAGCGGCGCATCCGCAAAATCGAACATCGAGACATCGCATCTGGATCCCGGCATTCGCCGGGATGCACGGAGAAGGGTTGAGTCCCGGGATGCGATGGCGGAAAGCGAAACCATGAGCGAACCCATCACCCGCCCCGCGACCGACGCCGACGCCAACGCCCTGGCCGTGATCGGGCGTCAGACCTTCATCGACACCTTCGTGGCCGCCGACGGGTTCGCCATCCCCTATCCGGCCGACGATCTGGAAGCCTTTCTGGAGGCCAGCTTCCACCCCGACGCCATCCGGTCGAAGCTGAACGAGCCGGGCGCGGCCTGGTGGGTGGCCGAGCGGGACGGCGAACTGCTGGCCTTCGCCAACACCGGACCCAACACCCTGCCCCATCCGGACGCCCGGCCGAGCCACGCTGAACTCCGGCGACTCTATGTGTCGAAGGCGGCGCAGGGGCTGGGGCTGGGCACCAAGCTGCTGGCCGTGGCGCTGGAGTGGATGGAGGCCAATACCGACGGGCCGTTGTGGATCGGCGTCTGGAGCGGAAACCTGAAGGCGCAGAAGCTGTACGCCGCATACGGGTTTGAGAAGGCCGGGGAGTACGAATACCCGGTCGGCCGCTGGCGGGATCACGAGTTCATCTTGCGGCGCGGCTGAGCGAGGCTCAGGTTAGCACCATGCTCCTCCCCTTCTTCACCGCCCTGAGAGACGCGCGCGTGCCCGTGTCGATGAAGGAATGGCTTCATCTGATGGAGGCCATGGATCGCGATGTGGCGGGACGGAAGGTCGACGACTTCTACCACCTGTCGCGGGCGGTCCTGGTCAAGGACGAGAAACACTACGACCGGTTCGACCAGGTGTTCGGCAAGGTGTTCGCCGGGATCGAGACCGTCGGCGCGGGCGACGAGCCGTCGCTGGACGTGCCCGAGGACTGGCTTCGCCTGCTGAACGAGAAATACCTGACCGACGAGGAAAAGGCGCAGGTCGAGGCGCTGGGCGGGTTCGAAAAGCTGATGGAGACGCTGAAACAGCGTCTGGAGGAACAGAAGGGCCGGCACGAGGGCGGATCGAAATGGATCGGCACCGGCGGGACCAGCCCGTTCGGCCACGGCGGCTACAATCCCGAGGGCGTGCGCGTCGGCGGACCAGGCAAACAGGGCCGCGCGGTCAAGGTCTGGGAGAAGCGCGAATACCGCAATCTGGACGACCAGGTCGAGCTTGGGACGCGCAACATCAAGGTGGCCCTGCGCCGCCTGCGCCGGTTCGCGCGGCAGGGGGCGCCGGACGAGCTGGACATGGACGCCACCATCGACGGCACGGCGCGTCAGGGCTGGCTGGACATCCACATGCGGCCCGAGCGGCGCAATACGATCAAGGTGCTGCTGTTCCTCGACATCGGCGGGTCGATGGATGCCCATGTGAAGATGTGCGAGGAGCTGTTCTCGGCCGCGAAGACCGAGTTCAAGCATCTGGAATTCTTCTACTTCCACAACTGCCTCTACGAGGGGGTGTGGAAGGACAACCGGCGCCGGCACGAGCAGAAGATCCCGACGTGGGAGGTGCTGAACAAATACCCCGCCGACTGGCGCGCCATCTTCGTCGGCGACGCGACCATGAGCCCCTATGAGGTGACCATGCCGGGCGGCTCGGTCGAGCACTGGAACGAGGAGGCCGGCGCCGTCTGGATGAAGCGGGCGACGCAGCAGTGGGACAAGGTGGCGTGGCTGAACCCGTCGCCCGAGCGGTACTGGAGCTATTCGGCCTCGGTCGGGATGGTGCGCGAGCTCGTCGACGAGCGGATGTATCCGCTGACCCTTGAAGGGCTGGAGAAGGCAATGCGGGCGCTGGCCAAATAGGTTAGGGTCGGCCCGAGTGTCCGGGAGGGTTCGCCATGCTCGCCATTGTGTTCGCCGTCATGCTGCAACAGGCCGCCGCGGACCCCGTCGTCTGGGAAGAGCCCGCGCCCCCGCCCGTAGCCGCCGCGCCCGTCGAAATCCCCGCCATTCCCGACAGCGCCCGCGCCGACCCGTACGGCTATGAGCGGGCCGAATGCAGCCCGCTGATTCGCAAGGCGTCGGAGACGATGGAGGCCTGTCAGGCGCGGGTGCGGTACGCTCTTGCGGCCAATCTGGGCGACGCCCTGCCGCCGGGTCTGGCCCCGGCCGGCGCGCCCGACGAATGCCGGCTGGCGGCGGCGGGCGACCGCTACGCCCTGCAGTGCGGTGCGCCGGACCGGCCCGCCCGAGCCGAGGTCAGGCCGCGGGAACGGACGTGCGAGAGCCGGCCCAGGGCGAGGCCGGAGGGCGGCGTGGCCTGGACTGAGGAATGCCGGCCCGCCGACGGGTCTCCGCCGGCCGGGGACGGGCTGAAGATCCGGCTGGGCGGGGATTGACCGCACACACGAACGCCGCCCGCGATGGCGGACGGCGTCATGGTCGTTGAAGGCGAAACCTAGTTGCGGTTGTCGCGGATGGTGTCCTTCAGGCCGCCGACGGCGTTCTGAACCTTGCCTTCGACCTGATCGGCGCGGCCTTCGGCTTTCAGCTTTTCATCGCCGGTCACCTTGCCGGCGGCTTCCTTGATATTGCCGCCGATGTTCTTGGCGGCGCCTTCGATACGGTCATGATCGGGCATGGAAATCTCCTGACTGACACGCCGTCGAACTGACGGCGCTTGTGCAGGAAAAAGCGAAATGGGGCGCCGCCCGTTCCGTATGGTTCAGCTGGCGTGACGCCGCAGCCAGGCGGTCACGGCCCAGGCGTGGGCGTCGTGGCGCAGTTGCGCGACGGCCGTATGGGGGTGCAGCCAGACCAGTTCGTGATCGGCCTCGACCTTGGCGGCCGGGTCCAGCGACAGCTGTTCGGCGATCCAGAAGCCGCCCCGGTTGTTGATCGGCGCGCCGTCGGACTTGCGGAAATACTGGGCCGCCTCGGCTATGCGGACGAAGGGGCGGACGAACATGCCGGCCTCCTCGACGAATTCGCGGACCAGGGCCTGTTCCTCGGTCTCGTCGCCGTCGACGGCGCCGCCGGGCAGGTCGACATAGCTGCCCTCGCCCCGGTCGACGCGAACGCAGGCCAGCTTGCCGTCATGGAAGACGAGGCCGAACGCCGTGGGACGCGAGGCGTAGTCGAGGTCGGGATCGCGGAGGCCGAACTGGAGCATGGGCGGATAACGCGTCCGGACGCTAAAGGTCGAAGGCGAGGCGGGCGCGGACGCCGCGATGCTCGCCGTCGTATTCGACCTTGGAGCGCAGGCCCGAGGCCATGGCGGTGATGATCTTGCCGCCCAGGCCGGTGCCGCGGGCCTTGCCGTCGCCCATGCCCGGGCCGTCGTCCTCGACCGTCAGCAGGGCGCGGCCGTTGGGGCCGGGCTTGAGGATGACGCGGATCTCGCCGCCCTGGTCGGGGGCGTAGGCGTATTTGACGGCGTTGGTGACCAGTTCGGTGACGACGACGCCCAGGGACACCGCCTGATCGGTCGAGACGCGCATGGGCTCGGCCTGGAGGGTGATGTTGGGCGAGGAGTCGCCGGGGCCGACGGACTTGCCCAGTTCGTCGATCAGGCCTTCCAGATATTCGTCCATGGCCACAGAGGACATGTCGCCCGAGGTGTAAAGGCGGCGGTGGACATGGGCCACGGCCTCGATCCGGGCCTGGGATTCCTTCAGCGCAGCGCGGGCGCCCTCGTCGGCCAGGTGGCGCAGCTGCAGGGACATGAAGCTGGACACCAGCTGCAGGGAGTTGCCGACGCGGTGGTTGACCTCGCGCAGCATGGCCTCGGCGCGGTCGCGGGCGATGCGGACCTGTTCCTGGGCCTCGTCCTTCTCGCGCTGCAGGCGGCGGCGGGACACGGCCTCCTCCAGCGCGTTGCGCAGCAGGGTGGTGAAGTCCTCGGACACGTCCTTGATGACGTAGTCGGCGGCGCCGGCGCGCAGGGCGGCCACGGCGATGCGGCCCTCCTGGGCCCCGGTGACGTAGACGACGGGGGGCGGGTCCTTGAGCGCGATAATCTCGGGCAGGACGTCCAGACCCTCGCGGCCGGGCATGTAGTGGTCCAGGGCCACGACGTCGAAATCGCCGGCGCGTGAGGCGAGGATTTCCAGGCCCGCGTCTCCGTCGGAGGCGCAGGCGACGGCGAAGCCGTGGCGCGTCAGCTCCTTCTCGACCAGCCGCGACAGGCCGCGGTCATCGTCGATGTAGAGCAGGCGGATGACCTCGCCCTGGGTCCTCAAGATGCGCTCACTCGATGTCCGGGGCCTGCATGACCGAGAGGAACAGGCCCAGCTGGCGGATGGCGCCCGCGAAGCTTTCGTAGTCCACCGGCTTGGTGATGTAGACGTTGCAGCCCAGATCGTAGCAGCGCTGGATCTCGGTCTTGTCGTCGGTGGTGGTCAGGACCACGACCGGGGCGCGGCGCAGGCGCTCGTCCTTCTTGACCCGTTCCAGGATGTCGGTGCCCGACATGTCCGGCAGGTTCAGGTCCAGCAGGATCAGCATCGGCCCGTTCAGGCGGACTTCCTCGCTGAACAGATATTCCATCGCCGAGCTTCCGTCGGCGAAATGCTCGATCTCGTTGGCGATGTTGGCGCGCCGGATGTTCTTTTCGATCAGCTTGGCGTGACCGAGGTCGTCCTCGACCATCACGATCTTCACGGCATGGCTCATCAGTAGTCTCCGGCGTCCGCGAGGACGAGGCGTGTGGGGAATTTCAGCATAAATGTCGAGCCCTTTCCAAGCTCTGACTCGACCGTGATGTCGCCGCCCAGGCGACGCACGCTGTTGCGCACGAAGGCGAGGCCGAGGCCCTCGCCCGCCCGGTCCTGCTTACCGGAACGGCGGAACAATTCGAAGATGCGCTCGTGGTCGCGATCGGAAATGCCGCGGCCGTTGTCGGCGATCCGATAGACGACCCAGCCGTCGCCCGTCTCATAGCCCGAGACGGTGATGCGGCCGTGGCGTGAGGGGTCGAGGTATTTGACGGCGTTGTCGACCAGATTGCCGAGGATCTGCTCCATCGACAGCCGGTCGCTCTCGATGGCCGGCAGGGGCTCGACGACGATTTCGGCGTCGGACGCCTCCGTCTGGTGCCGGACGCTGTCGGCGACGGCCTGGCTCATGGCGGTCATGTCGATCTGTTCCGGGACCAGGTTGCGTCGGCCCTCGCGCGACAGCCTGAGGATGGCGTTGATCAGCCGGTCCATCTTCTCGGTCGAGGCGCGGATGAAGCCGATGGCCTCGGGCAACTCCTCGCGCACGGCGGTCAGGGCGTCCTGTTCGACCAGTTTGGGAGCCCTGGTCTCCACCGCCGTCATCTGGCGGTCGATGATCCTGCCGGCCGTCTCCAGTTCCGAGGTGAAGCCCATGACGTTGACCAGGGGCGCACGCAGGTCGTGGCTGACGATGTAGGCGAAGCGCTGGATCTCGTCATTGGCGCGGGTCAGCTCGAAGGTGCGGTCGCGGACCTGGTGCTCGAGGCCGGCGTTCATGGCGTCCAGGGCGTGCCGCGCCTGCTGGATCTCGAGCACATAGCGCCGGATCAGCCAGGCGCTGACGCCGGCCAGAACCAGAATCAGCAGGCCGGCCAGGGCGTTGACCAGGACCGTCACGCCTGACGCCCATTCTGTCTGACGCGTGCCGAACTGAAGGCGGGTCGCCTGGACCTCGTCGATGGCGGCGGTTTCCGCGCGCATCTGGTCCATCAGCTGCTTGCCCAGGCCGTCGCGCATGATGGCGACGCTGTCCTCGAACCGTCCCATGCGGCCCAGGGCGATGGTGCGGTCGATTATGTCGAGCCGTTGTTGCGACAGGGCGCGCAGGCGTTCGACGCGCGGGGCGAGGTCCGGATCCCCGTCGGTCAGCCGCGCCAGCTCGTCCAGATGGTCGGGCAGCCGGGCCATGGCGTTGTTGTAGGGCTCGAGATACTGCAGCTGCCCCGTCAGCAGGAAGCCGCGCTGGCCCGTCTCGGCGTCGACGGACAGGGTCATCACCTCCATGGCGGCCAGACGGATGCGCTGGCCCTTGTCGACCGTGTCGTTGAAGTCGCTGGTTCGCTGCAGCATCACGAAGACGGCGATGTTGACCAGCAGCAGCAGGGCGATGGCCCCGGTCAGCAGGGCGACCACGGACCGGCTGAGCGACGGCGTGCGCAGGAAGTGGCCAAGAGCCAGGAGCGTGGGACGCAGGGCCGGTATCATCGGGCGCGAGCATTAGCGGCGCGTTCCGCCCTGTCCAGTCGCGCGCCGGGAGAAACTCTCCGCGCTTCGGGGATTTAGGGTAAAGATGCTGCGTCAGGATCGGGGGAGAGTGACATGGTTTGGTGGTGGTGGATCGTTCCGGCGATCGTGGGCGTGCTCGGCGTCGTCCTGCTGTTCAAGGGCCTGGCGGGTCTGTTCAGGGGCCGATTCTTCAGCGGCCTGCTGGTCGGGGCGGGCGGCGCGGGCTTCATCGCCGCGGCGGTGATCGCCTCCCTGCTGGCCCTGGATGTCCAGACCTATGGCCGGCTGACCTATGAGCGCCCCGTGGCCACGATCCAGACCCGCCAGCTGGGACCGCAGTATTTCGAGGCGACCGTGATCCAGCCCGACCGGGGCGAGCACGCGCCGGCGGCGACCAATCTGTATCCGCTGCACGGCGACGAATGGCGCATCGAGGCCCAGGTGCTGAAGTGGAAGCCGTGGGCCAATGTGCTGGGGCTGGACGCGCAGTATCGTCTGGACCGGCTGTCGGGGCGCTACGCCTCGATCGAACAGGAGATCAACGCCGAGCGCAGCGTTCATCCGCTGTCGGGGGGAGACGAGTCCGTCACCTGGCTGCCCTGGAAGGTCAGCACCTGGGATACGGCGCGGCGCTATCGCCGCTATGTCGACGCGGTCGACACCCTGTACGGCGGCGGCGCCTATATGCCGATGGCCGACGGGGCGAAATACGAGGTCTGGATCACCCAGTCCGGTCTGGTGGCGCGCCCCGCGAACGACGCGGCCCGCACCGCGTCGTCGGGGGGATGGACGGAGGTGAACTAGTCTCTCCCCATTCGCTACGCGAACAGGGAGGAGACATCACACCGTCCCGATCGTCCTCAGCCGCGCCCGCGGATGGACTTCGTTCTGGCTCATGACCACCGTCTGGCCGCGGAAGCGTTCGATGATCGAGCGGACGTAGGGACGGATCTGCGGTCCGGTCAGAAGCACAGCCGTCTCGCCCGCCATGGCGGCGCGTTCGAAGACGTCGCGGACGGCGCGGATGAAGTCCTGCAGGCGTGACGGGGCCATGGCCAGCTGGCGGTCCTCGCCCTGGCCGACGAGGGCGTCGGCGAAGGCCTGTTCCCATTCCGGCGACAGGGTGACGATCGGCAGGGCGCCGTCGTCGCCCTTGTGCTGCCAGCACAGCTGGCGGGCCAGACGGCCGCGCACGTGTTCGACCAGTGTCGTCACCGAACTGGTGTGCGGCGCGGCCTCGGCCAGGCCTTCCAGAATGGCGCCCAGATCGCGGATCGAGACCTTTTCGCGCAGCAGGGTCTGAAGCACCCGTTGAAGCGTGGTGACGGTGACGACCGAGGGGATCAGTTCGTCGACCAGCTTCTTCTCTTCGGTCCCCAGCTCCTTCAGCAGCTTCTGCACCTCGGCGTAGGAGAGCAGGTCGGCCATGTTCTCCTTGAGGATTTCGGTCAGGTGGGTGGTCAGCACCGTCGAGGGGTCGACGATGGTGTAGCCGCGGAAGGTGGCCTCCTCGCGCAGGCTTTCGTCGATCCATGTGGCGGGCAGGCCGAAGGCGGGCTCCTTCGTATGTTCGCCCGGCAGTTCGACCTGGCGGCCGGCGGGATCCATGGCCATCAGGGAGCCGAGGCGGACCTCGCCCTGCCCGGCCTCCATCTCCTTGATGCGGATGGCGTAGCCCTGGGTGCCCAGGCGCATGTTGTCGAGGATGCGCACCGACGGCATGACGAAGCCGTACTCCTGCGCCAGCGAACGGCGCAGGGCGCGGACCTGATCGGTCAGGCGGCGGCCCTCCAGATCGTTGATCAGGGACAGCAGGGAATAGCCCAGCTCGATCTTGACCTCGTCGATGGTCAGGGCGGTGCCGATCGGTTCCTCGACCTCCTCGCGGGGGCCGGAGGCGGTGGCGGCCATCTCGGCCTCGGTGGGCTTGGGCTTGAGCCGTTCGCGGCCCAGCTTCCAGGCCATGAAGCCGGTGCCGATGGCCAGGGCGGCGAACGGGAGCAGCGGCATGCCGGGGATCAGGCCGATCAGGCCGGCCGCGGCGGAGACGACGCCGAGGCTGACGGGGTTGGTGGCCAGTTGGGCGACCAGGGCCTTGTCCGCCGTACCCTCGACGCCCGCCTTGGACACCAGGAAGCCCGCGGCGATGGAGATGACGATGGCCGGGACCTGGGTCACCAGACCGTCGCCGATCGTCAGGGCGACGTAGCTGTTGGCGGCCTCGCCGATCGGCATGCCGTGCTGGATCGTGCCGATCAGTATGCCGCCGATGGCGTTGATGAAGACGATGATCAGCCCGGCCACAGCGTCGCCGCGCACGAATTTCGAGGCGCCGTCCATGGCCCCGAAGAAGGTCGATTCCTGCTCCAGCTCCTTGCGGCGGCGCTTGGCCGTCTCCTCGTCGATCAGGCCGGACGACAGGTCGGCGTCGATGGCCATCTGCTTGCCCGGCATGGAGTCCAGGGTGAAGCGGGCCGAGACCTCGGCGATGCGGGTCGAGCCCTTGGTGATGACGACGAAATTCACCACCAGGATGATGGCGAAGATGATGATGCCGATGATGAAGCTGCCGCCCATCATCAGGCTGCCGAAGGCCTGGATCACCTGGCCGGCGCCGCCCGAGCCCTCGTGGCCGTGGCTGAGCACCAGACGCGTCGAGGCCAGGTTCAGGCCCAGCCGGAACAGGGTGGTGACCAGCAGGACCGTGGGGAAGATGGCGAAGTCGAGCGGCTTCTTCATCATGACCGCGGTCATGAGGATCAGGACGCTGGACACCAGCGACAGCGCCAGAAGGAGGTCCAGCAGGAAGGTCGGGATCGGCAGGATCAGCAGCAGGATGACGCCGATGACGCCGATGGCCATGGCCACCTCGCCCCGCGCAACCCAGCCCAGCATGTCGCGGCCGGTCGGACGGGCGTAGCCGTCCTTCATCATCACCGAGGCGGGGACGTCGGTCATGCGCGACCGAGAGCCGACAGGGCCATGCGCGTCGCGGTCGCTATGACGGCCTCGTTGCGGGCGACGGGCCCGGATGCTCCTGCATGATAGTAGGCGGCGACAATGACGGACGCGCCGGCCGGCGGATACAGAACGCCGATGTCGTTGGTCGGGCCGTAGCCGCCCGTTCCGGTCTTGTGGGCGACGGTCCAGTCGGCGGGAACGCCCGCCCGGATCCGGGCCGTGCCCGTGGGGGTGTCGGTCATCCAGCGGAGCAGCACCGTCTTGTGCTGAGCCGACAGGGGCGTGGCGGCGTCAATCAGCAACCGCTTGATATTGGTCGCCGACTGCAGCGGCGTGATGGTGTCCTTATCGCCGTCCAGCCGGTTCATCTCGGGTTCGAAACGGTTCACCGTGGTGCTGTCGTCGCCGAGCGAGCGGTAGAAGGCCTGCATGGGCTCGATGCCGCCCATGGCCCGGAGCAGCAGGTTGGCGGCGGGATTGTCGCTGACCTCGACCGTGCCCTTCATCAGGGCCTGGACGCTGAGAGAGCCGCCGATCGCAGGTTCCGTCACCGGGGCGTGATTGACCATGTCGGCAGCCGTCACCGGGATCATGCGATCGAGCCGCTCCTGCCCGGCCTGCACGCGCAGGAAGGTCGCGGCGGCGAGGTACATCTTGAACGTCGAGCAATACACGAACCGTTCGTCGCCCCGCCACGCCAGCCTGCGGCCCGAGCCCGTATCGTGGGCGACGAAGCCCAGTCGACCGCCGTTGTCCCGCTCCAGAACGGAGAGGTCGAAGGCTTCCGGGGCCGCCGGAGCGGCTTGCGGCGCCTTCGTTTCGGCGGCCCGGACGCAGCCGGCCACGCCCAGCGCGCCGAAGCCGGTCAGGACGCTTCTGCGGTCCATGCCAGTCATGCTCAGGCGGCCGCGTAGCCGGCGGCGGCGACGCCCGATTGCGGCGCGATGATCTGGGTCCCCTCGTCGGCGTATTCGTTCAGCTTGTTGCGCAGGGTCCGGATCGAGATGCCCAGGATGGTCGCCGCATGGGTGCGGTTGCCGAGGCAGTGCGACAGGGTGTCGAGGATCAGGGTCTTCTCCATCTGCGCCACCGTCTGGCCGACATGGGCGCGGGTGACGGCGTCGGCGACGTGGGCGGCGCGGCCGGCGACGCCGGCGTCATGCGCGGCGCCGTGGCTGCCCATGGACAGGGGCTGGCCGTCGGGCAGGCGGATGGCGTCAACGTCGATCTCGGGGCCGACTGCCAGCAGCACGGCGCGGTGCATGGCGTTTTCCAGTTCGCGGACGTTGCCGTTCCAGCGGTGCGAGACGAGCGCCCGTTTGGCGTCGGCCGAGATCGGGCGGACCGGCACGCCGTTGGCGGCGGCGTATTTCTTGACGAAATGATTGGCCAGGACGGCGATGTCGCCCGGACGCTCGCGCAGTGCGGGCAGGCGCAGGTTCACGACGTTCAGGCGGTACAGCAGGTCTTCGCGGAAGGTCCCCTCGGCGACCGACTTGGCCAGGTCGCGGTTGGAGGTGGCGATGATGCGGATGTTGACCGGAACCGGCTTTGTTCCGCCGACGCGGTCGATGACGCGTTCCTGGATGGCGCGCAGCAGCTTGGCCTGCAGGCGGACGTCCATTTCGGAGATTTCGTCCAGCAGCAGGGTGCCGCCGTCGGCCTCCTCGAACTTGCCGATGCGGCGGGCCATGGCGCCGGTGAAGGCGCCCTTCTCGTGCCCGAACAGTTCCGACTCCAGCAGATTGTCGGGGATGGCGGCGCAGTTGACGCTGATGAAGGGACGGTCGGCGCGCTTGGAACCGCTGTGGAGGTAACGGGCCATCACCTCCTTGCCGACGCCGCTTTCGCCGGTGATCAGGATGGAGGCTTCCGAGCGGGCGACCTGGTCGGCCAGCATGACCACCGCCTTCATCGACGGGTCGGCCGAGATCAGGGGCCGGTCGTCGTCGGCCACGGCCGACAGGACGGCGGCGATCAGGTCGGCTTCGGGCGGAAGCGGGATGAACTCCTTGGCACCGGCGCGGATCGCGTTGGCCGCGTCGGTCGCGTCGGCGTCGACGCCGCAGGCCACCACCGGCACATGGATGCGCTCGGCCTCGTTGGCCGCGATCAGCGCGGCGATGTCGACGCGGTAGTCGACCATCAGCAGGTCGGCGCCCTGCCCCCGGCGCAGCTGTTCCGTCGCCTGATCGCCGCGCTCGACATGGCTGACCTTGGCGCCGTGCGCCATGGCCATCTTCACCGCCGTCGCCAGCTGTCCGCTGAGCCTGCCAACCACCAGAAGCCGCATGGGTCTTCTCCTCTAATCTTTACGCACGGCCGCCGATCAGGCGCCGCTGTCTTCCGTCTTGATGATTTCCGTCATGGTCACGCCGAGACGGTCCTCGACGACGACCACCTCGCCTCGGGCGACCAGGCGGTTGTTGACGAAGATGTCGATCGCCTCGCCGACCTTGCGGTCCAACTGGAGCACCGATCCGCGGTTGAGCTTCAGCAGCTGGGCCACCGACATGTGGGCCTTGCCCAGGACAGCCGAGATGTTGACCGGCACGTCGAAGACGGGCGCCAGATCGCTGGCGGTCTTGTCGAGCGCATCGTCGTTGACGGTGATGGCGGTGGAGTCCGGAAACTCCTCCAGGGACATGGTGTCGGACGCCATTACGGCCTCTCTTCCAGCGGGATTTCAGGGGTCAGGGCTTCGGCGTGGCCGGCTTCGGCGGCCAGGGCGGAGTTCAGGGCCTCGCTGATGCGGGCGAAGGCGTCGGCGGGATCGAAGGCGGCGCGTCCGTCGGCCCATTCCAGCTGGAAGGCGGCGGCGGGCATCATGGGCTCGTTGCGGAAGGCGACCACGCCCGAGAAGCCGGCGTCCGAGCACAGCTGTTCGATACGGGCGCGGGTCGCGTCGTCCAGATCGCCGGTGCGGATGACGAGGCGGGGCGAGGAGTCCAGCTCCTGACCCAGGGCCTCCAGCGCGGCCTGGAGCGGAGCGGCGGGGAAACGGTCCAGGGCAGAGGCGGCGACGACGCGGGCGGCGGACAGGGCCAGGCCGGCGGACTGTTCGCGGTGGGCCTGGGCGACCTGGGTCAGGGCCGGGACGGCGGCGTCGAGGGCCTGGGCGATGGCGGACAGGGCCATGGCCTGGATGTTGGCGGTTTCGGCCAGGGCCTCCTCGCGGGCCTCCAGCCGGGCCTGGGCGATCAGGGCGTCGACCTCGAGCGGGGCGTAGGAGCGTTTGGTCGGGCGGAAGGACGAGGTCTGCAGGACGACGCCCGAGGCGTCGAACTCGGTGTCGAAGGCGAAGGGGGTGCTGAGCGGCTGATGGGTCATGTCAGTAGATCAGCTCGTCGTCGCCGCCCTGGCCCACCAGCATGATCTCGCCCTTGGCGGCGAGGTCCTTGGCGACCTGGACCATGGCCATCTGGGCCTGGTCGACGTCCTTGAGGCGGACGGGGCCCATGGATTCCATGTCCTCGCGCATGATCTTGGACGCGCGTTCGGACATGTTGGAGAAGAACAGTTCGCGCAGGGATTCCGACGAGCCCTTGAGGGCCAGGGCCAGGGAATCCTTCTCGACGCCGCGCAGCAGGGTCTGGATGCCGCCGGGGTCCAGCTTGGCCAGGTCCTCGAAGACGAACATCAGGGCGCGGATGCGTTCGGCGGCCTCGCGGTTGCGTTCCTCAAGGGCGCCGATGAAGCGGGCCTCGGTCTGGCGGTCGAAGCTGTTGAAGATGTCGGCCATCATCTCGTGGCTGTCGCGCTTCGAGGTGCGGGCCAGGTTCGACATGAATTCGGTGCGCAGGGTCTGTTCGATCTTGTCGAGGATTTCGCGCTGGACCGGCTCCATGCGCAGCATGCGCTGGACGCATTCGAGGGCGAAGTCCTCGGGCAGGCTGGTCAGGACGCGGGCGGCGTGGTCCGGCTTGATCTTGGACAGGACGACCGCGACGGTCTGCGGGTATTCGTTCTTCAGATAGTTGGCGAGCACGGCCTCGTTCACATTGCCGAGCTTGTCCCACATGGTGCGGCCGGCGGGACCGCGGATCTCCTCCATCAGGCCTTCGACGCGGTCGGCGGGCATGAAGGAGGCCAGCAGGCGCTGGGTCTGTTCGAAGCTGCCCATGACCGAGCCCGAGCCGCTCATGCCCGAGACGAACTCGACCATCAGCTCCTCGACCACGGTGGAGCTGACCGAGCCGAGGCTGGCCATGGCCTGGGAAATTTCCTTGATCTCCTCGTCGTCCAGGCTCTGCCACAGGCGGGTGTGGTCCTCGCCGAGGGACAGCAGGATGACGGCGGCCTTTTCAGGCCCCGTCAGCTTCCTGGCGTCCTCGACGGCCGGCTTCTTGGAGACGAGGCGCGCGGCCATCAGCCTTCGTGCACCCAGCTGCGGAGGATGGAGGTGGACTCGTCAGGGTGCTTCTCGACGAAGTCCGCGACCTTCTTGACCGAGGAGGCCTTCACCTGACCCTCGATGCGGGCGATGTCGAGGCGCTGCTCCATCTCGGACGGAGGGCCCGTGAGCTGGTGCATCGGCCCGCCGGCGCCGCCGCCCATCATGGTGGTCTGCAGGGTGGTGACCGAGCCGCCGCCGGGCAGGCCTGCGGCCAGCTGCATCGCGCCGCCGCCCGGGCCGGCGCCGCCCGAGGCCGACTTCAGCAGGGGCCGCAGGACGAAGAAGATCAGCAGGATGCCCGTGATCAGCAGGACCAGCAGCTCGACGCCGCGCATCAGGTCGTTCTTGGTGAAGTCGAACAGGGAGGCCTTCGCCTCCTCGCCGCCGACCACGGCCAGGTCGCGGTTGAAACGGGTGTTCAGCACCTCGAGCTTGTCGCCGCGCGTTTCGTCGATGCCGACGGCGGCGGCCACCAGGGCCTTGATCTGCTCGATCTCGGCGGGGGTGCGGGCGGCGTAGGTGGGGGCCGCGCCGTTGGCGCCGGGAGTCCATTTGCCGTCGACGGCGACCGAGACGGCGAGGCGCTTGATCTCGCCGGCTTCCTTCACCGTGGTCGTGGTCGTGTTGGAGATTTCGTAGTTGGTCGTCTCGGTGTTGGCGGTGTCGCGCGAGCCGGCCGTGGCGGTCGCGGGGGCCGCGCCGCCGGGGATGTTGTTGGTCGCCGTAGCGCCGCCGTCAGAGGTCGGGCTCGTGTCGCTGGACTCCGTGCCGTTGATCGAGGTGGAGCGGACGACCTGGCCGTCGGGGTCGTAGCGCAGCTCCTGGGTGGTGGAGCGACTGTGGTCGATGTCGGCCGTGACCTGGACGCGCGCGCCGCCGACGCCGACGACGCCCTCGACGATGTCCTTGATGCGGGCCTGAAGGCGGGACTCGGTGGTTTCCTGGGCGTCCTGGGCCGAAGCGGCGCTGAAGCCCTCGGCGTCCGAGCCGGCGGCCAGGGTGCGGTTGGAGGTGTCGGTCAGAGTGACCTTTTCCGGCTTCAGGTTCGGCACGGACGAGGCGACGACGTTGCGGATGGCCTGGACCTGGGCGCCCGACAGCTGGCCGCCCGTGACGCCGACGACGATCGAGGCGGTCGGGTCGGCGGCGTCGGACTGGAACAGTTCGCGGCGCGGCAGGGCGATCATGACGCGGGCGGAATTGATGCCGCGCATGCTCATGATGGTGCGCGACAGCTCGCCCTCGAGGGCGCGCTTTTCGTTGAGGTTCTGCTGGAATTCGGTCTGGCCGAGAACCGACTGGTTGTCGAAGATCTCGTAGCCGACGCTGCCCGAGGTCACGAGACCCTTGCCGGCGACCAGCATGCGGGCCTCGCCCACCTCGTCGCGGCTGACGAAGATGGTCGAGCCGTCGCCCTTGGAGGAATATTTGATGCCGGCGCTGTCCAGGGCGGTGGTGACTTCGGACGCCTCGCGCAGGTCGAGGTTGGAATACAGCAGGGCGTCGGGCGCCTGGCCGATACGGAGCATGACGGCCACCAGCACGGCCGCGACGCCGGCGGCGACGCCCAGCACCACGGTCAGCCGACCAATTCCGAATCTCTGCAATGCCGCCGTGAAGCCGCCCACGCGTCCCGCCCCGATTACTCACGTGCACCAACAGGGCCCGCCAGGCAGAAAATGCCGGGCGCATGGTAAATGGCGCGTTAAGAGCCTTGAACGATCAACGCTTCTTCCGCTTCTGCATGACGAAGCCGATGACCTTGGCGGCCGCTTCGAAATGTTCGCGGGGAATGGTCTCGTCCACCTCGACGGCGGCGTAGAGGGCGCGGGCCAGGGGCACGTTCTCGACGATCGGGACATTGTGCTCGCGCGCCATCTCGCGGATGCGCAGGGCCAGGGCGTCGACGCCCTTGGCGACGCAGACCGGCGCGGGATCGCCCTCGCCCGGCTCGTAGCGCAGGGCTACCGAATAGTGGGTCGGGTTGGTGACGATGACCGTGGCCTTGGGCACGTTCTGCATCATCCGCTGGCGACCGCGCTGGGCCCGGATCTGCTTCAGCTTGGCCTTGACGTGCGGGTCGCCCTCGGACTGCTTGTAGTCTTCCTTGATCTCTTCCTTGGTCATCTTCATCCGCTCGGCGAAGCGGAATTTCTGCCAGATGAAGTCGGCCCCGGCGGTGAAGCCGAGCAGAACGAGGGTGGCGGTCACCAAGGCCAGGATCATGTCGCGCGCGACCGGCAGGATCATCGCCGGCGGCATGGCGGCCATGTTTTCGAGCTCGCGCAGGTGCGGCTTCAGCACCAGCCAGCAGATCAGGCCCACGGCCAGCAGCTTGATGAAGGTCTTGATGAACTGCACCAGGCCGTCGGGGCCGAAGATGCGCTTGAACCCGGCCATGGGGTTCACCTTGGACCAGTCGGGCTTCAGCTTTTCGGTGGTGAAGATCAGGCCGGACTGGGCGACGTTGCCGCCGACCCCGCCCAGGATGGTGGCCAGCATGACCACGCCGAAGAAGGGCGCCACGGCCCAGAGCGCGGTCATGCCGATCTCGACCCCCGCCCCCGTTTCGAGCCCGCCCAGCATCAGGTGGGGCGCGGCGATGAAGGGCAGGAACTGCTCGGCCATGGAGGTGGCGAAATAGCCGCCGGTCATCAGCACGGCGGCCGAGGCGCCGGCCAGCGACAGGGCCGAGGCGACGTCGGGCGACTTGGCGACATCGCCCTTTTTTCGCGCGTCCTCGAGTTTTCGGGGTGTCGCCTCTTCTGTCTTCGACTCGGGATCGGCGCCTTCAGCCACCGGCGCCTCCCGCGAAGATCTGGGCCAGGGCGCGGTAGCGGTCGATGAAGACCGTGCCCAGCACGCCGAGGCTGAGGGCGAAGACCGACAGGCCCAGGATGATGCTGAGCGGGGCGGCGGCGAAGAAGACCTGGAACTGCGGCATGACGCGGCCAATCAGTCCCGAGGCGATGTTGAAGATCAGGGCGAAGACCAGCAGGGGCGCCGACAGCTGGACCCCCAGCATGAAGCTGTCGCCGAGGGTGCGGATCGCCAGTTCGGCGAAGTCGCCCGTGACCAGCGGCCGGGCCGGTGCGATCAGCTCATACGAGCCGACCAGTCCGGCGATGAACAGGTGATGGGTGTTGGTGGCGAAGACCAGGGTCGTGCCCAGCAGCATCAGGAAGGCCGCGAGCGTCGCGCCCGGCTGGGCCTGGAGCGGGTTGGCGGTCTGGGCGAAGGCCAGGGTGGTCTGAAGGGCGACGATTTCGCCGGCCGTCGACAGGGCGGTGGTGAAGCTGCGCAGCAGGGCGCCGATCATCAGGCCGACGATGACCTCGCGGATGATCCAGCCGGCCATGCCGCCGACGCTGGCCGGCAGGGCGGGCAGGACGCTGGAAATGACCGGCCACAGGGCGAGGGACACGACCAGGGCCAGCGAAAGGCGGATGCGCGGGGGCACATAGCTTTCGCCGACGCCGGGCAGCATCATCAGGACCGCGCCGATGCGCGCGAAGATCAGCGCCCCCTGCCAGACCTGTTCGGATGTGGCGTAAGGCTCCACCGATCAGGCGATCACATGCCGGCGATGCGGGCGGCGATCTCGCGCATGAAGCCGCCCAGCAGGGCGCCCATCAGCGGCAGGAACAGCAACAGCGCGACGAAGATGGCGATGATCTTGGGCGCATAGATCAGGGTCTGTTCCTGGATCTGCGTCAGGGCCTGGACCAGACCGATGACCACGCCGACCACCAGGCCGACCAGCAGGACGGGCAGGCACAGCTGGATCGTCAGCCACAGGGCGTCGCGGCCCACATCCAGTACTTCCGCGCCGTTCATGCCACGCTCCGACGGCCGCAGAACGCGCGGCCTTACCCGGCAAGAAATGCCCGGAGCGTGGTTAACGAGCGGTTAGCGGCGGCGGCCGGGCCTGTGTCGTCAGGCGTCCAGGGTCCCGCTCACATAGCGGACCTTGGGGACCTTGAAGCCCATGGCGATCCAGGCGGTCAGCAAGCGCCACATGAAGGTCCCCGACTGGGTGGCGGAGGACGGGACCGCCCCGTCCAGATTCGCGGCCGCCGGACCGAGGTCCTTGAGCATGGTCCGCGTCTCGATGGGCGGGCGGTCTTCCGGCGCGAGGCGGTCGCGATAGACGCTGAGCCAATGGCCCGCGTCGAACTCCAGGAACATTGGGGAGGCGCAACAGTCGGCGACCACCCGCCGGGTATGGGCGTCGGATCCGAGGCGGTATTCGCGAAGGCGGTCCGCGCCGCTGGTCGGCGTTGCGCGGTCCTTGCGGCACAGGACGAAATCGGTGCCCGAGTCGGGCCGCAGTATGGGCGGCGCGCCCGGCCGCGCGCCCAGTACGGCGGCCGCCTTGCGGCAGCTGTCGCAATAGCAGGTGGCGGTGATGATCGGCTCGCCGGCGAGCTGCATGGCGACCTGGCCGCAGCGGCATCGGGCGGAAATGGCGGGGCTGGGGGGCATCACATACTCCGTTTCGCGTCTAGACTGGACAGTCCAGTTCTGTGAGTCAAGCACGGGTGCGACGCCCTGAACGAGGACCGGGGGCTGGAACCCGGCGACGCTTCCGGCTCTAAGGGCCGTATGACCAAGCCGACCGTGACCCAGTCCGAAGCCGAAGCCGCCGTTCGCGTCCTCATCGAATGGGCCGGGGATGATCCCGACCGCGAGGGTCTGCTGGACACGCCCGGCCGGGTCGCGCGCAGCTACAAGGAGCTGTTCGCCGGCTATGAGGTCGAGCCGCGCCAGTATCTGGAGCGGACCTTCGAGGAGGTCGGCGGCTACAACCAGCTGGTCGTGCTGAAGGACATCCGTTTCGTCAGCTTCTGCGAGCACCACATGCTGCCCGTCGTGGGCGTGGCCCACGTCGGCTATCTGCCGACCGACCGGGTGGTGGGGATTTCCAAACTGGCGCGGGTGGTGCGCGGCTACGCCCGTCGGCTGCAGATCCAGGAGAAGATGACGTCCGAGATCGCCCTGGCGATCGAGGAGGTGCTGCGGCCCCAGGGCGTCGGCGTGGTGATCGAGGCCGAGCACAGCTGCATGACCCTGCGCGGCGTCAACGCCCCGGGCGCCAGCCTGACAACCAGCCATCTGAGCGGGGTGGTGCGCGACGACCCGCGGACGCGCGAGGAATTCCTGAGGCTGGTGCGGGGCTAGGCCCGCTTCCAGCCCCAGGTCCGCCGTCAGCGGCGCGGCAAGGGCCGCATCACCTTGTCCAGCACCGTGCGCGCCGCCGCGCGCCCGATCGCCTCGCCCGCATCGTTGGAGAAGCGGTAGTGGACGCCGCCGTAGATGCGCGAGTCCGACACCTCCTGGACCCATGCGTCCCAGGTCGGCAGCACCTGGACGGCCGAGTTCGGAATGGCGGAGGACGCGACCCGCACCCCGGTCGCGGGACGGGCCCCGACCTCGTCCTTCATCACCTCGCCCAGGGCGCCGGCGACGGTGCAGTGGCCGCACGGATATTCCGCGAAGTTCGGCGTGGTGAGCAGCGGGACCCAGCCCGCCTCGGGCGCCGTCGCGTCGTTGCCGTCGTCGTCCGCGTTGCGGATGGCCGTGATCGGCCGCCAGAAGTCGTAGTGGGCCTTGGCCGCGCTCATGGCCAGGGCAGCGTCGTCGAAGGCCATCTGGTAGCGGGCGAACATGCGCGCGTTCTGCACCGGGGTGCGGCCGGGCGCATCGGCGGCGAGACGCATGGACGGCGTCAGATCGAAGGCCTGACGATAGCGGGCCGCCAGGGTCTGGGCGGGGGTCCGTTCGGTGCTGGTCCGACCCCCGACGCGGCGCACCTCGTCATAGTCCCGGGCCCAGGCCGCGCTGTCCAAGGCGGGCGGCGGCGGCGGTCGCAGGGCCTCGGCGCTCGGAATCGCCCACGGCCGGAAGGCGGACATGAAGGGCTCGATCTGCGGCAGGGGCGTGCTGATCCACTGACCCGGGCGCGTGACCGGCCGATAGGGCGTCTGGGCGATGGCGGGGTCGATCCCGCCGGCCACCATCGCCGCCGCGGCCGCCTGTTCCCCGATCAGCCGGCCGGCCTCGCGCCGGGCGGCGTCCGGGATGGCCTGCATGGCGATGGCGTAGCTGTCGTCCAGCGCGACTTTGTGGTTCGGATAGTGCTGCACCAGAACCAGATAGGCGGCGGTCGCCGCCGCCGCGTCCTGCGACGCGGTCGGGTCGCCCTGCGGCAGGTTCAGATAGGTTTCGTAGCGCCGGTCGATGGCGTTCAGGGCCTCGAACATGGCCAGGGATGCGCGCGAGGTGGACCGCATCTGATCGGGCGTTCCCCCTCCGCCGGGAGGCGCCAGCTTGTTGGCGAACTCCCACCAGTCGGACACCGTGTCCGCCGTCGCCGGCTGCGCGAACACCAGGGCCGCGGCCGCAGTGATCCCAAGGATGACATTACGCATCTTCGTTTCTCCCACCGATGTATTTGTTGTTGTTGGACTATCCGTCCGCGGTCGCCCCGAGGGGAACGGCCGGTGCGGCCTTGAAGGCCCGGCTGATCCGGACCCAGAGGATCCAGAAGAGCAGGAAGCCGAGAGGAGCCAGGCCGAGGGCCATGGTCAGCGGGCCGCGCAGCACTGCCGGGATTTCGTCCGCCTGTCCGAAGAAGAACGAGCCGGTGGCGATGAAGAAGGCCGCGCACATCCGCCATAGATGGCGGGCGATCCGGGGGACGCCGGAAAGGCCGCCGCGGCGCAGCACGGCGAAGTCGGCGAGCGCCGCCAGGGTCCCGATCACGGCGAAGAAGTACAGGGTCGGGTCGCCGGTGATCCGACCGAACACCACGCCGGCCGCGGCCATGCCGAGCGCGACCGCCATGGCCGCCGTCTCGAATCGCCCGACCGCGCCCTCGGGCCGCTTCACCGTCGCCCAGCTGGTGGTCACCAGATACAGGGCCATGACGCTGGCGACGATATTGGTCGGCACGACCTCGGGCAGGAAGGGCGAGACGGCGCCCGCCACGCCCGCCATGACCAGCATGGAGACGAAGAAGACGTTGCCGGCGGCCCGGTGCACGGTGTCGCCCTTGCGCGCGATCACCGCCACGAAGCCTGCGATCATGGCCACCGAGGCGCCGGCGATGTGCAGGAACAGCAGGAGGGCGGCGAAGGCCTGAAGCACGAGGGGCGCCTCGGGCCCGAAGGTCAGGATGTTGTCGGCGGCGCTGGCTTCCATGATCGGAGGTCCTCGGTCAGATGGCGCCGCGCGAACGGCGCAGGCGGACGGCGGCGAACAGGAACAGGGCGGCGACGATCAGGCCGATCCAGACGCCCGGCTGGCCGAACAGCCGCGCGGGATCGAGATCGGCCAGCTTGCTGACCGGCGCCTCGCCCCGGCTGCCGACGGTGAAGGGCCCCGAGAAACCGCCCGTGAAACGGTGCTTCATCACATCCGGGTCTGACGCCCCGCCGAAGGCCAGGTGCTCGATGATGGCGATCGCCGCCAGCGGGGCCACGGCCCAGATGAAGGGCACCCGCCTGGCCCAGGCCGAGACCAGCAGCAGCCAGGCGAAGATCGGGGCGTGCCACAGCGCCATGAACGTCAGGCCGTAGGCCAGCACGGCCCAAAGGAACGGCAGGTCCATCTGGGCCCACATCAGCCGGGGGTCGAAACCGTTCGCCAACCAGATGAGGGAGGTCAGGGCGACGGTGATCAGCTGGGCCGCGACGACGAGGGCGAAGACGATCACCGGCATCAGCAGCAGGGGCGCCGCCGCCTTGGACAGCACGGTCATCAGATCCGACACCGGCAGGGATTTCCAGAACAGGATGCTGCGGTCGCGCCGCTCGCCGTGCAGGGCGCCGAGGCAATAGAGGACCGAGACGACCACGCCGCACAGGAACACCGTGCCGGCCACGAAGCCGTAGGGCTCCATGTAGTCGTAGATCGACGGGTCGGCGATCCGGGCGGCGCGCGTGGCGTTCGACAGGTGAAGCGACCCGATCAGGTTGCCCACGATCCCCAGGCCCGCGACGGCGGCCGGGGCGACATAGAGGACGCGATGCTCCCACAGCTCGCGGCGCAGCAGCCAGTAGAAGGTCCGGGCGCGGCTGCGCCAGGGCGATGCGGGGGCGGCCGGCTGTTCGGACAGGTGTTCGGTTTCGGAGGTCATGCGGCCTCCCGCGTCGCGCGGGTCGCGCCCATCAGGGCGATGAAGATGTCGGCCAGGCGCGGCGAACGGACCTCGCCCACGGCGGCGAGCGGCTCACGGCCGACCCCGTCGAACAGCAGGACGGAACGGCCGAGCAGCTGGCGCTCGTGGATCGGTCCCAGCGACCGCGCGGCGGCGAGCTGATCGGGTCCGACGACCAGCTCCAGATAGCGGGCCTCGACCGCCTCCATCGAGGCGTCCAGCACGACACGGCCGCGGTCGAGGAAGACCACGTCGGTGAGGATGTGCTCGACCTCGGCGACGTCATGGGTCGAGACGAGGATGGTGCGATCACCGTCGAAATAGTCGTTCAGCAGGGAGTCGTAGAACTGTTTGCGGTACAGGATGTCGAGGCCCAGCGTCGGCTCGTCCAGCACCAGGAGCTTCACGTCGACCGCCATGATCAGGGCCAGGTGCAGCTGGGTGACCATGCCCTTGGACAGGTCGCGGACCCTGCTGGCGTTGCGGATCGTGGTCCGGGCCAGGAAGGCTTCGGCCCTGGCGCGGTTGAACCGCGGGTGGACCCCCTCCATGAAGGCCAGCGCCTGCCACACGCGCATCCAGCGCGGGAGCACGGCGACGTCGGCGATGAAGCAGACGTCGTGCATCAGCTGGTCGCGCCGGGTCCAGGGATCGAGCCCGAGCACGCTCAGCTCGCCCTCGTACGAGGTCAGGCCGATGATCGCCTGCAGGGCCGTGCTCTTGCCGGCGCCGTTGGGGCCGATCAGGCCGACGATCCGGCCCTCCTCGACCGTCAGATCGACGCCGTCCAGGGCGATGGCGTCGCGGTAGGCCTTGCGCAGGCCGCGGGCTTCAAGACAGCTCATCGCGTCACCCCTCCCCGTCCGCCGGATCGTCCGCGCCGCCCAGCAACTGCTTCGTCAGGCCGAGCCGCTGAATGGTCGCGTGGATGTCGGGCCACTGCTCCGAAAGAAACCTCTGGCGTTCCGCCCGCAGCAGCAGGTCGCGCGCGCCGGTGTTGATGAACATGCCGAGCCCCCGCCGCTTCTCCACCAGCTGCTCGTCGACCAGCTGCTGGTACGCCTTGAGCACCGTCAGCGGATTGACCCGGCTGTCGGTCGCGACGGTCCGCACCGAAGGCAGCGGATCGCCCTCCCGCAGCACGCCGTCCAGGATCATGGCGACCACGCGGTCGCGGATCTGGCGATAGATCGGCTGATTGTCGTTCCACTCTGAGTCCATCGTCCGTCCGGACGCCCCCGCACCGTTCAGCCGGGCGACACCGCCGAGCTGGTGTTATACATAACTATAACACCTAGAGGATTGCAAGCCCTGCCTCCGGTTCCCGATGGGCGCTGGCCTTCGTCCCCGTGATCGACCACTGTCATCCGACAACAATCGGGGACGACCATGGGACTGTTCGACTTTCTGACCGGGACGAAGGCCCCGCCCGCCGGCGTGGAGCGCCAGTCCGTCGCCGGGCTGCGCAAGAGCCTGATGGGCGTGAACCGCAAGACGGCGCCCTTCGTCGTCCGCGACGGCAAGAAGGAAGGCGTCGACATGGTCGCCGAATGGCGGATCGTCGACGCCAAATGGTACGAGATCTTCGCCAAGGCCGGCATCAAGAAGGTCTTCAAGATCCTGATGAAGTTCGACGAGGAAAAGGGCGAGGTTCGCGCCGTCGACGAGCTGTGGGAGGTCGAATGGCGCGCGGGCGTTCCGAGCCTGAGCGCCAGCGCCAGCGCCTCGCGCGGCCAGCAGTTCGAGAAGAGCTTCGAGACCGTCTACGCCTTCCGTGAGGACGGGTCGTTCGGCGAGGTCTACGACTACGCCTTCGACACCACCGAGATCAAAAACCCGGTCCGGGCCGCCGCCCTGGCGGCCGGCTGGGGGTGGCGAGGCGTGGCCTTCGGCAAGCTGTAGGGAGCCATCGCGGCCCGGTCCTTGCGGATTTCGCCTCGAAGGAGGCCTTTCCCATGGCCTGGACGGCGATATCGACCCGAAATGAAACAACGCCCATCGTGCGGGGCGGGTGGCTGGACGCCCTGCGTTTCATTGTGGCCGCGCTGATCATCCTGCACCACTTCCAGGGCGCGGGGCCCGTGCCGCTGGCCGAGGGCCTGCATCCGGTGTTCGAGCGGGGCGGCTTCCTGCTGACCAACTTCTTCCTGATCGACAGCGGCTATGTGCTGATGCGCGTCTACGGGGCTTCGGTCGCCGGGGGCCGAATGTCGGCCGGCGCCTTCTTCGCCAAGCGGTTCCTGCGGGTCTGGCCGGCGCACATCATGATGGGCCTGACCCTGATCGCCATCGTCGTCGGCAGCGCCGCCCTGGGCCTCGCGCCGCGGGCGCCCGAATGGTTCGACTGGAGCCAGTTGCCGGCCCAGATGGGGCTGGTCCAGGCGTTCGGCATTCCCGGCGGCTACGGCTGGAACGCGCCCAGCTGGTCGATCTCGGCCCTGATCGGCTGCTACCTGGCCTTCCCGTGGATGCTGAAAGGTCTGGTCCGGCTGGGGCCATGGAGCGTGCTGGCCCTGGGGATCGGCGTCTATCTGCTGGCCAACCAGCTGACCTGGGGCCTGCTCGGCTATCCGGTCTATCAGATGCCCATGGGCTTCGGCTTCTTCCGGGCCCTGCCGCTGTTCTTCCTCGGCATGGCGCTGGCCGGGTTCGCCCAGAAGGTCTGGATCGCGCCGAAGCTGGCGCGGTGGGCCGGGGTCGCGGCGGCGCTGGGCCTGGCCGTCGCCCAGTATTTCGACAAGAACGCCCTGATCTCCCTGGTCTGCATCTCGACCATCATCCTGGCGGCGGGCGCCATTCCGACGCCGCGGCCCTCGAAATGGATCGAGAAGGCGGCGCAGGTCTCGTTCTCGATGTTCATCACCAACGAGGTGGTGCGCATCGCCTGGTTCGGCGCGGCCAATGTCGCCATCGCGCGCTTCGCCCTGCCCGTCTCCGTCCAGTGGGGGCTGTGGGCCGGCGGGGTGGCGGCGGCCTTCGCCTTCGCATGGCTGTTCCATGTGACGATCGACACGCCGATCCAGAACCGCATCCGCGACTGGCTGAAGGGCCGGTCGCGGCGCGCGGCCCCCGCGCTGCAGCCTGTAGTTTCGCTGGAGGGCTGAGGGCTATATCCCCTCGGTCAGGTGCAGGATGTTGCCGTCGGGGTCCTTGAACCAGGCCAGTTTCACCGGGCCGGCGAAATAGACGCCCTCGCTGAACGTCATGCCGTCCATGTCGCCGTAGTTCTCGAACTCGACGCCCTTGCCGCGCAGGGCGTTCACCGTTTCGATCAGATCGCCCTTCATGTCCCAGGTGACGGCGTTGGCCCTGTTGGTCCCGGCGTAGTCCGACTTGTAGACGGTCAGGAAGGTGTCGCCGGTGCGAAAGCCGAGGACGCCGTTCTCCTCGCCGCCCGGGACCGGGGTCAGGCCCAGTACGTCCTCGTAGAAGCGGCGGGCGCGGGCGATGTCGTTGACGGCGACGATGGCGGACGAGTTGTGGTCCTTCAGCATGGCGGTCTCCCTGAAAGATTCGGGAGTCGAGCGCCCCGCCCGGCGTGGGGTTCCCACCCGCCGGCTTGGCCTGCGCCGCCCGCCCTCCTAGAACAGGCCCGTGACCGACCTTCCCGCATTCGACCAGCCATCCGCCCTCGCCCGGGCCGCCGAAGCCGGGGACGGCGCGGCGGCGGCGCGGCTGGCCGTGCTGACGGGAATGGGGCTGGGCGTCCCGCATGACTGGCCACGGGCGCTGGAGCTGCTGGGCCGCGCGGCGGAGCTGGGGTTCGAGCCCGCGAAGGATCAGATCGCGCTGCTGACCGGGAGGTCGGGCGACGGGATCGACATCGCCGCCTGGCTGAACCCGCCGCGCCCGCGCGTGCTGTCCCAGGGCCCGGCGATCTTCGCCATCGACGGCTTCCTGCCGCCCGAGGTCTGCGACTGGATGATCGCCCGCGCCGGGACGATGGTCGAACCGGCCCTCGTCTACGACCACGAGACAGGGTCAGGTCGGCGCGAAAGCGTGCGCACCAATACGGCGGCGCAGTTCGACCTTCAGAAGATGGATGTGGTGCTGGCGCTGGTGCGCGAGCGGATCGCGCGGGCGGCCGGCCTGCCGGTGCCGGGGCTCGAATGGACCCAGGTGCTGCACTACGACGTCGGCCAGACCTTCGACTGGCATGTGGACTGGCTGGATCCGGCGACGCCCGGCTATGCGACCGACCTGGCGGCGCGGGGACAGAGGATCGCCACCTTCCTGGTCTTCCTCAACGACGATTTCGAGGGCGGGGAGACGGCGTTCGAAGCGGGCGGCCTGCGCCATCGGGGCCGAAAGGGGGGTGCCCTGCTGTGGGCCAACACCCTGCCGGACGGTTCGATCGACCGGCGCACGCGGCACGCGGGCCTGCCGCCGACGAAGGGCGAGAAATGGGTCCTGTCGCAGTGGCTCAGGGGCCGGGCGCCGAAGATCTGACAGGCGTCAGATCGGCATCCGCATGATCTCCTGATAGGCTTGGATCACCTGGTCGCGCACGGCCATGACGGTTTCCAGCGAGGCCTCGGCCGAGGACACGGCGGTGACCACGTCGATCAGACTGCCCTGCCCCTGCACCGCCGAGGCCATCTGGGTCTCGGCCGCGCGCGAGCTCTGGGTCATGTCGCCCATGACGCTGGTCAGCATGTCGGCGAAGCCCGACTGGCCCGGGCCCGCGGCGCCGCCGACGGGCGAGGCGCCGTCCTGGATCGCCGCATAGGCCTTGGCCGCCATCAAGGGGTTCATGGCTCAGGCCCTATTTCTTCAGCAGATCGAGGGTGCGCGCGTCCATCGAGCGCGCGGTCTCGATGATGTTCAGATTGGCCTCGTAGGCCCGCTGCGCCTCGCGCATGTCCATGGCCTCGACCAGGGTGTCGACGTTGGGGCGCAGGACATAGCCCTCGGCGTTGGCGGCCGGGTGGCCCGGATCGTATTCGCTGCGGAAGTCGCCCATGTCGGGCCGGACCTCGGCCAGGGTCACGCCGGTCGCGCCGTTGATCTCCCGCGCCTGGAAGACGGGGATCTGGCGGCGATAGGGCTGCCCCCCCGCCACCTGCGCCGTGGATTGCGCATTGGCGATGTTTTCCGCAATCACGCGCATGCGCGACTGCTGCGCCTTCAGGGCGCTGGCGGCGACGGCCATGGCGCTGTTGCGCGGCGGGATGGGGTCAGGCATCGGTCAACTCCTCATCGGCCGGGCGCGCGGGCGGCCATGCGCAGCATCTGCATGGACTTCTGGTAAAAGCCGATCGCCGCATCATAGGCCATGCGGCTCTCGGCCATCTTGAGCATCTGCTCCTCGACGACGACGGAATTGCCGTCGAGCGTGGTCTCCGAATCAGGCGCGGCCTGGCTTTCGAAGCGGGCCACATGAGCGGCCGGGGCGATGTGCATGGCGCTGGTGCGAACCATCCGGACCCCGCCGCCGCCCTCGCGCATCGCCGCGGCGAAATCGGTCGGCTGGTTCAGATCGCGGCCGACGTAGCCGGGCGTGTCGGCGTTGGCGACATTCTGGGCGATGACGCGCTGGCGTTCGTCCAGCCAGGACAGGCGGCCCTTGATCTGGCCGAGCAGCGGCAGGTCGGTGAAACCCACGTTTGGCGCCTCCACGGGCGCCGATCGCCCTGCGAGATAGGCAGTAACTGCCGCGTGCATGGTTAACGGGACGTTATCTCAACACGGCGTTAACCATGTCGGCCAAAGACTGGGGCATGAACCTCCTCGACCTGCTGCGGGCGCTGTTCGCGCTCGCCTTCACCCTGGGCATCATCGGCCTGGCCGCCTGGGGCGCGCGCCGCTACATGCCGCAACTTCTGGCCCGCCTCAGCGCCGAGCGCGGCGAAAAGCGGATGAAGGTGGTCGAGACCCTGATGCTGGACCCCGCGCGCCGGCTGGTGCTGGTCTCCATCGACGGCGAGGAGCGGCTGCTGATGCTCGGCGAAGGCCGCGAGCTGATCGAGCCGCGCGGCGCCGTCGCCCCGCCCCCGGGAGCCGTCCAGTGAGCCTCAGGGGCGTCTTCGTCATGCCCGGCCGCGCCGAGCTGAAGCGCGCGGCCCTGCTGTCGCTGATCACCACCCTCGCCTGTCTGCTGTGGCCGCTGGCGGCCCTGGCCCAGGACGTCGCGGCGGCCGGCGGCCCCGGGGCGGCGATCAATGTCGACCTCGGCACCGGGGCGGGCCTGACCGAGCGGGTGGTGCAGCTGGTCGGTCTGATGACCGTGCTGTCGCTGGCGCCGTCGATCGTCATCATGACCACCAGCTTCGTGCGAATCGTCGTTGTGCTGTCCCTGCTGCGCACCGCCCTGGGCATGCAGCAGTCGCCGCCGAACGCGGTTCTGGTGTCCCTGGCCCTGTTCCTGAGCGCCATCGTCATGGCTCCGACCTGGCAGGACGCCTATGATTCGGGCATCCGCCCCCTGCTGGATCAGCAGATGGAGCTGCCCCAGGCCTTCGATGCGGCGTCGGAACCTGTGAAGACTTTCATGCTGGCCCAGGTGGACCGGGACGACCTCGCCCTGTTCGTCCGGCTGTCCCAATTGGAGGCCCCCACGGCGGTCGCCGACCTGCCCCTGAGGGTGGTCACTCCGGCCTTCATGATCAGTGAGCTGAAGAAGGCCTTCGAAATCGGATTTCTCCTTTTCGTTCCGTTCCTTGTGATCGATCTGGTGGTCGCCAGCGTGCTCATGTCCATGGGCATGATGATGCTTCCTCCGGTGGTGATTTCACTCCCGTTCAAGCTGATCTTTTTCGTGCTCGTGGACGGGTGGAGATTGGTCGCCGGAAGCCTGGTCGAGAGCTTCCAGCGAGCGTCCGGTACCGGGTAAATCCCCAGCCCGTGGGGGTTACAGCGGCGAAGTCGCTTGCCAAGGGAAGAAAAAGCGGCGTCAATCCGTCCGTCATCGCCCCTGAATCGGGGCGAGCTTTCATCGGGAAACGACCCACATGACCACCCAAGCCGAACTCATCGCCTCCGTCGCCAAGGACGCAGGCGTCAGCCAAGCCGACGCCGGCCGCATGCTCGACGCCCTCGTCAAGAACATCCACAAGTCGCTGACCGGCGGCGGCGACGTGCGCATCTCCAACCTGGGCGTGTTCGACACCGCCGCCCGCGCCGCCCGTGAAGGCCGCAACCCGGCCACCGGCGCGACCATCAAGATCGCCGCCTCGAAGGCCGTGCGCTTCCGCGTGTCGAAGCCGCTCAAGGATGCGGTGAACAAGTAAGACCGAAAGGTCTACGCAGCCGGCCTCGCAGGAGGCGCTGCAGCAGCTTGAGGACGGGCGGGGGCCGCGGCGCGGTTCCCGCCCGTTTTCGTTCTCAGCTCGCCCTTCATGGCCGTGACCCAGCCGGCGAAGGTGTCGGCCGAGGCCGTCAGGGCCGCGAAATCGCCGGGCGCGACCCCGTCGTCGTCGAGGGCGATCGACAGGGCCGTCTTCGCCCGCGCGCCGGCGACGAACGGACGGTAGTTCCGCGACAGCCGGTTCAGACCCGCCGCGTCCTGGCCCAGCGAATAGCCGACGCCGGCGCGGATCAGCCGCGCCTCTTCCTCAGTGGTCAGCGGCGCCGGATCGGCGAACCGCTGGCCCAGCCGGGCCTCGTACAGGGCGGCGGCCTGGGTCCATTTCTGCTGTTTCCAGAAGATCTCGGCCCGGACCTCGCGCGCTTCCGGAGAGGCGTCGTCGCCCAGCACCTCGAGCGCATGGTCGTACCGGCCCAGCTGGGTCATGGCGCGGGCTTCCAGCGCCCGGCGCTCGGCGTTCAGGGCCCCGGGTAACAGGGTCGAGCGCGAGCCCCAGATGGCCTGCAGCGCAGGCTCGGGCTGGCGGTCCATCAGATAGACGGTGGCCAGATCCGTGGCGACCTGGGCCTTGGCCACGCCCTCCAGCCGGTTCTCGACCTGGTATTTCAGCAGCTCCGCGGCCTGATCCAGAAGATCGACGTCGACCAGCCGCCGGGCCAGACGACGCACCATCTCGTCGCCGTCGGCGCCGATGGGGGTCAGTTCGCGGAAGTCGTAGAACAGGCCCAGGGCCTGGACAGGCTGGAGGCCGTCGGCCCCGCCCTCGAGGAACAGCATGCGGAAGGCCGAACCGAGGTCGGCCTGGATGTCGGCGGCCCCCTCCAGCCGGTTCAGGCCGGGGCCGGCGCCCTTCAGGGCGGTCAGGGCCTCGCGGTACAGGCCTTGGGACAGATAGAGCTGACCCAGCTGGCGGATGACGGCCAGTTCGGTTTCGTCGCCGCGCCAGCGCCAGCGCAGGGCCTCCAGCTCCTTCGCCGCGGCGTCGGGCTTCATTTTTCCCTTGGCCAGCGACAGGCGGACGACGCCCAGCTTGGCCGGCACCGAGACGGCGTCCAGCGGCGCGCGGCTGACGGCGGCGTAGACGGCCAGAGCGCGGTCCGACTGGCCGTCCAGCTCCAGCAGCCTGGCCTGGACCAGATGGGCGGTCAGCTGGTCGGCGGCGGGGGCGTTCTGGCTGAAGCTGTAGGCCAGCAGGGCCCGGGCCGAATCGGGGTCGCCGGTCTCCAGCGCCGCGAGCGCATGGGCCGCGCCGAAGCGGGCGCGCCAGGCGGAGGGGAAGGAGTCGGCCGCGACCGCCCCGGCGGCGAAGGCCTGGCGGGCGGCGGCCCAGTCGCCCTGGTTGGCCGCGATATAGCCGCGCCACATGGCCGAGGCCGGGTCGCCCGCCACGGCCGAGGCGGCGAAGTCGCCCTCGGCCTCCTCCATCCGGCCGATGGAGACGCGGGCCGCGCCGCGCAGGCCGCGCAGCTCGGGCTCGCCGGCCATGTTGGGGGCCTTGGCGACGATGTTGTTGAGCACCCCGACGGCCTCGTAGCCGAGGCCCGAGCCGACGAGGAAGCGGGCCAGGGCGAAACGCTGTTCGGCGGAGGCGCGCGGATCGTCGCCGGCGGCCATGGCCTCTTCGGCCGCGGCGTCCTGAAGCTGGCGATAGCGGGCCGAGAAGCCGGCGTGGCCGACGTCGGCCCATTCGGACAGGATCAGGGCCGGGAATTTCGCCTTCTTCGGCGCGCCGCTCTCGTCGGCGGCGGCGGCGAGGGCGGCCGAGGGCGGCGACAGGATCAGGCCGTTGGGGCGGCTGAAGGTGACGCGGTCGGTCTCGGCCAGAATGCCCAGGTCGTTGGACGCCGCCTCGACGGCCAGCCCCTGGGCCGTGGGCAGCAGGGCCATGTCCACCGTGCGGCGGCGATCGGCGAAGCCCTTGCCGGGGGCCATGGCGGTGACGGCGGCGAAACGATCGCCGGCCAGGGGATCCGTCAGCCAGACGGCCTTTGTCGCCCCGGCCATGCGGGCGACCAGGACGGGCTCGCCCGATTCATCGCGCTCGACGGGCACGCCCTCGACGGCGACGGGCTGGCCGCCGATGACCACGGTCCAGCTGGTCCCCCGGGCGACGGCGGAGACCGCCAGACCTTTGGGGGCGGCGATGCGGACGGCGACGTGATCGGGGGCGGCGGTCCAGTGGGCGTCGGTGACGGGGCCCAGCTGGCGGGCGCCGGACATGTCGAACCGGGCGGGCGTGTCGAAGACGACCCAGACGGCCTCGCCGCGCCGGAAGACGGCGGCGCCGACCGGCCTGTCCCACTGGAAGGTCATGGAGACCTTGGCCGGGGTGGCCTGGGTGACCACGGCGACGTCCTGCACCGCGACCTCGACCGGGGCCGGGGCGTCCGGGGCCGAGGCGAACAGGTTCACATAGACGGCGCCGTCGGCCGAGCCGCTGCGGGCGTCGGCCCCCTCGGCCAGGGTGATGACCAGTTCGGTGGCCCCCTGGACGGCGCGGGTCTCGACCTTCTCCACCCCCCTGGGCGGATCGACCTTCAGGCGCGAGACGTCGGGGGCGGCGGTCGAGCCGATGCGGACGATGACATCGCGGCCCTCGCGCCGGACCCGCGAACGGGCCCCGATGACGCCGGCGAATTCGATACGGGTGAACTCGGCGTTGGCGCCGATGCGGATCGAGATGGGGTCGACGGGAGCGCCGGCCTCCTGGGCCAGCGGCGCCATGGGCGCGAAGGCGACCGCGCCCGCCGCGGCGGCGGCCACGGTGGTTCTGAGAACGCGCTTGCTGACGGGGACCCCGGACATACGCGCGCACCCTCGCGCGACCGGCCTTTCAACGCAGTTAACGGTTGATGACCATATGGCGTCAGGCCGGCAGGGCGTCCCGCATCATGCGCAGGGCGACGCGCAGGCACTCCAGCCGCACCGGGCCGCGACCGAGGTCGCCGAAATGATGCTCCTCATGCACCGTCGGCGCGCCCGTCGCGGCGAGGGCGAAATGCACCAGTCCGGGCTCGTCGTCCGGGCCGGCCCGGCCCGCGAAGCCGGTGACCGAGACCGCCACCCCGGCGCGGGAATCCCTCAGGGCGCCCTCGGCCATGGCGCGGGCCACCGGCTCGGACACCGCGCCGTTCTGTTCGATCAGCCGGCGGGGCACGCCCAGTTCCTCGGCCTTGGCCTCGTCCGTGTAGACGACATAGCCGCGCTCGAAGGCGTGGGAGCGTCCCTCGACGTCGGTCAGCATGGAGGCGATCAGGCCGCCGGTGCAGCTTTCGGCGGTGGTCAGGGTGACGCCGTGGTCGCAGGCGGCCTTGAGCACCGCCTCGACCAGGGCCTCGATGTCGGCGGGCACGGCGGATCCGAGGGTCTCTGTCATAAACGGGGAACGACGGCGGCCCCGGGGTGTTCCCCGCGACAACTGGCCCCGCTTGCGGCGCCCCTCCGACGGGCCGACATCCATCCGGCTGCATGTCAGGACCCGACCGTGACCGACCCCGAGTTTCCCCGCCTGAACACCCTTTCCACCGGCCTGCGCTGCCATTGTCCACGATGCGGCAAGGGACCTTTGCTGACGGGCTTCCTGACCATTCGGGACGCCTGCCCTGTCTGCGGTCTGGACTACAGCTTCGCCGAGCCGGCCGACGGCCCGGCCTTCTTCGGCATGAGCCTGGTCGGCATTTTGGGCATGATGCTGTTCATGTGGTTCGAGTTCACCGTCCATCCGCCGATCTGGGTGCATATGGTGGTGACGCTGCCGCTGCTGGTGCTGGGCTGCCTGGGCGTGCTGCGCCCGCTCAAGGGCTGGCTGGTGTCCGAGCAGTACGTCCACAAGGCCGCGCCGCCCGAGTTCGAGAGCATCGGCGGCCATGGCGAAGGCTCGAAGTGGCGCTAGGACCCGTTTGACTTCCGACGCCGGCGCGCGCCCTGTGGCCGCGCCTCGGGGAGGGGCGCGGCCATGACCCTCATGCAGATTCTGTCGTGGCTGCTCGTGCTCGTGCCCGTGGTCATACTGGGCATGAGCCTGCGCATGATCCTGACGCGGAAACGGAAGTAGCGTCCGTTAGAGCGAGCGCGGCTCCAGGGTCGAGAAGACGGCGTGGGTGGCCCCGGCCGCCTGGGCCGCCAGCGCCCGGTCCGGCCGCAGATTGACCAGCAGCAGCTGACTGCAGATCTGACGCGCCGCCATCACCAGTTCGGCGGCCGAGATCCAGTCCCGGGCGCCCTCGTGCGCCACCCCGGCGAAATCGATGGCCAGGCAGTGGGCGCGCACCCCGGCGAGTCGCCGCGCGGTGTCGACGTCGGGCGCGATGTGCAGCACCACCCCTCGCGTCTGGGTCTGGAAATGGGCCAGGGCCTCGTCGATCACGTCGACGGGCGTGTGCTCGAGACCGCCGAAGACCTCGATCAGCAGACTGCCGGGCTCGGAGCTGTGCTGGACCGCCGCGCATTGCAGTGCATAGGGGCCGCGGCCTCCGGTCAGGGTCCGCCAGAAGGCCGGCACGATGCCCGTGTCGCCCGCTCCCAGCCGCAACAGGCGCATGCCGTGCTCGATGGTCAGGATGTCGATCTGCCGGAGATCTTCCAGCTCCAGCGTCTTGCGCTCGAAGATGGAGCGTTCGCCGGTGCGCCGGATGGTGCGTTTCAGCCGCTGGCTGACCGGGGCCGAGGACGCCAGGTCGAACACCGGCTGCGAGGCCAGGGTGACGGTCAGCTCGCAACGCGCGCGGGTCGCCGTCGAGAAGGTGACGCTTTCGTATGGCGCGCCAAAGGCCCTTCGTTGCGGGACTGATCCCGCCTCCGCCTCCTCACGCAAACGTCCGTACCCGCCGTCCCCTCGTCCTGCATGCATGTTCAGCCCAGCCCCATTTGTAACGTCCTGTCGTCACGCCTGAATGAACGCTGATAGCTTAACCTCGACCTTACCATGCTGGTTAAATGACAGCATTAATGCAGTAATGATAGTGCAAAATAGGTGTTTTTGCCGACTATTTGAGTCAGTTCAGGAGTCCGTTGCTATAGCTTCTAAAGATTGACTGGATAGGGGTTTCTACCCATAAAGACGGTAGATTCATTTTACTTCGTGAATAGTGTCCATTTTACTTTTCCAAATGAACAATATAATCCAGAACAGCGCTATTGAAACCGCACTCAAGTGTGTCAGACACGGCGATTTCTCTTCCCCTGCCCAGAAACGCCGACGCGAACTACGCTGAAAGATGGAGAGATATACTTATTTCTACCAAAACGTGTGTCGCGGCCGGCGCGAAAGACGCGGTCCGGTAAACGGTGAAACCATTTTGGGTCGGGCCAAAATCTGTGGATGAACGACGCCGTTCGGCGTCGAATTTTCTGAGGGAATGGAGGCGGTTGGCGACCCCGGAGGGACTCGAACCCCCGACCTCTGCTTTAGGAAAGCCTTGCTCTATCCGGCTGAGCTACGGGGCCACGCAGCGCTGACCTAGCGTCTGGGACGGCGGCGGGGAAGCGGGCAGATGCGTTTTCATAGGCCGCGCACAGGATCCGCCCGGCCCGACGGCCGCCAAGCCGGCTTTGGTCTTGTGATTAAGAGCTGTTAAGATACAATATCTTGTAGGGAACAAACCCCGAATCGGGCCGTGTCGGTGATTCGGTCCTGATTCGTTTCGTCCCTGTTCCGCCGGCGGAAGCGTCGCCGTTTACACGTCGTCCCAGGCGCTGCGGCGCCGCTTGAGGAACCGGGCGGGACACGCCACCTTTTCAGTATCATGAGTGATCGCGGCGCCGGACAGGCCCCCTCGCGCGTCGTCGCGGTGCTGGGGCCCACCAATACCGGGAAGACCCATCTGGCGGTCGAGCGGATGCTGGGCCACGCCTCGGGCATGATCGGCCTGCCGCTGCGTCTGCTGGCGCGCGAGATCTACGACCGGATCGTCAAGCGGCGGGGCGCGGCGGCCGTCGCCCTCGTCACCGGCGAGGAGAAGATCGTCCCGCCGCGGGCCCACTATTTCGTCTGCACGGTCGAGGCCATGCCGATGGAGCGGTCGGTCGAATTCCTCGCCGTCGACGAGATCCAGCTGGTCGCCGACCCCGAGCGCGGCCACGTCTTCACCCAGCGGCTGCTGCACGCCCGCGGCCGGTTCGAGACCATGTTCTTGGGCGCCGGGACGATGGCGCCGCTGATCCGGTCGCTGGTCCCCGACGTGGAGATCGTGTCGCGCGAGCGGCTGTCGACCCTGTCCTATGCCGGCTCGAAGAAGCTGACCCGCCTGCCCGCCCGCAGCGCCATCGTCGCCTTCAGCACGGAACAGGTCTACGCCATCGCCGAACTGATCCGGCGCCAGCGCGGCGGCGCGGCCGTGGTCATGGGCTCGCTCAGCCCCCGCACGCGCAACGCCCAGGTCGAGCTGTTCCAGTCGGGCGAGGTCGACTTCCTGGTCGCCACCGACGCCATCGGCATGGGGCTGAACATGGAGGTCGACCACGTCGCCTTCGCCGGCCTGCGCAAATTCGACGGCCGCCGCACCCGCTGGCTGCACGCCAACGAGATCGGCCAGATCGCCGGACGGGCGGGCCGACACCTGCGCGACGGCACCTTCGGCGTGACGGGCGAGTCGCTGGAGTTGGACCCCGACCTGGTCGAACAGGTGGTCGAGCACCGCTTCGATCCGGTCGAGGCGGCCGAATGGCGCAACGCCCGGCTGGATTTCGACACCCTGCCCGACCTGCTGCGCTCACTGGTGGTGTCGCCGGGACGCGCGGGCCTGACCCTGACCCAGCCCGCGCTGGACGAGACCCTGCTGCGCCGCCTGATCAAGGACGAGGAGGTGGCCCGCATCGGCCGCTCCCGCGGGGCCATCATGCGGCTGTGGGAGGCCTGCCAGCTGCCCGACTTCCAGAAGACCACCCTGGACGAGCACGGCCGGTTGGCGAAGGACATCTTCCAGGCGCTGACGGGCAAGCGCGGCCGCCTGACCGGGGACTGGATCGCGCCGCGCTTCGCCGAGCTGGACCGCGACGACGGCCAGATCGACCAGCTGTCGGCCCGGCTCAGCGGGGTGCGGACCCTCAGCTATATCGCCAACCGCCCCGACTGGCTGGATCAGGCGCAAGGGTGGCGCGACCGCACCAGGGCGCTGGAGGAACGGCTCAGCGACGTGCTGCACGAACGGCTGACCGCGCGGTTTGTCGACCGGCGCACCACCGCCCTGATGCGGGCCCTGAACGTGCGCGAGGACGCGGTCGCGGACGTGGATGAGGAAGGCGCGGTGATCGTCGAGGGCCATGCGGTGGGGCGGCTGACCGGGGTCGACTTCCAGATCGACAAGGGCTCGTCCGCCCTCGAGGACCGGGCCCTGCGCCACGCGGCGCGGCAGGCCGTGACGCCCGAGATCGCGCGCCGGCTGGGTCGGCTGGCGGCCGATGCGGACGAGGCCTTCGGCGTCGCCCCCGACGGGGCGGTGCTGTGGCGGGGCGTTCAGGCCGGTCAGGTCACCGGCGGCGACTGGTTCGCGCCCCGGGTCCGGCTGCTGGGCGAACTGGGGCCGACGGCGGGGCGCGAGCGGGCCCAGCGGCGGCTTGAGGCCTGGCTGGCCGGCGAGGCGGGGCGGGCGCTCAGGCCGTTGAAACGGCTCAGGACGGCGATCGAGAGCGGGGCCCTGAAGGGCCTGCCGCGCGGCCTGGCCTTCCGCCTGCTGGAGGCCGGCGGGATCGTCGACCGGCGCGAGGTCGAGCGGGATCTGGCCGCGCTCAGCCAGGTCGAGCGGCGGACGCTCAAGACCTTCGGCGTGCGGCTGGGCTCCCATTCCGTCTGGCTGCCCGCCCTGCTGAAAGGCCGGGCGCGGACCCTGGCCCAGGCCTTCGTCGCCGGCGAGCCGTTCCGGCCGCGTGCGGCGGGCCTGTCGATCCTGCCCGAGCCGCCGCCGCCGCCCCGCGCCATGGCCGCCTTCGGCCTGCGCGCGGCCGGCCGTTTCGCCGCGCCGGTCGAACTGCTGGAGGGAATCACGGAACGCCGGGCCCGCGGCAAGGGCCAGTTGAGCGACGCCGACCTGACCGAACTGGGCGTGACGCTGGAGGAGGCCAGGGCCCTCGGCGCGGCGCTGAAGACCACAAGGGCGCAGCAGCCCGACCGCGACGCCGCCCGCGCGAAGCCGGTCAAGGATTCCCCGTTCGCCGCCCTGTCGGCCCTCACGGCGCCGCCGGCCCCCGCGGCCCGCGCCAAACGCCGCAGGCCGCGCCGCGCCCGCCCCGCCTCGACCGGAACCGCATGAGCGAGACGGGCTGCCGCATCGACGTCTGGCTGTGGCGCGCGCGCTTCGCCAAATCGCGCTCGCTGGCCGCGGCCATGGTCGAGCGCGGCGTGGTCCGCCTGACCCACAACGGCGTCCAGACCCGGCTCGACAAGCCGAGCCGGACCGTCCACGTCGGCGATGCGCTGGTGTTCGCCCTCGGCGGCCGTCTGATCGATCTGAGGGTCGAGGCGTTCGGCGAAAGGCGCGGCCCGGCGGACGAGGCGCGGGCGCTTTACAGCCTGCAGACCACCCGGGACTGAGTCCGGCGCCCTGATCTGATAAGGTGGCGGGCGGAGAGGGTCGCCATGTCCGACGCCACGCCCGAACAGCAACTCGAGGCCATGTTGGCCGAGTTCACGCCCGACATCGCCGCCCGCGCGGCCGAGGCGATCGCGCGGCTGAGGGCCCGTCTGCCGACGGCGACGGTCATGGTCTATGACAATTACAACGCCCTGGCCGTGGGGTTCATGCCGGCGATGCGGCCGTCCGAAGCCATCGTCTCGATCGCGGTGTTCCCGCGCTGGGTGACGCTTTGCTTCCTCAAGGACGGCCCGCGCCTGCCCGATCCGGACGGTCTGCTGAACGGCGCCGGAAACCGGGTGCGACATCTGCGCCTGCCCGAAGCCTCGCATCTGGAAACCCCGGCCGTGGCCGCCCTGCTGGACGCCGCCCTGTCCATGGCGGAACCGCCCCTGCCCGCATCCGGAAGCGGTCCGCTGATCATCAGGTCGATCTCGCCCAAACGGCGTCCCCGGCGTCCCGCCGGTTGACAGCGTTCCCCGGCGGGGTCATTTGCCCTGCCCGCCCCTCCAGCCCCTGAAACGCGTTCTCACCCGCCCATGACCTACATCGTCACCGACGCCTGCGTGAAATGTAAGTTCATGGACTGCGTCGAGGTCTGCCCGGTCGACTGCTTCTACGAGGGCGAGAACTTCCTCGTCATCGCGCCCGACGAATGCATCGACTGCGGCGTCTGCGAGCCGGAATGCCCGGTCGACGCCATCGTGCCCGACACCGAGGACGAGCCCGACGGCAAATGGCTGATCGTCAACGCCGAATACGCCAAGGTCTGGCCGAACATCACGGTCAAGGGCACGCCCCCGGCCGACGCCGAACAGTTCGAGCGCGAAACCGGCAAGTTCGAGAAATACTTCTCCGAGAAGCCCGGCAAGGGTTCCTGACCGCCGTTTCCTGCAAGCGCGCTCCCGCAAGTCGTGATGTAGTGCGCGCGGGAGGGCTGTCGCCATGCGCTATCTCGATGCGAACCTCGGTGCGCCGGGCCGGCTGATGCTGGCCGCCGGGCTGATCGGCTTCGGCCTGCTGGGCCTGCACTTCCATCACGCCATCGACGGGCTGCAGCCGTTCGAGCTGCAGCCCCCCTGGGTCTGGCTGAACAGCGCCGTTCTGGTGCTCGGCGGGATGGGGCTGGCGTGGAGCCGGTTCGCGTCGAAGGCGGCGCTGGCGCTGTGGGCGCTGCTGACCGTGCTGCTGTTCGCGCACGCCCCGGGTCTGGTCGCCGAACCGGCCAATCCCGTGCGCTGGGTCTCGGCCCTGGAGGTGCTGGGCCTGCTGGCGGCCTGCATGCTGATCGCCGCGCCCGACCGGAAGGATTTCCGGCTGGCGGCCCGAATCGCCGTCGGGCTGATGCTGGTCGTGTTCGGCGTGGTGCACTGGCTCTATGTCGACGCCATCGCCGGCATGATCCCGGCGTGGATGCCGGGCCGGACGGTCTGGCCGCTGCTGACCGGCGCCGCCAACATCGCCGCGGGTCTGGCCATCGCCTCGGGCGTGCTGGCGCGGCCGGCGTCGGCCCTTGTCGGAACCATGTTCGCCTCGTGGATCCTGCTGGTTCACACGCCCCGCATACTGGCCGCGTCGGGCGATCGCAGCGAATGGGTCGCATGTGCGCTGGCCTTCGCCCTGACCGGAGTCGTCTGGACGGTGAACGGGGCCCTGCATCAATCCGGTGGGGATTTACAGTCACAGCCACGCTAACGCTGTGGACGTTTTGAATTTCTGCAATTTTGTGATAGGTTCCTGTCATTGGGTCGGGCGGTAAGCGATTTTCTCGCGCCGCCCGCGTTTGCGACAGAACTCCGCCCACGAAGGCGGGGTCGGCCAGAGGTTCGGTGATCCGTTTTCGCTCCTGACGACTGATATAGCTGCGCCGCCGACGGTTCGCCGTCGAGGGAGAGCGCAGCCGTCACTTGCGTAACCGTCTCATCTTCCCTGCGCCGGGAAAGGAATGACATGACGAACAAGACTGGTCTGGAATTCAAGGTTGGCGACGCGGTCGTCTATCCGGCGCACGGCGTCGGCAAGGTGGCGGCGGTCGAGACCCAGGAAGTCGCGGGCATGTCGCTGGAGGTCTACGTCGTGACCTTCGACCACGAGAAGATGACCCTGCGCGTCCCGACCAAGAAGGCCAAGACCGCCGGCCTGCGTTCGCTGGCCGCCGACGACGTCGTGACCAAGGCGCTGACGACCCTCAAGGGCCGCGCCCGCGTCAAGCGCACCATGTGGTCGCGTCGCGCCCAGGAATACGAAGCCAAGATCAACTCGGGCGACCTGATCTCGATCGCCGAGGTGGTCCGCGACCTGCACCGCGCCGACAGCCAGCCGGAACAGTCCTATTCGGAGCGTCAGCTCTATGAATCGGCCCTGGACCGCATGGCCCGCGAAGTCGCCGCCGCCAACCGCATCGACAAGGACGCCGCCGTCCAGCTGCTGGCCAAGTCGCTGAGCGCCAAGAAGGCCGTCATCGCCGCTGCGGAAGCCGCGGAAGAGGCCGAGGCCGAAGCGGCCTGATTTCGACGCGCATCGCCGAATGACGAAAGGCCCGGGAGCGATCCCGGGCCTTTTGCTTTGGGCGTGGCGACGACCTGGCGCGGCGGGCCGGCCGGCAGACTAGCCTGCCACCCGGGCCCTGAGGATCGCCAGGCAGGCGGCCCGGGGTTTCGCGAGCGCCGGATCCGTGACGGATTCGACCGCCGGCGTGAGCGCGTCGTAATAGGCGGCGTACCAGGCCGCATCCATCTCGTAGCCCCCGGCTTGGCAAATGGATTCGGCGCTCAGGTCCGGGTTCGCCTCATCCAGGATCGCAAGGACGCCAGAGGGATTGACCACCATCGCCGCCTTCAGCGCGCTGTTCAGGTCGGCGTATGACGAATTCTCCGTCCCCGGCTCCAGAGAAGGGGCCAAAGCCAGCCAGGCCGCATCGCCTGTCGCGATCCCCGCCATGACGCTGGTCCAGCGGGTCTTTTCGCCGCCGGCGTCAAGCGCCGCGATGGTCTTCTGCGCGCCTTGGGCCTCGATCATGGTCGAGACCTCCCCGGGGGTCACCGGCGGGCCGCCCGCGAATTCCTCGGTCGCAAGGGCGGTATAGGCCGTCATGGCGGGCGTGGGGGCGGCAGCGGGGGCCGCCGCGGGCGCTTCGGCGGGGGCGGCGGGAGCCTCTGCCTGCGAGCAGGCAGCGAGAGCGGCGACGACCGTCGCGAGGAGCATTCTGCGGACCATGGCGTGTTCCTTCGAAGCCTGCGGATGGCCCGTTCTGAAAGAGCTAGCACCGACGGGCGGAGGAGTCGTCCCGGAGTTGGACCCGCCCCAAACTGTGCGGCGGCACTGGCGCCCGGCGGCCGGGCCGTGCAGGGTGAACGCTGATTTCCGGGGGACGGCCATGAAGACGATCACTTGCGCGGCCATGGCCGCCCTGCTGCTGGGTGCGGCGGCCTGCAATCAGGCTTCGACCGCCGATGAGGCCGGGCCCGCGGCCGTGACCTTCACGGCGCGCCCGGATCTGGCGGCGGACGTCGAGGCCCTGCCGCGACTGGTCGGCGAGGGCGCGGCCATCGCAGCGATCAACGCAGACCTGGACCTCCGCGATACGGCGGCCAGGGCGGAGGGCTGTGACGGCGGCGGCGGATATGCACGCGGCGTCACCCAGCCGATGACGGGCCCCGGCTTCCTCACCTTCCGGATCAGCCAGGAATACGCCTGCGAGGGCGCGGCGCACCCCAGCTTCGACCAGACCCTCATCACCTATGATCTGGCGACCGGCAAGGCCGTCGACTGGGTCGCGGCCGCGCCGGGGCTGCAGCTGGCGCGCGCCGAAATCGACGACATGCCGGCGGACTATGTGCCCGGCCTGTACTCGCCCGCCCTGTCGGCCTGGTACGGCGCCAGGGCGCTGGCCTCGACCGACCGCGAGCATGTGGAGGATTGCGCCCCCGTCTGGTCGACCGAGGCCCTCGAGAGCACCACCTTCAAGGTCTGGCTGGACGCGGAGAACGGCGGCCTTTCGGTCGGCCCCGAGTTCGCCCATGTGGCCAATGCCTGCGCCGACACGGCCACAATGACCGTGGAAGAGATGCGCCGCTTCGGCGTCACGCCGGCCATCATCGACGCGGTCGCGGCCGCCCATGCCGCGGGCTCCTGGGCGCCGAAGGACGCGTGAGTTCTTCGCATCCCGGCGCCCCCATCCGCCCCACCTGAGGGGCGACGGTTCAGCGGCGGGATCAGATCTGCAACGGGTCGGGAGCCGGATGTCGCCTGAGGGTGAAAGCAGTCCTTTCAGTCCCCGACCGGGTTTGGCTCATCTGAGTTCGCGGTTACCCACCTGACCGCCTTTCAAATGATACGAGTGCACAATTTCCGAAACCCGGCCAGTGCGCTCGACTCGGTTGGGTCCGGTGACAGGGCCTCTTGAGGGGCCGGAGAGGTAAAGGTCGCGCCGGCGGTAGTCCGCCAACCAAGGTAGCGCCGCGAACACAACGCCGTCAGTCACCGGCTCACTTGTGATGGCGAGTTCCGCCGCCAGAACTCTGGGTCCGCCCGGGGATGGCTCCAGCGGATCGACGGCCTTCACCCCGCCGGGAACCATGCGGTCCGGGAACCAGACAAGCAGCGGGAGTTGGTCAAGCGGCGCCGGAACCGTCCGACTCTCGGTCACCTCGCTGAGCGGCAACCACCACTCGCCGTGCTGTTGCCCCGGAGGTTTGGGCGGAAGGAGGGCGTCGGCCAGAATCATGGCCACCGGCCAGTCTGGACTCCCCGGCTGCCGGGTGCCCCATCCGGTTTCCGGGCGTGATGGAGACCGAGGCTCTTCCAGGACCAAGGAAGTCGAAACCACAACCCCCTGATCGCCGAAGTCCGCCACCGCGCCCTCGCCCATGATTGAGGTCACGGTCCGGTTCCTGCTGGCCAGTTCAGAAGACCATCCTCGCCACAGGAACCGTTGAACAGTTGAGGCGACAAGACGGTGGCCGTTGAGAGCGACGGTCAACGAGAGGCGGAAGTTGAACCCGGCCGGCCAGGCGGGCCGCCCGCACCCCGCAAGAGCCGCTGTCGCGGCCAAAAACGTTCGTCTGGTCCAGATCACGTAAGTCTCCGTAGCGTGAGCCGACCCTTGGTCGAGGGAACGTTGGGACCGTACTCAGCTTGCGAACGCCATTCTGCGAGGGAGGCCGTAGCCAAACGCTAAAGCAAATGTCCGCTAAGGGTCGGGAGCGGGGAGCCGCCCGCTTCGCGCCCGTCTCGCCGTCAGAAATATTCGGCGTTCGCCGGGCATTGCGCCGCCAGACGGCGGGCCGTGATCGTGGCGGGGATATAGGGGCTCCAGATGCCGGCGGCCTTGATCGAGGCGCCGCCGCGGAAGCTGAACTGCTCGGGTTGATAGGTGCCGTTCAGGCGCACGCGGACCTGACGGCCGCTGCGCGAGACGCAGTTGCCCTCGAAGCGGGCGTTGCCATTGCCGACCTCGCGCGTCGGATAGGTGCAGCGATAGTGGCGCGTCGACAGGCCGCCGAAGAAGCGGTTGATCTCGCTGGGGCGAACGCATTTCGTTTCCGTGTCCCGCTGGCCCACGGCGCTGGTGGTGTACTGCCAGTAGCCCGGCAGGACGGGCGGCGTGGCCGACTGCACCGGCGCGGCCGGGCCCGCCATGGGGGCGCCGGCCACCAGCAGGGCGCCGATCAGGACGGGGGCGGTGCGGAGCAGGACGGACATCTTCATCGAACGGACCTCGGCGGCGGAGCTTCGCCGCAATGGATAGAAGCGATATATGGCGGGAATTGAACGGCGGCTGAACACGCTGAAGGCCGCCACAAGCCTTGACGCGGCGCGGTGACTTCCACTATACGGCCCCCTCTCGCGCGGGGCCCCTGCCCTTGCGCGCCTTTGTTTCATGCGTCCGCGTCGTTTTCGTGGACCGCTCCGTCAAGGATAGTCAGATGTCGCGTCGCTGCGAACTCACCGGTATCGGCCCCATGGTCGGCCACAGCGTGAGCCACTCGAACGTCAAGACCAAGCGCCGCTTCCTGCCGTCGCTGAAGACGGTCAA
>Ga0164290_1001180_pt1 | contig 47951 bp, 47 predicted proteins | sample Micstemetagenome_FD_108782 | JGI IMG/M metagenome (GOLD analysis project Ga0164290, IMG submission 108782) | Contaminated culture microbial community from soil near Moab, Utah, USA - Microcoleus steenstrupii SON62 (Illumina Assembly) | ecosystem: Environmental > Terrestrial > Soil > Soil crust...
CCATCGACCTGGCCGAGGACCGCGAGCGGTTCCAGGTCATGCTGCACGACATCGGCCTGATGCAGCCGCCCAACGGCCTGGCGCGCAGCGCCGAGGAGGCCGCGCAGAAGGCCGACGAGGTCGGCTATCCCGTCGTGCTGCGCCCCTCCTACGTGCTGGGCGGACGCGGCATGGTCATCGTCCACGACCGCGAGCAGCTGGACCGCTACGTCGGCGAGGCCATGCGGGTGTCGGGCGACGATCCCGTCCTGATCGACCACTATCTGAACCGCGCCACCGAGGTCGACGTCGACGCCCTGTGCGACGACGAGACGGTGTTCGTGGCCGGCGTGCTGGAGCATATCGAGGAGGCCGGGGTGCACTCGGGCGACAGCGCCTGTTCGATGCCGCCCTTCTCGCTGTCGGCAGAGATCGTGCAGGAGCTGAAGCGCCAGACCGAGGCCATGGCCCGGGCGCTCAAGGTGCGCGGCCTGATGAACGTCCAGTTCGCCATCGAGGAGCCGCACAGCGCCGAGCCGCGCATCTTCGTGCTGGAGGTCAATCCGCGCGCCAGCCGCACGGCGCCCTTCGTGGCCAAAACCATCGGCCAGCCGATCGCCGCCATCGCCGCCAAGGTCATGGCCGGCGTGCCGCTGAAATCCTTCGGCCTCAAGGACATTCCGTACGACCATATCGCCGTCAAGGAAGCGGTCTTCCCGTTCGCCCGCTTCGCCGGCGTCGACACCATCCTGGGCCCCGAGATGCGCTCGACCGGAGAGGTCATGGGTCTGGACTGGAAACGCGACGGCGAGGCCGACATGGCCCCCGCCTTCGCCCGCGCCTTCGCCAAATCCCAGATCGGCGGCGGCACCACCCTGCCCGTCGCCGGCTGCGCCTTCGTCAGCGTCAAGGACGGCGACAAGCCGTTCATCGTCGAGGCGGTGAAGACCCTGCTGGCCGAGGGTTTCTCCATCGTCGCCACCGGCGGGACGCATGCGTTCCTGACCGAGCAGGGCCTGCCCGTCGGCCATGTGAAGAAGGTGCTGGAGGGCCGTCCCAACATCGTCGACGCGATGAAGAACGGCGAGGTCCAGCTGGTCTTCAACACCACCGAGGGCAAGCAGGCGCTGCTGGACAGCTTCAGCCTGCGGCGCACGGCCCTGATGATGAAGATCCCCTATTACACCACCACCGCCGGCGCGCTGGCGGCGGCGCAGGCGATCGGCGCGATCAAGGCCGGCGAACTGGATGTGCGGCCGATCCAGGCCTATGCCCACGACTGACTGAAGGCGCCGCCGTCGGTCAGGCGTCCGGCTTGCGCCCGAGCGCGTCGGCGAAGGCGTCGGGGCTTTCATAGGTTCGCGATGGGACCAGTCGCACATGACGGAACGTCGTCTCGACGAACCATCGCCCCGCCTCGTCGCCGTGACCGTCGTCGAGACAGCACAACACGGCGGTCAGCTTTCCCTGATCGAAGACCAGCAGCCCGGCCTGGTCCCCGTTTCGGGTGTCGAGCTCCACGGGGCGGAAGGTGATGGTCATCAAGCCGCGCAGTGCAGGTAGGCCTGATCGAACTCGGCTATCCGCTGCAGGGTCTTCCAGTCACTGATCCGTATCTTGCGACCGTCCCTGGCGAGCGCACCTTCATCACACAACGTCCGCAGCGTCCGGTTTACATGGACGCTGGTCATGCCGGTGGCGTCCGCGATCTTCTGCTGCGACATCGGCAGATCGAAGCCTTCCGCCGGCCCGAGTCCCGCAGCCTCGCGACGCGCTGCAAACTCGCAGAGCATGTGTGCGATCCGCGAGCGGGCGTCCCGCCGGCCCACATTGAGAACCCATTCCCTGAAGATCGAGGCGTCGATGAGCGAGTCGCGCCAGAAGGCGTCCGCCACGTCCGGTTGGTCGTTGAGCAGCCGGTTCATCGCCGGCATCGGGATCCAGCCGATCTCCGCAGTCGTGATCGCCTCTACGCTGTGGTCGGCCCGCGGCAGTTTAAGGTGCTGCAGATCAAGAATGTCGCCGGGCATATGGAAGGACACGATCTGGCGCGAGCCGTCCCGCGTGGACTTGTGCCGGCAGGCGTAGCCCTGCAGCAGCACGCAGCACTCTTCCGGGACATCGCCCTCGCGAACCAGCAGTCGGCCGGCCGGCGCAACCTCCAGCCTGATCGGGAGATTCTCGATCGCCTGGCGGCCGGAGCTCCCCAGCGGGACAAGCCGCTCCAGTTTCTGGATCAAGCGGCCAAGCCTGGGATGTTCAGGGTTCATCTTCGTCTCAGGATTTGGGGATTAACCCGAAACCTGTGCTCAAGGTTGCTTCCCGGCAACCTCACGCGCCGGCTTTTTGCAGCCGCACCTCGCATTCTGCGCGGCGGCTGGGCGACCCGCTCGGGGGCGGACGCAGGCAGCCGCCGTCTAGCGCAGCAGCGCAATCGCCGGATTGTTCCAGAGGCGAGCCCGCATGGCGGCCTCGATCATGAGCAGGCCGGACTGTTCCGCTGCATCGGCGGTGAAGGCGCCGCACATGGGGCCGGGGCCGGTTACGACGACGCTGCCTTCAAAGGCCGCCACGCCGCAGGGTTCTGTGTGATCTTCCATTCCACATCTTAACATAAATCAAATTGTAAATCGTGATCATAAATTAGCTCATGCCGGATTCGTGAGACTTGCCAACTGCTTAGCTCCTGGCGGGCAGTCCATCAGTCGGCGATCGCTTCGCCGGTTGCGTCCCGCCCCTCGACGATCCGGGCCGCCGCCATGTCCGCGGTGACATTGCCGATGGTGCGGAAGATGTCAGGCACGACCTCGACCGCCAGCAGCAGGGGGAGGACCTCGAGCGGCAGGCCCATGACGAGGGCGATCGGGGCGATCGATGCGAAGAAGGACACCTGACCGGGCAGACCGACCGTTCCGACGCTGACCGCCAGGGCGGTGACCGCGCCGGCGAGCAGCACGCCGGGCGTCAGCGCGACGCCATACAGGTGAGCGACAAAGATGCAGACGGCGAGGTTGGCGACGGTCGAGGTGATGCGAAACACGGCCACCGCGAGCGGCAGGACCAGGCCCGCGGTCGCCGGCGAGACGCCCAGCCGGTCGATCGAGCGCTCCACCATCACCGGCAGGCAGGCCAGCGACGACTGGGTCGAGAAGGCGACCACCTGGGCGGGCGCCGCGGCGCGGGCGAAGCGGCCGAGGCTGACGCGGCCGAAGACGACGGCCACGGCGTAGGTCAGCAGGATCAGGCCGACGAGGGCCAGCACCACGATGGCGATGTACTGGCCCAGCACCCCCGCGGCGCCGAGCCCGGCCCTCAGCCCCACGCCCAGCGACAGGGCGAAGACGCCGAAGGGCGCGGCGCGCAGCACCCAGTGGACGATGACGATCATCGTCTCCGCCACGGCCTCGAAGAAGACGGTCAGCGGCTGGCGCAGACGGGCGCTCAGCCGGGTCGTGGCGAAACCGAAAACGATGGCGAACACGACGATGCCGAGGATGGCGTCCTCGGCGGCGGCGCGGACCGGATTGGACGGCGCCAGGCTGGTCAGAAAGGCGGTGAAGCCGCCACCGCCGACGCTGCCACGCACGGCCTCGTCGCTGGTCGCCCCGGCCAGCAACATCTGCGCCCCGGCCGGATCAATCGGCCAGATCGCATGCAGACCGAGCGATGCGAAGACGCCGTAGACCGTCGCCCCCGCCAGCAGCAGGGCGAAGACCAGGATCGCCTTCAGCGCCAGACGTCCGGTCGCCGCCGCATCCGCGATCGAGGCGATGCCGGTCACCAGCAGACTGAACACCAGCGGGATGATGGTCATGCGCAGGGCGTTGAGCCACAGCTGGCCGAGGCCGTCGACGAAGGCCACCGTGCCCGTCCCGCCCGGGATGCCGTACGTCCGGGCCGCCGCTCCGGCCAGCAGACCGGCGGACAGGGCCAGCAGCACCCACAGGCTGAGCGAGGACAGGACGGCGGCGGTGCGGGAGCGGGTCATGGGTGGAAGCTAGGCGCCCCCGGGCCGTTTGGCCATCCATCCCGGGCGAGCCCGGTGAACGATCCTTAACTCGACCGCGCGGCCACCGCGCCTCAAGCTGGTCACTGGCTGTCGCGGGAGGGGCGAATGCAACGGATGCGCACGGGCGCGGGCTTCTATGGCCTGGTCTTTCTGGCCGGCTTCGTCACCTTCGTCCTGCACGAGGGCGGGCACTGGCTGGCTGCGAACATGCTTGGCTACGAGGCCTTTTTTTTCGCTGAACAGCGCGGGGACGCGGTCCGTAGTCACACCGGCTGACCATGCGGTCATTTCGGCGGTGGGCCCTGTCGTCACGGTGGCTCAGGCCTTGATCGCGCTGGCCTTGGTGCAGATGCGAGCCAGCACGGCGGCTTGGGTCTTCCTGTTCTGGCCTGCCTTCATGCGATTCATGGCCACAGTCATCAGCCTGTTCAACCCCAACGACGAGGCGCGGATCAGCGAGTGGCTGGGCTGGGGGATGTGGACCTTGCCGGTCATCGTGACGGCGGGCCTGTTCGTCCTGTTGGCCATCGGAAGCCGGCGGCTGCGCGTGTCGTGGAAGACGCTGGCGCTGAGCTGGGTCGTGGCCTCCGTATCCGTCTCGGCCGTGATCGGCCTCGATATGATCATCGCGCGCTGAGGCGTTCCAGACGGGCGCAGATGACGTCCGCCGCGGCGGCGAGGGCGGCCTCGTCCAGGACCTCCACGGCGACGGTGGCGATCGCGGGCTCCACGGCGCGGCCCGCCCGGCGGTAGGCGGGATCGTAGTGGGCGACGATCAGGGCCTCGGCCAGGGCCTCCAGCTCGCCGCCCGCCGCAAGGGCGCGCCAGCCGGCGACGGTCTCCCTGCTGTGATGGCGCGGCAGCCGGGCCAGAGCCTGATCCAGCGCCGCCGCATCCGCCGCGAAGGCCGCATAGTCCCGCACCGTCCGCGCAGCCCGGACCGCGACAGGCGAGTGGATGCGGATGACCGGCGCCGCGCCCATGGCGGCCCACAGCGACGGCGGGACGACCCGCGCGCCGATCTTGCTGCTCTCCGCTTCGACCACCACCGGCCGGGCGGGGTCCAGCCGCGACAGGAGGTCGTACAGGCGGCTCTCGAAAGCCTTCTGCGAAGGCTGGCCGCCGGGCATGGCTCCGAACAGGGAGCCGCGATGCGCCGCCAGAGCTTCAAGATCCAGCGTCTGGCCCCCCCGCGCCGCCAGGGCCGTCAGCAGCGCCGTCTTGCCTGACCCGGTCGGTCCGTCCAGCAACACCAGCCGGTGCGGCAGGACCTGATCATAGAGGGCCGCGTTCACCTGACGCCGCCAGGTCTGATAGCCGCCCTCCAGCACGGTCACCGGCCAGCCGACCTGATCCATCACCGTGACCATGGCGCCCGACCGCTGGCCGCCGCGCCAGCAGTAGACCAGCGGCCGGAACGAACCGTCGCGGTGGCCGAGGGCCTGTTCAAGATGGATCGCGATATTGCGCGCGACCATGGCCGCGCCGGTGCGGCGGGCGAGGAATTTCGACCCCTGCACATATTCCGTTCCGACCGCCGCGCGCTGGACGTCGTCCAGCACCGGCAGGTTGATCGCGCCCGGGACGTGATCGAGCGCGAACTCGGCCGGGCTGCGCACGTCGATGATGGCGTCGAAGCCGTCGCGGGCGGCGGGCGACAGGTCGACGGTGCGACGGATCATGCCCCGATCACCCGATCACGCGCACCCGCGGCGGGCCGTCGACGACGCGGCCAACCACGGCTGCGCGCTCGAAGCCCTCGCCCCGCGCCAACGCCAGAACCTGATCCGCCTGGTCGGCGGCGACGGCGATCAGCAGGCCGCCCGAGGTCTGGGGGTCGGTCAGCAGGTCGCGCCGCCAGTCCTCGATCCCAGCGGGCAGGTCGACGCCTTCGCCATAGCTGGCCCAGTTGCGGCCGGAGGCGCCGGTGCGAAGGCCGGCGGCGGCCAGGCCCTCGACTCCGTCGAGCAGGGGCGGCGCCGTCATCAGCTCGACCGTCTGGCCGGACCCCCGCGCCATCTCCAGCGCATGGCCGAGCAGGCCGAAGCCGGTGACGTCCGTGACGCCGTGAACCCCCGCCATGCCGGCCAGCTTCGCGCCCATGGCGTTCAGCTGTGTGGTCGAGGCGATCAGGGCCGCATAGCCCCCCTCGTCCAGCCGGCCCTGTTTGAAGGCGGCGCTGAGCACGCCGACGCCCAGCGCCTTGGTCAGGATCAGCGTATCGCCGGCCCGCGCGCCGCGATTGGTCAGCACCTGATCGGGATGCACCAGGCCGAGCGCGACAAGGCCGTAGATCGGCTCCACGCTGTCAATCGAATGGCCGCCCGCGACCGGGATGCCCGCCGCTGCGCAGACCGAGGCTCCGCCCTCCAGGATCCTGCCGATCGTCCCCGTCGACAGGACGTTCACCGGCATGCCGACCAGCGCCAGGGCGAAGATCGGGGTCCCGCCCATGGCGTAGACATCCGACAGGGCGTTGGTCGCCGCGATCCGGCCGAAGTGGAACGGGTCGTCGACCACCGGCATGAAGAAGTCCGTGGTCGCCACCAGCGCCTGATGATCGTTCAGCCGCCAGACGGCGGCGTCGTCCGATGTTTCGGTCCCGACCATCAGATCGGCGAACGGGGCGGCGACGGGCATCCCCTTGAGGATGTCCCGCAACAACGCCGGGGCGATCTTGCAGCCGCAGCCGCCGCCGTGGGCGAGGGACGTCAGGCGGGGTTCGGACGTGGTCATGCCTTCGGCTTAGGGCCAAACCGCCGCCGAACTCAACACCGGAGCGGCGGCATTGGCCGTTGCCAGCCGGCACTCGCCGGACCAAGGTCGCTGCCTCAATCCGGGGGGTGGAACCATGCGGCTTCTTCTTGCGACGACGGCGGCGCTGGCGCTGCTCACGGCCGGCGCGGTGCAGGCCCAGACGGGTTCGACCGATGTCGAGCTGCGGCAGGCCATCGCCCGGGACTATGACGCCAACCTCGGCGCCCTGTTCGACGACTTTCATCGCAATCCCGAGCTGTCGGGGATGGAGGTCCGCACGGCCGGCGTCATGGCGGCCCAGCTGACGGCGCTCGGCTATGACGTGACCGCCGGCGTGGGCGGCACGGGCGTGGTGGCGGTGCTGAGGAACGGCGACGGTCCGACCATCATGATCCGCGCCGACATGGACGGCCTGCCGCTGGCGGAACAGTCGGGCCTGGCCAATGCCTCCACGGTTCGTCAGGTGGACAGCGACGGGACGGAAAAGCCGGTCATGCACGCCTGCGGTCACGATGTGCACATCACCGCCCTGATCGGCACGGCGCGTCAGATGATGGCGCGGCGGCAGGACTGGACCGGCACCCTGGTGCTGATCGCCCAGCCGGCGGAGGAGCGCATCTTCGGCGCGCGGGCGATGGTCGAGGACGGCCTCTACACCCGCTTCCCCAAGCCCGACATCGCCCTGGCCTTCCACGTCTCGGCCGACCTCGCGACCGGGCTGATCGACCTGCCGCTCGGCATCACCTCGTCCAGTTCCGACAGCGTCGACATCGCCGTGCACGGCGTCGGCACGCATGGCGCCTATCCGCATCTGGGGGTGGACCCGATCGTGGTGGCCTCCGCCATCGTCATGAACCTGCAGACCCTGCCCAGCCGCAGCATCAATCCGCTGGAAGGCGCGATCGTCACCGTCGGATCGTTCCACGGCGGCATCAAGCACAACATCATCTCCGACCGTGTGGACCTGCAGCTGACGGTGCGGGCCGACAATCCCGAGACGCGGCTGGCCCTGCTGGACGGCATCGACAGGGTGGTGCGCGGGACCGCACTGGCGCTCGGCGTCTCGGAAGACCGCCTGCCCACCGTCGTGCGCTCGCCGACCGAGACCACGCCAGCGACGATCAATGACGCCGCCACCGCCGCCCGCGTCCGCGCAGCAATCGGCGCGGCCATGGGTCCGGACCGCCTCGTCGACACCCCCCGCACCGGCATGGGAGCCGAGGACTTCGCATATTTCGTCACCCCCGAAAGCGGGGTGAAGGGCGTCTATTTCAGCGTCGGCGGCACACCCGCCGCGGAGGTGGCGACCGCACCCGGCCACCACTCGCCCCGGTTCCGCATCGACCCGCAGCCCGCGATCGTCACCGGCGTCGAGGCCATGGTGGTGGCGGCGCAGGCCCTGATGCCGCAGTCCTGAGGCGCGGCTGAACTCTTCCCGGCGCGGCCCGTTCAACCTCGAACCGGAGACTGTCATGCCTGTTCCCAAACTCGCGACCCTGATCGGCGGCCTGCTGCTCAGCAAGGGCGGTCGGCGTATGGCCGGACGCCATGCCGGCAAGCTGGCGCTCGCCACCCTTGCCTTCCAGCTCTGGGAGCAGCGGCAGGCGGCGAAGCATCCGCCGGCGCCGCAGGCTGGAAACGCTCATCCGCGTCGGCGCTGGAGCGGCCGCCGGGTCTGAATCCGCTGGACCGACGTTGCGTCAACCGCGCTAGCTGCGGCCAGAAACCGGAGCCGCGCCATGATCACCGTCCATCACCTCAACGACTCCCGCTCGCAGCGCGTGCTCTGGCTGCTGGAGGAGCTGGGCGCGGCCTATGAGGTGAAGCGGTATCAGCGGGATCCAGGGACCATGCTGGCGCCGCCGGCCCTGAAGTCTGTCCATCCGCTGGGCAAGTCGCCGGTGCTGGACGACGGCGACGCCCGGATCGCCGAAACCGGCGCCATCATCGAATATCTGCTGGAGAGCCACCCGGCGGCCGGCCTGCGGCCCGCGCCCGGAACGGATGAGGCGCGCCGCTTCACCTACTGGCTGCACTATGCCGAGGGATCGGCGATGACGCCCCTGCTGCTGAAGCTGATCTTCGGCGCCATTCCCGCCCGCGCGCCCTTCCTCGCCCGAGGCGTTGCCAGGGGCATCAGCCGCGCGATGAACGCCAATATGATCGATCCCCAGATCACGGCGCATACGGCCTACTGGGAGGCGGAACTGGGCCGCTCCGAATGGTTCGCCGGCGACGCCTTCTCGGCCGCCGACATCATGATGAGCTTTCCCGTCGAGGCGGCGGGAAGCCGGGTCGGCTACGGCGCGGACAAGCCGAAGCTGAAGGCCTTCCTGCAGAAGATCCACGCCCGTCCGGCCTACCAGCGGGCGCTCGAGCGGGGCGGCCCTTACAGCTACGCATGATCGGCTGGCGCCGGCGCCACAGTGGCCGCAAACTGAGGGGGATGACGGATCGGACCGCAACCTGCCCGGACGAGAGCCGTTAACACTCCCATGCGCCCGAGAACCGTCTAAGTCATCGCCGCCCTTGTCGCGGCCGTAGCCTTCATCATGGCGTTCATCGCGGCCGGCGTAATTCTGGTCTCGAGCGTCTTCATGCTTGTGGGGCTGCTGGCGGTCGGCTGGCTGGCCCTCAGCCTGGTCGGCCGGGTCAGGCTGTGGGGCGATATCCAGCGGATCCGGGAGCGCCGACGCAACCGGGTCGCATAACAGCAGTCTGCCTGCCGCGCCTTTGCCCTTGAACCTTGGGGCCTGGCGCCCTAGTCTCTTTGGCCGGTCGCAAGCGCCCAGCGGCCTCTGGCGTGTCTCAATAAATCTTCAGTCGGGCGAAACAAGAAACTCACGACATATGGAAAAAGTGCCGATGACGGCCGAGGGCTACCGTGTCCTCGACGATCAGCTTAAGCAATTGAAGTCCGTGGAGCGGCCCAGTGTGATCTCGGCCATCTCGGAAGCGCGCGAGCATGGCGATCTGTCTGAAAACGCCGAGTATCACGCCGCCAAGGAGCGTCAGGGCTGGATCGAAGGCCAGATCGCCGACATCGAGGACAAGATCAGCCGCGCCCAGGTCATCGACGTCTCCAAGCTCGACGGCGACCAGGTCATGTTCGGCGCCACGGTGACGGTCGTCGACGAGGACACCGAGGAAGAGGCCCGCTACCAGATCGTCGGCGAGCACGAAGCCGATGTGAAGGCGGGCAAGATCTCCGTCGCCTCGCCGATAGCCCGCGCCATGATCTCCAAGGCGGTCGGCGACGTGGTCGAGGTCAACACCCCCGGCGGCGTGAAGGCCTACGAAATCCTCAAGGTCGAGTGGAAATAGGCCGGTGACCCAGCCCTCCGGAACACGCCCGCCTCTGGTGTCGCATGTTTCGGTCGGCGTCACCGACCTGCACCGCGCCAGCGTCTTCTACGACGCCGTGCTTGCGGTTGTCGGCGCGCGGCGGATCATGGAGCACGGCGCCGGCATCGGCTATGGCCGCGCCTTTCCCGAGTTCTGGGCCAATCTCCCGCGGGACAGCCGCGGCGGACCGGTGGCGGGCGTGGGAGCCCATGTCTGCTTCAATGCTTCCGGCCCGGACGCCGTGGTCGCCTTTCACGACGCCGGTCTTGCGGCGGGCGGCTACAGTGACGGCGCGCCCGGTCCCCGCCCCGAGTACGCGCCCGGCTACTACGCCGCCTTCCTGCGGGATCCGGACGGCAACAAGGTCGAGGCCATGTGCTGGATCGCGCCGCCGACGGCGCCGTGAGCCGGCCCCTTTCGATCTGGGTCGTGTCCGACGGCCGGACCGGCATGGAGAACCAGGCCCTGGGGCTCGCCGAGGCCGTCCGGCGCCTGACCCCGGCTGCAATCACCGTCAAGCGCATTCGCTGGCGCGAGGCCTTCGACAGACTGCCGTCGGCGCTGAAGGCGTCATGGATGCTGGACCTGTCCTCCGATCCGACCGAGCCCACATCCGGCGAACCCTGGCCAGATCTCTGGATCGCCACCGGTCGCGCCACCCTGCCGCTATCGGCGCGAATCCGCGAGCGGTCCGGCGGCAGGACTTTCGTCGTCCAGACCCAGGACCCGCGCTGGCGCAACGGCGCCTACGACCTCATCGTCGCTCCCGCCCATGATCAGGTGAAGGGGCCGAATGTCCTTTCCATCGTCGGGTCCCCGCACCGGGTCGCCGAAGCGCGGCTCTCCGAAGCCGCCGCCGCCTTCGCCGACCGGCTTGAGCCCCTGCCCCACCCACGGGTGGCAGTCCTGATCGGAGGACGCTCGCGGGCCTTCGACCTCACCGAGGCCCACGCCGGAGGGCTCGCCGACCGCATCGCGACCGCCGTGGAAGCCGCCGGCGGCTCCCTGATGCTGACCGTCTCGCGCCGCACGCCTGCTGCGGCCAAGGCGGTCCTGATCGCGCGGCTGAAACACCTGCCCGGCATGCTATGGGACGGCGAGGGTCCGAACCCCTATTTCGCCTTCCTGCGCTTCGCCGACCACATCCTCGTCACCGAGGACAGCGCCAACATGGCCGCCGAGGCGGCCTCGACCGGCGCGCCCGTTCATATCCTGCCGATGATCCCCCTGAAGCCGGCGGACAAATTCGCCCGCCTGCACGCCCACCTGCGCGAGCACGGCGCGGCGCGGCCGTTCGACGGCTTGCTGGAAACGTGGACCTATCCCGCGCTCGCCGAGACGGAGCGCGCCGCGGCCGAGGTCCTGAAGCGCATGCGGGCGACCTGAGGCGGGTCGCTCAGTCGCCGCCGCCGTCTCCGCCACCGCCGTCCGCATCGTTGCTGCTGCCGACATCTGTATCGCCGCCGTCTGAATGGCCGGAATCCCGGTTCCGGCGCGCGTCCATCGCGAGGCCGATCACCAGCCCGGCGACCGTCCCCACCCCGATGCCCAGCGCCAGATTGTCCAGACTGATGCCGATGGCGGTGCCGACGGCCACGCCCAGAGCTATGCCGACGCCCATAAAGCTGGTCTGCGCCATGTCATCCTCCGATCAGACCTGTGAACAGCCGACAGCCTGCCATCGCGCCGGAGGGAATCAACGCCTAAATAGGCGCATGAGCACTCCCCGCACCGTTCGCACCGCCATCATCGGCTCCGGCCCGGCCGGCTGGACCGCCGCCATCTATGCGGCGCGCGCCCTGCTGAACCCGGTGGTCATCGCCGGCCTGCAGCCGGGCGGGCAGCTGACCATCACCACCGACGTCGAGAACTATCCCGGCTTCGCCGACGTCATCCAGGGCCCCTGGCTGATGGAGCAGATGCGCGCCCAGGCCGAACACGTTGGCACCGAGGTGATCGAGGACATCGTGGTCAAGGCCGACCTGTCGCAGCGGCCGTTCCGGCTGACGCTGGACTCGGGGATCGAGATGCTGGCCGAGACGGTGATCATCTCGACCGGCGCCCAGGCCAAATGGCTCGGCATAGAGAGCGAGGCCAAATACCAGGGCTTCGGCGTCTCCGCCTGCGCCACCTGCGACGGCTTCTTCTATCGCGGCAAGGAGGTCATCGTCGTCGGCGGGGGCAACACCGCGGTCGAGGAGGCGCTGTTCCTGACCAATTTCGCCTCGAAGGTCACGGTCGTGCACCGCCGCGACGAGTTCCGGGCCGAACGGATCCTGCAGGACCGCCTGTTCTCGAATCCGAAGGTCGAGGTGGTCTGGAACCACGCCATCGACGAGATCCTCGGCGAAACCAACAGCTTCGGAGGGGTCAATGTCACCGGCGCCCGGCTGAAGAACGTGCAGACCGGCGAGACCCGCGAGCTCGCCGCCGACGGCGTCTTCATCGCCATCGGCCACGCCCCGTCGTCCGAGCTGTTCGCCGGCCAGCTCGAGACCAAGCAGGGCGGGTATCTGGTGGTCAAGCCGGGGACCGCCGCCACCGCGATCGAGGGGGTCTGGGCCGCGGGGGACGTCACCGACGACATCTACCGCCAGGCCGTCACGGCGGCGGGCATGGGCTGTATGGCGGCGCTCGAAGCCGTGCGCTTCCTCGCCGAGGAAGACCATGCGCGCGCCAATCATCCGATCTCGCACAGGGAAGCTGAGAAGATCGGGGTCTGGTGACCCGGCTTCAGGCGAAGAGGCGCAGTTCCGGCGGCGCGAATTCCGTCGGTCGACCGGCCCGGCGCCGCAAGGCGTAGTCGACGGCCGTCTGCACCGCACGTTCGTCCGTCGGCTTTGACAGCACTCCGATCGTCCCGGAGACCCCCTGACACACCATGCCGGGGTTGGCCGTCATGAACAGGACCGTGACGCCGTCGCTGCCGAGCTCGCGACCCAGATCGATTCCGGTCGGGCCGTCGGACAGGTGGATGTCGACCAGGGCCAGATCCACATCTGCGGCGCGGACGAGGTTGCGAGCCGTGCATGCGTCCGCCGCCTGCCCCACCACGTCGTGGCCGAGATCCTCAAGCACGAAGCGCAGCTCCATGGCCACAAGGGCTTCATCTTCGATGATCAGAATGCGGGCGGGGGTCATTGCGGACTAATCTGGATTGCGAAGCGGGGCGCAGAATGCACGCGAGCCGACAGAGCAACGTCAACCCGTAAAGGGGGTTGCGGGAAATCACTGTGATGCGACATTTTGTGCTGCGCGGCGCCGGGAAAGCGCGGTCGCGGGCAGGTCCGCCACCACTTTCAGCCCGCCCGGCGCCCATTCCCGCTCAAGCCGCCCGCCCAGCTGCCCTTCGACAGACAGGGCGGCCAGCGTCGAGCCGAACCCGGTCCGTTCCGGCACGCCGTTGATCGGTGGCCCGCCGCGTTCCTCCCATGCGAGGACGAAGCGGTCGCCCCGGCGCCGCGTCTCGAGAATGACTTCTCCATCATCGACCGACAGGGCGCCGTATTTGGCGGCGTTGGTGGCCAGCTCGTGAAACAGCAGGGCCACGGACGTGGCGGCCTGGTCGTCGAACTCCGCGTCGTCGCCGGTGATCAGCACGCGAGAACGGCCCTCCAGCTTCGCATAGGGGCGGAAAAGGTCTTCCAGGAAGCCGTGCAGGGTCAGCGATCCGAGCAGGGGACGGGAACGCTCGCTATGGGGCCGTACGAACTCATGGGCCCGGGCAAGGGCGTTGATCCGGGTACGCACAGCGCTGGCGAAGGCCCGCGCTTCGGGGAACTGCCGCGCTGACAGGGCGATCAGGGCCGAAACCACCGCGAAGATGTTCTTGATCCGGTGACTCAATTCCTGGCTCAGCAGATCCTTGGACTGTTCCGCCCGCTTGAGGTCCTCGATATCGGTGCAGGTGCCGAACCAGCGTGTGATCTCGCCGGCCTCGTTCCGGATCGGCGCAGCACGGCCCAGGGTCCAGCGATAGACTCCATCCGCTCGCCTCAGGCGGTATTCGATATCGTAGAGCTCGCCCGTTTCCAGCGAGCGCCGCCAGGACTCCCAGGCGCGCTCCTGATCCTCGGGATGGAACATGCCGGCCCAGCCCTCGCCGTCCGTCGAGCCCGCCGGAACGCCCGTGAATTCATACCAGCGGGCGTTGTAGTAGTCGTGGAACCCGTCCGGAAGCGCCGACCAGACCATCTGCGGCATGGAGTCGGCGAGCACGCGGAATTTGGCTTCGCTTTCCTCCAGCGCCGCGACCGTGCGGGCCAGTTTCGCCTCGATGGGGTCTGTCTGGGTGTCAGTCGAGGTCACGCGGTCTCATCTGGGCGGCCGGGGCAGACTAAAATGCGCCACGTCCCCGGGCGTTGCACTCAGCGGGATCTCACCGGACGGGCCGCCCGACTTCCTCCACGTCCATCACCGTCACGCCGGCAGGCGGCTCGGTGCGGGCCGTCTCGGCCGCAGGGGTCTCAAACGCGGCCATCCGCTGGTTGATGGCGGCGATGTCCGCGGGCGTGGCCTGGCGGCGACCGCCCAGGGAGGCGACGCCGACGACGCGGGTCTGACCATCGACTTCGACGGTCCGCATGACGCCCTCGCCATTGGCGGCGGCTTCAGCGAGGCCCTGTTCCGCGTCGGCGCCAGCGGCGATCCGGATGCGCGGACGCGAGAAGCGCGCCTCGTCGATCAGGGGCTCCCGTCCGGCATAGGGCTGACGGAACGCGGCGGGCTCGCCGTAGACGCCCTTCCAGCGATAGAAGATGTGCGCACCGATCTGGGTCAGCTTGTTCAAGGTCGGCGCCCACCAGGGATGCACATAGTCTGCGTGATAGTGAGTGGCCGTACCGACGCGGGCTGCGACATACCCCGCCAGCGCGCGCTCAGCCACGAGCCTGGCCCGGTTCCACGCCCAGGCCACCGGAGGCTGCGCCAGGGCGCCGTCGCAGGTGAAACTGAACTGGCACCCGGTCGTGCGCTCGGCGCCTTCAAACACCACGCCGCAGATGCTGTTGGCGTAATTCGGATCCCGGACGCGATTGAGGATCACCTGGGCGACGGCTTCCTGCCCCTCGGTGGGTTCAAGCGCGGCCTCGTAGTAGATGCCCTGGGTCAGGCACCGCAGGGCCCGGCGGCGATCCTCGGCGGTAGCGGGCTTGAACACGAAGGGCTGGGCCACACGCAGATACTGGGATGCGTTCGGCGTCGCTGCGTTCAACTTCATCGCGTCCAGGCCGGTGGCTCCGAAGTCCAGCGTCGGCCGGCCGGCCAGGGTCAGGCTTTCCCAGCCCGGCGTCAGGCCGTACAGGGCCGCGCGGCGCTCGTTGGGGTCATGGCGCAAGGCGATGGCCAGCTGGGAGGGGTCCATGCGGCCCGTGATGGCGGCGAAACCCCGGGGACCAAGGTCGCCCCGGGTGACCGAACGAACGATCTCGGCCCGGCGGTCGATCTCGGGCCGCGGGGTCGAGCTGGCGGCCATGGCGACGCCGAAGGCGGCCAGCACCACGGGCGCGGCGGCCAGCAGCCGGCGCAACCCTTTCGTCCTCGCGGTCCAGTCGATCGTCGCCAAACACTCAGCTCCAGTCCGGGAGGTCCCCCGGCGATCCTGCACTCTATCCGCCAAGCGGGGCGCTTTTCAGGCCGAAAAGCACCGGTTGGTCAAGTCTCGACGCCTGGCAGGCAAATGTTCCACGCGATCGCGGACTTGCTGGAACGCCGGAGGTTCAAATACGTTCGATACAGTCGCGTACGCGCGAGCGGGGGTTCATGGGCGCGGTTGGGGATCTGGTTCGCAAGACAGGCATCAGCGCGGCGGTGACACGGCTGGCGCGGGTGAAAGCCCGTGGGTGGTGGGTCTCGCTGCTTGTGGGCGCCGGCTGCGCCGCCGTCATGCTCGCGGTCCGCGCGAACCTGGGATTTCTCTACGGCAATGTGACCGGATTCATGATCCTGCTGCCGGCGGTGATCGTGGCCTCCCTCGCCGCCGGTCGCCTCGCGGGCGTTTCAGCGACGGTCGTCTGCCTGGTCGGCGGCTGGTTTATCGTGGGTTTCGACTCTGTCGGCGCGGGGCTGGCCGATCCGTTGGGGCGTGTGGCGACCTTCAACTTCGTGGTCGTGGGCCTGTTCATCACCGGGGTCGCCGCGGCCTTGCGAGACATGGTCGGCGCGCTCGACGCCTCGCTGGACGCCTTGAGGCTTTCACAGGCCCGCATCGACGACCGAGAGCACCAGCTGCGCGCGGTCAGCGAGAATGCTCCGGTCATGCTGTGGTTGAGCGACGAAACCGGCCGCTGCGTCCACCTGAACGCCGCCCAGCGCGCCTTCTGGGACGCTCCCGAAAGCCTTGAGGGCTTCGACTTCAGCCAGCTGATCCATCCCGAGGACGTGGACCGGGTTATGGCGACGGTCGCTGAAGCGGGCGCACGTCAGGCCGCTTTCTCCACCGAGGCCCGCTTCCGCCGTCACGACGGCCAGTGGCGCGTCCTGCACACAGAGGCCCAGCCCCGGATCGATCCGGACGGCCGCTACGGGGGGCTGATCGGCGTCAACACCGACGTCACCGAGGCCCGTGCGGCGGAGGCGGCCCTGCGCGAAAGCGAGTCCCGCTTCCGCCTCATGGCCGATACCGCCCCCTCGCCGGTCTGGATGACCAATGCCGCGGCGCAGGTCGAATTCGTCAATGCGGCCCTGGTGGATTTTTACGGGCAGCCGGCGGATCGCATTCTCGGCGACGTCTGGAAGCTGGCCATCCACCCGGAAGATGAGGCCGACGTGGAGGCCGCGATGGCGGCGTCGCGCCCCGATCGCCTGCCCTATGGATTCGAGGCGCGGTTCCGGCGCGCCGATGGCGCATGGCGGTGGATGCGGATCTCCGTCAAGCCGCGCTTCGCAGGCGACGGAGTCTTCCTCGGTTATGTCGGGATGTCGTTCGACACCACCGAGACCCGGGAGGCCCTGGACGCGCTTGAGCGAGAGGAACGTCGGCAGTCATTCCTGCTCGGCCTTGCCGATCGACTGCGCGACCTCACCTCCTCGGAGGAGGTGATCGTGGAGGTGGTGCGCGCCCTCGGGATCGAATTGGGCGCGGACCGTGTCGGCTATGGCGAGATCGACCACCAGCGCGGCGTGGTCTCGATGACGCGTGACTGGACCGCTGGCGTGAGCAGCGCCCAGGGCGAATTCAGGCTCGAGGACCTTGGCGCGGACCTGATCGCCGACCTGGCCGAGGGCCGACTGATCCAGATCGCCGATATTCAGCAGGACCCGCGCACCCGCGACGCGCTGGATGTTTTCAGGCGCCTGGAGACCCGCGCCCTGATGCGCGCCCCGGTGATACGGAGCGGCGGCCTGCGCGCCTTCCTCTACGCCCACCACTCGACGGTCAGGGAATGGACGGACGGCGAGACCGCGCTTCTTCAGGACGTCGCCCTGCGCACCTGGAGCGAAATCGAGCGAACCCGGGCCGAGGCGGAGGTGCGCGAGAGCGAGGAGCGGTTCCGGGCGATCGCCGACACCGCCCCGGTGTTGATCTGGGTGACGCAGCAGGACCGCACCCGCGCCTTCGTCAACCAGGCCTATGTCGCGTATAACGGCGGGACCTACGAAGAGGCTCGACTGGCCGACTGGCGGACCGTCATCCATCCCGACGATCACGAGCGTGTGCTTCAGGAATCCCTGGCTGGCGAGGCCTCGCGCCAGCCCTTCTCGATGGAAGCCCGCTACCTCCGCCACGATGGCGAGTATCGTTGGCTGAAATCCTTCTCGCGTCCGCGACTGGGGGGCGACGGCGAGGTGGTCGGCTTCGTGGGCGTCGCCTTCGACGTGACAGACATCCGCGAGGCGCAGTCCAGGTTGATCGAATCCGAGACCCGGTTCCGCACCGTGGCGGACAGCGCCCCCGCGCTGATCTGGATGCTCGACGCCGAAAACCGGCCCATCTTCGCCAACCGCCGCTACCGCGCCTTCTTCGGCATCGGGGCCGATGACCAGATCGCTGAAGGCTGGCGGCGCCTGATCCACCCCGACGACGCCGAGGCCTTCACCAGCGCGTTCCGGCTCGCCATCGAGCGGCGCGACCGGTTCGAGGCCCTGACCCGGGTGCTTCATCCGAACCTCGGCGAACGTTGGCTGCGCTGCGAAGGTCTGGCCCGTTTCGACGGCTCGGGCGTCTTCCAGGGCTATGTCGGCGCCAACCTCGACGTCACCGAGGCCAAGCGCGCCGAGGAAGACCTCAAGCGGATCAACGAGCTGCTCGAGGAACGCGTGGGCGAGGCCCTGGCGGAAAAGGCCAAGGCCGAGGCCGATCTCATGCACGCCCAGCGCATGGAGGCCGTGGGACGGCTGACGGGCGGCGTGGCGCACGACTTCAACAATCTGCTGACGGTGGTCATCGGCGCGCTCGACATCATGCTGAGGTCGCCGAACGACGCCGCAAAGCGCCAGAAGCTGGGCGAAGCCGCGCTCGCCGCCGCCCGGCGGGGCGAGGGACTGACCCACCAGTTGCTGGCCTTCTCGCGACGACAGGCGCTTCGGCCCGAGGCCGTCGACCTCAATGTCCAGATCCGTCAGAGCGAGCCCCTGCTGCGCCGCGCCGTCGGCGAGGCCGTGGAGTTCAGGCTGAAGCTCCGCCGCGGCGGCGCGCGGGTCAGCGTCGATCCTTCGCAGTTCGAGGCGGCCTTGCTGAACCTCGTCGTAAACGCGCGGGACGCGGTCGGCGACAAGGGGCGGATCACGATCCAGACCGAGTCCTGCACGGTGGCGCCCGGCGAGGTCACCGACCTGCCGGGCGGCGACTATGTCTGCGTCACCGTCTCAGACGACGGCGCGGGGATGGCGCCCGACGTCATCGCGCGGGTGTTCGAGCCCTTCTTCACAACCAAGGCGGTCGGCAAGGGAACAGGCCTGGGTCTGAGCCAGGTCTACGGGTTCGCCCGCCAGAGCGGCGGGGCCGCCAGCGTCTCCTCGACGGTCGGCATCGGAACGGAGATCAAACTCTATTTGCCGCCGCAGGCCAGGACGACCGGCGCGGACGCGCCGTCCGGCGCCGAGGCGGTCCGCGCCATGGCCGCCGGGAGGCGGTTGCTGCTGGTCGAGGATGACACCAGCGTCGCCGCCGTCGCGCTGGAACTGCTGGAGGGTCTGGGCCTTGAGGTCCGCGCCGTGGAGACGGGGCCGCAGGCGCTCGACCTTCTCAAGCGCGAGCGGTTCGACATGATGCTGAGCGATGTGGTCATGCCCGGCGGGATGACCGGCATCGAACTGGCGCGGCGTTGCGGGCGCGACTATCCGACAATGCGGGTGGTGCTCACGTCGGGTTATGCCGGCGAGGATGTGGACGCGGCGCTGGCGGATGCGCCATGGCCGTTCCTGCGCAAGCCCTATTCGGGCGAGCAGCTGGCCCGCGTCCTGGGCGACCTCGGATAGGGGGAGGGAAACGGTCGGCGTCGCGGCCGACCGCTCCATGGATCAGCGCGTGCGGGCCTTGCGGGCGGCGTAGCGGGCGTCGCGGGCCGCCTTCTGCTCTTCCTTGGTCAGGGCCTTGCGCTCCTTGCGGGCGGCGCGCTTCTCGGCCTCGACGGCTTCCTGGGCCTCGACGTCAGCCGCGAGACGCGCAGCTTCCTTCTCGGCCTTCTCGCGACGAGCCTCGTTTTTTGCGAGCTCATGCTGCTGCCGCAGCGCCTCTTTCTCGGCGGCGCGCTTGGCGGCCAGCTTGTCGAATTCCGGATCGGGGGCGGCGGCCTTGGGCTTGAACCGCTCGAGCAGGGCCTTCTTGGCTTCCTGCTGGGTGGTGAGGCGGTCGGCGAAGCCGGTCTGTTTCAGATCTCTCATGCGGAGGGGGTCGATGTCCTTGAACGTTTGTGGATGCGCTGAACGCGGAAGGCCGACTTGCAGCGCAGCCCGGCGCGTCGCTAACCCCATATAGGCGCGAAAATCAAGATCGCGAGGCGGCGTCGGGCGCCGCCCCGCTCACTCGGTCGTCCGACTGTGTCAGTTCGGCTCGTTGTTGGACCTCGAGACGGCGGCGCCGGCGACACCGCCGACAGCGGCTCCCACCGGCCCCGCGACGACGGCTCCGGCGACGGCGCCGGTCGCGGCCCGCTGCTGCATGGTCCGGCCGCACGCGGTAACGGTCAGCGCGGTGGCGAGGACGGCGATGGTGATGATGGTGCGTTTCATGTCGGACTCCTGCGAATGGCGCAGCTTCAACGCCGCTGAGGGGACGGGGTTCCGGCTTGCGCCCCAAGTCACGAGCGACGTTCGCTCCCGGCCAAAGACAATAGAAATGGCCGCTTTCAATCCAGTGTGAGGCCCGCGTCACTTTTTTTATGTTGAGGCGGTGATCGGCAATACAGCAGTCGGATGATTGACTGCGCATGAGCATCGCCGGTTATCGCTTCGTTAACTGGCCGTTACATGATGGCGGGACCGCGATGTTGCGACGCACAACAATCTTGCGAATCAACCACATTGGCGCCACAAACGGCTGGCTTAAGGCGCGTCCTCGATGTGTCGGCCTGTTCGCCGACCGTCGATTTACCGCAAGCGGATCGCGACGCCGGTCTCCATGGATCGGAGAGGGTCGCCCGGTTGCGAGACTACCCGGGGGCGGCAATGCGCCCTGTCGTACAGGACTGAGCCTTTGTCGAAAGCCCCGCAAACGCGTGCGAACCCTGTTGTTGATCGTGCGGCCCGGATTCGGCCCGGATCGGCGGCGGCGGCGTTCGGCGCGCTGGTGGGACTGGCGATCGGCTGCGCCTATCTCGGCGGGACGGCGGCCAAGGCGACGACCGTCCGGGCCCAGGCGGAACGCATCGAGGGCGCCACTGCTGCGGGTTTCACTGAAGAGGCGCTGGCCGCAGCCGCCGGCGGACTGGACGAGAGCGCGCTGGCCATCGCCCGCCGCCACGATCCCTACACCGTCGCCGGCGGGGCCCAGCGCGATCGCCAGGCAGAACTGCTGACCGCCCGCCTTGAGCAGCTTCGCGGCCAGCCCGACAGCTCCAGCCTGAGGCGCGCCAGTCTGACCGGACCTGTCGCGGCCCTCCCTTTCCGCCTCGGCAGTACGCTTGACGCCTCGCGCGATCTCGAATGCCTGACCCAGGCCGCCTACTATGAAGCCCGGGGCGAAGGCCGCGACGGCATGCGGGCCGTGACCCAGGTGGTCCTCAACCGCGTGCGCCACGCAGCCTTCCCCAACAGCGTCTGCGGTGTGGTGTTCCAGGGGGCCGGCCGTCGGACAGGCTGCCAGTTCAGCTTCACCTGTGATGGATCGATGCGGGGCCGGGTCAACCAGGCCGCGTGGAACCGCGCGCGCGAGGTCGCCTCCGCCGCTCTGTCCGGGGCCGTCTACGCGAATGTGGGCAACGCCACCCATTTCCACACCACCGGCGTCTCCCCCGGCTGGCGCAACTCGCTGATCCGCGTCGGCCAGGTCGGCGACCATCTGTTCTACCGCTTTGGCGGTCGGCCCGGTTCGCGTGAGGCCTTCAGCTACGCCGCGCGTCCGTCCAGCCAGTCGGACGCGCCCCGCCTGATCCAGGCCAGCATCGACCCGACCGGGGCCGTCCGTGAGGCCGGCGCGGTCGCCTATAATCTTCTGGTCGCCCAGGAGCGCGGCGTGGAACCGGCGTCGCCGACCCCCGCGGCCTCCACGCCGGCCGTCGTCCAGCCCGCCGCGACGATCGAAGTCGTCCCGCCCCAGGCTACGCCGACCGCCTGACCGGTTCAGGCGTCCCGATCGCCTTTGGACGAGCGATGGGCGTCGTCATGGCTGTGTTTCAGATCCCGTTCACCGCCGCCGCCCGATACCTTGCTGTTTCGCGGGTTCGTCGGGCCGCCTTCACGCGGATCCTCAAAGGCGGGCGGCTCCTGATCGGCGTTCTGATGGCTGGAGCCCGGTCCGCCCCAGCGCTTTTCGTCGACTGGCTGGGGGTTATGCTGATTGTTGCTCAACTGCGTCGCTCCTTCACCTTCCAGCGGATTATCGGGCTCGCGCCCAGCGGACCAAACAAGGGAGCCGGGGGCGGACGCCCATGTGCAGCGCCGGCGGGCTCGGGCCGGTGATTTTCCCCGGTCATCTCAGCGATCCTGCTGATTGCCCTGGTGGGTCGTGTTCTGCTTTATGTCGCCGAACCGGCCCTGTTGCGCGGTGTTGATCCCGGCGTCTCCGGGCTGACCGTCGTGGACGTCAGTCCGGTTATCCCTGCGGTCCCGGCTCTCACCCTCGACCTCGGGCTTTTGCCCGACGTGACTCTGTTGCTCAGGGGGAATCTTGGGGGCCTTGGACATGGTTCGCTCCTTGAACTGGGTGTTCAGGAAACGGGAGCGGGCAAGGGCTGTTCCTTACCGTGACGCTTTCACAGGACGTCCAGGCCGATATCCAGCGACGGCGCCGAATGCGTCAGGGCCCCGACCGAGATCACCTCCACGCCGGTTTCCGCGATGCCCCTCACCGTCGCCAGGCTGACCCCGCCCGACGCCTCCAGAGTGACCCGCCCGGCGGTGCGTGCGACCGCTTCGTGCAGCATCGGCAGGGTGAAATTGTCCAGCATGATGACGTCCGGCGCCGCAGCCAGGGCCTCATCCAGCTGATCCAGCCCGTCGACCTCGACCTCGACCTTCATCAGATGGCCCACGGCGGCGCGGGCGCGGCGCACGGCCTCGCCGACGCCGCCGCAAAGGGCGACGTGATTGTCCTTGATCAGGATGGCGTCATCCAGGCCGAAGCGGTGATTGACCCCTCCGCCGCAGAGCACCGCGTGCTTCTCGAGCGCGCGCAGCCCCGGGGTGGTCTTCCTGGTGTCTGCGATCCGCGCCTTCGTCCCGGCGACGGCGTCGACATAGGCGCGCGTCAGGGTGGCGATCCCGCAAAGCCGCCCCAGCAGATTCAGCGCCGTCCGCTCGGCCGCCAGAAAGGCCCGCGCGTCCGCCTCGACCTCGGCCAGCACGGCTCCCGCCTCGAAGGCCTCGCCGTCGCGCAGCCTGAGATCGACCGAGGCTTCGCGGTCCATGGCCAGCACCGCCAGCCGGACGCAATCGATCCCCGCCAGCACCCCGGGCTTGCGCGCCGCGAACACCGCCCGCATCCGCGCGTCTTGGGGGATGCAGGCGCGGGCCGTGACGTCGCCGGCCCGCCCGAGATCCTCGGCCAGCGCCATGCGCACAACGGGGTCGATCAGGAGATCGGGCAGGTGTCGGTTCATGGTTCGCTCGTTCAGGCCGCGGCCACCAGGGCGGGTCCGGCGCGGACCCGGCTGTGGGCTGCGGCAGCGGACGCAGCGGGATAGTCGCGGCGGAAATGCCCGCCCCGGCTCTCGCGCCGCGCCAGCGCGGCTTCGGCGATCAGGCGCGCTGCGACCAGCGGCAGCGCCCCCGGGGTCTCCGCCTCCAGCCGCGAAATGACCGCCAGCGCCTCGCTGATGCCGGACGCATCGCGCACCACGCCGACGCAGCGGCTCATCGTCTCGCGGAGGGTCAGCAACGCCTCGGGCGAGAGGTCCCGCGCGACGGGCGTCGGCAGCGCAGCGCCCGCACCGGAAGTCTCCAACCGCGCCGCCCGGCCCGTCCGCCGCCCAAAGGCCGCAGCCTCCAGCAGCGAGTTCGACGCCAGCCGGTTGGCGCCGTGCACCCCGGTGGCGGCGCATTCGCCGACGGCGAACAAGCCGGGCAGACTGGTGCGGCCGTCCGGCCCCGCCGCGATTCCGCCCATGTGGTAGTGGGCCGCCGCCGCCACGGGGATGGGGGTCTGGCGCGGATCCAGACCGGCCCGCATACAGGCGGCGAAGACCGCAGGGAATTCCTCCGCCAGGTCCGCCGCGACCCCGCGGCAGTCCAGGAAGGCGCCTCGCCCTTCGGCGCCCGCCACATGCACCGCCCGCGCCACTACATCGCGCGGCTGCAGGTCGGCGTCCGCCGCCTCGCCCAGCAGGAACTGTCCGGTCCCGTCGATCAGCCGGGCGCCCTCGCCGCGCAAGGCCTCGGTGGCCAGCGGCATGGGATCCAGACCCACGTTGATCGCGGTCGGATGGAACTGCACGAATTCGGGGTCCAGTATGTCCGCTCCCGCGCGCCAGGCCAGCGCCATTCCCTCGCCCAGCAGGGCGGCGGGCGTCGTGGTCCGGGCGAACAGCCCGCCCGCGCCGCCCGTGGCCAGCACCACCGCGGGCGCCATCACCTTGACCAGCCGGCCGGACCCGCCGCGTTCGATCAGGGCGCCGCACACGCGGCCGCTCACGTCCTGGATCAGGCCTCGCAGCCGCCCGTCTTCCCAGACCTCGATATGGGGCGCAGCGCGCACCGCCGCGATCAGGGCCGACAGAATGGCCCGCCCCGCTCCGTCGCCGCCGACCCGCGCCACCCGGGCGTGCGAGTGCGCGGCTTCGAGACTGACCGCGAAATCACCCGCGGCGTCCCGGTCGAAGGGCGCGCCGAGCGCGGCCAGCCACTCCACCGTGGCCCGGCCATCGCCGGTCAGAATGTCCGTGGCTGCGGCCTCGACCAGACCCGCGCCGGCAGCCGCCGTGTCGGCTGCATGCAGCGCCGGGGCGTCGTCCCTTGACAGGGCCGCCGCCACCCCGCCCTGGGCCCAGGCGGAGGAACATGCCTCCAGCAGCGGCGCCGGCGTAACCACCAGCACCTTACGCGGCGCGGCTTCCAGCGCAGCGGACAGCCCCGCCAGTCCGCCGCCGATGATCAGCGGCCCGTCATGATGGATGATACGGCTCAACCGCCGATGCCCAGGAAGCCGCCAGCGACCGCAAGCGCCCCCGGCAGAGAGCCGCCGGCCAGCGGCATCAGCGCCGCCACGCCCACGCCGGCGCAAGCGATGGCCGCGGCCAAAAACAGGCCAACGCTCTGCGCCGACTCCCGCCCCGTGAGCGGCCGCCCCTCGGGCCTCCATGCGCCGCGGCGCAGGTGGCCGATCAGGGCGATCGCCAGAAAGGCGGCCAGGATGAACCGGCCCGTGGTCAGGCCCCAGAACACCACCAGCGCCCCGACCAGCACCATGGCGCCGCGCTCGACATTGGGATGGATGCGCGCCAGCACCGGACCGAGGGCCTTGGAGCCGTCCAGCGGCGGCGCAGGGGCCAGATTCACCAGATTGATCAGGGCGATCACGGCCGCGCCCAGCAGCCACTCGCCTCGTCCGGTGGCGATGAAGCCCGCGAAGAAGGGAATGGCGGCCAGCAGGCCAAACCCCGGCCCGGCCAGCGAAACCAGAACCCCGTCCCACTCGCTCTTGGGCAGGCGCTGGCTCTTCGCCACGCCGCCGAGGAAGGGGATGATGTAGATCTTCGCCGGCCCCATGCCGAGCCGGTTCATCGCCAGAACATGGCCGTACTCGTGTACGAACAGACCCCAGATGGCGGCGACCGCAACCACCCAGCTGCCGCTCACCCACCAGATGAATCCGCCCAACAGCAGGGTCGAGATCACCGCCCAGACGGGATGCTGACCCTTGTCCAGAGGCGGCTCCGCCGTGCGGGGCGGGTCGCGATCGGCCACGGGCGCCTCGCGCGCAGGCGCAGGCGTTCCCGGCTTGGGATCCCACGGACCGGGAGGACGGGAAGCGGGACTGTCTGTCATCCCGACGACGTGGCCTTTTCCGACCGTAGCCACAAGACCAGGAGGGCGAGAAGCCGCAGGGACTTCGGATCACGCGTCGCCACGACGCGCACGGGCGGGACGTAATGCATCAGATCAGCTCCACCGCCACATGGTGCCGGGCCCTGACCATGTCGTAGCGCGCCGGGACCGCAGGCGGCGGCAGGTCCACCATCCGCTGCACGGCCAGCCGTGCGCGCTCGGCGATGTCCTCCGGCACGGTCACCTCGAACTGCATGTGCAGCAGGCAGTCGCGGATGTTCTCCAGCGTGATCCGCTTCATATAGGGGCACAGGTTGCACGGCCCGATGAACTGGACCTCCGGCAGGTCGCCGGCGACGTTGGACGCCATCGAGCATTCGGTGATCATCACCACCTGTTTCGGCCGGCGCGCGGTCACATGGTCGATCATGGCTGCGGTCGAGCCGGCGAAGTCCGCGGCGGCGAGCACGTCCTCCGGGCATTCGGGGTGGGCGAGGATTTCCGCGCCCGGATACGCCGCCCGCATCTCGGCGATGTCCGCGGCGGTGAACCGCTCATGCACTTCGCAGCGGCCCTTCCAGGCGATGATCCCGACGTTCGTCTGCGCCGCGACGTTCTTCGCCAGAAACTCGTCGGGGATCAGGATGACGCGGTCGACGCCCCATTCCCTCGCCGCCCACTCCACCACCTGCACGGCGTTGGCGCTGGTGCAGCAGATGTCGGTCTCGGCCTTCACGTCCGCGGTCGTATTCACATAGGTCACCACCGGCAGACCCGGGTAGCGCTGCTTGATCAGCCGCACATCGGCCCCGGTGATCGAGGCCGCGAGCGAGCATCCTGCGCGCAGGTCGGGGATCAGGATGGTCTTCTGCGGGCTCAGGACCTTCGAGGTCTCGGCCATGAAATGCACGCCGGCCTGGACGATGACTTTCGCATTCGAGCGCGCCGCTTCCTTGGCCAGACCGAGGCTGTCGCCGACATAGTCCCCCACCCCGTGAAAAATCTCGGGCGTCATATAGTTGTGGGCCAGGATGACGGCGTCCCGGCTCTTCTTCAGCGCATTGATCTCGCTGATCAGCGCCGCCTGCGCCGGCCACTCCATCGGCGTGACGTGGTCCTTGACCTTGGCCCAGACCGGGGCGGTTTCCCGCGCCAGTTCTTTTGACAATCCGAACTCACCGTCAGCCATTCGAATCCCTTTTGCTCGATCTGAGCAAATCAGAGGCCTGAATAACGGCGACCGGCCCTCAGCCCCCGCCGACTTATGCTCACTTTCAGCATAAGTAGAGACAATCTAGGTGGATGGGCGGGAAATGCAAGCCCCGCCACCTCGACACGGCCGGCGGCCGGCGCCGTTGGTGAAGAAGACCTTCCCGTCCGGACGGTCGCCGCGAAGGGCGACGTCCCGCCGGGCGGCAGGCGCGCTCGCCTCCCCAGCCGCCGCACAGACCGCCGGCTGGCGCGCGATCAGCATCCGTCGCATGGTCGCGCTGTCAAATCCGCCGCCACTGACGCCGCCCGCAGAGGTCGCGTGACGGCCTCAGGCGACCGCAACGCCTTCATGTCTCAACAGCCAGCGCTTGCGCTCGAGCCCGCCGGCGTAGCCGGTCAGGGCGCCGTTCGCCCCGATCACCCGGTGACAGGGCACGATCACGGCGACAGGATTCTGGCCGTTGGCGAGACCCGCGGCCCGCACGGCCGTCGGCGAACCGATCGCCGCCGCCAGCTGGCCGTAGCTGCGCGTCTGGCCCGCGGGTATGGCCCTGAGCGCCGCCCAGACCGTCCTCTGGAAGGCCGTGCCGCCGGTCTTGACCGTCAAGCCGTCCAGCGAGGTCAGATCACCGCCGAACCAGGCCTCGACCGCGCGCCGCACCGCCTCCGGGGCCCGACCCTCGACCAGCGCAGACCCGGGCGCGTGCCGCGCCAGCAGCCGCGTCATCCGCGCCTCATGGTCCGCGAAATCCAGGGCGCGCACGGCGCCCTGCGCGTCAGTGACCAGCAGCACCTCGCCGACCGGCGTGGGGACCCGGTCCAGGATCAGGGTTTCAGGCTGCGCGTTTCGCATGGTCTCTCTCCATCTTGTCGAGGTCGGCGGCTCCGATTCCCGCCAGGGCGAGGTGCAGCGCTCCATAGGCGCGCCACGGCCGCCACGCCTCGGCCCGGGCGGCCAGCGCCTCATCATCCAGGCGATCATTGGGCGGCCCCGCGCCGTCGTCAGTCCAGTGGCCCGGCAGTCTCAGCCCCGGCCGCGCTGCGACCAGCGGCTTGAGCACCGGATCGGCCGACAGGTCCCGCGCGATGGCTTCCGGATCCGCGGACAGGTCAAAGACCCGCCGAACGCGCGCCAGCACGCCCGGCAGCGCCTTCAGGTCGTCCGCGTCGACGCAGACCGACACCCGGTTTGAGTCCCCCGGCTCGACCGTCACCGAGCCGTCGGCGCCGTCGACGGTCCAGGTCAGGATCCGTGACCAGCGCCGCCCCTCGACGGCATCGCCCCGACGGGTCAGGGCGTTGAGCAGCGCCTCCCAGTCGTATGGGGGGCGGTAGGACAGACTCAGCCGCACCCCGCCCTCATGCACCCGCTCGCCGCGCCGGCGCAGCGCCGAGGGCGGACGGCCGTACAGCCCTTGGAAGGTCTCGTTGAACCGCCGCACGCTGCCGAAGCCGGACGCCAGCGCCACCTGCGCCATGGACAGGTCGGTCTGGTGGATCAGGGCCTTGGCCAGCAGGACCCGCCGCGTCTGCGCCACGCTGACCGGGGCCGCGCCCAGATGCTGGCGGAAGAGCCGCCGCAGGTGCCGCTCCCCGACGCCGAGCCGCCCGGCGAGCGCGTCGACATCACCGTCATCAAGCGCGCCCGCCTCGATCAGGGCCAGGGCCCGGCTGACCGTGTTCGAGGTCCCGCGCCACGCCCCCATGTCCGGCGCCGTTTCGGGCCGGCAGCGCAAACAGGCGCGGAAGCCCGCCTCCTCGGCCGCCGCCGCCGAAATCACGAAGAACATGTTCTCCCGCTTCGGCGTCCGCGCCGGACAGACCGGCCGGCAGTAGACGCCCGTGGTCTTCACACAGCCGAAGAACCGCCCGTCGAACCGCGCGTCCCGCGTCAGCACGGCGCGATAGCAGGCCTCCTGATCCAGTTCACCGGCGTTTTCCATGGCCGCAGAATGCGCGCCGCGTTCGCGGGAGTCTCGCGGTTTTCGGACATATCACTGGAGTCAGCCCCGGGTCAGCCGCCACAGGTTCAGGCCGATGCTGCAGATCAGGCTCAGGGCCGAGATGGCCAGCGCCCAGACCATCACGATCGACAGGGTTGAGGCGATGCCGGCCAGATCCCGACCGCTGTCGCCGAGGGTCTGCAGGACGCTGATGTCCAGCAGCGACCAGTCGCCGGCGATCCAGGCCATCTCCTCGCCGCGGGTCAGGGTAAACCAGTGGCCGGCCTCGCTTATCTTCCACGTCAGCCACAGACCGGCTATGGCGACCGGGATCCGGGCCAGGGCGCGGAGCCGGACCGCATAGGGCCGGAACACGCTGTTCAGGTCCACCGACATCTGGAGCAGGGCATAGACCAGGATTGGCGCGAACAGGGTCGACCAGATCGGGGCCGCGCTCACCACGGCGTCCTGGCCGCGAAGTTCGATCGAATGGAACGCGGGGAAATGCAATACCCCCACCCACCACAGCAGGAATATGCCGGCCGCGAGGAAGGAGAACAGATGCTCCCCGCCTGGCCAGGCTTTGGTCCGGACCTTCGGCATCCAGGTCGCCTTCGCCGTCTCGCTTCCGGCCATCGAGGCGCGCCAGGCCGCGGGGTCCGACAGACCCAGCGCGCCCAGGTCCTTCACGCGCCATTTGGTGAGGAAGGCGGGGCGGATGCCCTGATGCTCGAAGATGGCCGCCGCCAGCGTGGCAATGCCGATCAGCGTCAGACCCGCGCCGAAGAAGCTGTGGAAGGCCTGGGCGATGGCCTGACCGGGGTCGGCGGGTCCGCCGAGCAGTCGAAGCAGCAACAGGATGGCGTGAACGGCGCCCAGCACCAGCACGCCGGCCTTAACCCCGAACAGCCAGTAGGGAAACAGCTCCGGCCCGACCAGCGAGTCCGGACCCTTGCGATAGCGGGCCGCCACGACCAGCGGATGGCCGATCTCGCGCAGGATTCCCTCCTGCTCGTCCTCGCTCAGAGGTCGTCCCAGTTCCTCCTCCTTCGCCTCGAACCGGCTCAGGATCAGGTCGCGCAGTTCGGCTACGATGTCGGCCCGTTCGTCCTGCGGCAACTGCGCGGCGACGGCGTTCAGATAGCGGTCGATCATGTCCATGGCTTTTCCCCTTCAGCCCGGTTTCAAAGAATCTTGTCGAGCGAGGCGTTGATCCCCCGCCACTCGTCGGTCAGGGCGGCCAGCATCGAGACGCCGCCCGGCGACAGGACGTAGAAGCGCTTCTTCCGCTTCTCTTCCTCACGCCACTCACTGTTCAGCAGACCCTGGCTCTCCAGCCGGCGCAGCAGCGGATAGAGGGTCGATTCCTCCATCTCCAGCCCGTCGGCGGCCAGGGCCTGACGCAGGGTGTAGCCGTAGCGCTCGGTCCTCAGACAGGCGAGCACCGCCAGCACCAGCGACCCGCGCCGAAGCTCCAGCCGCATGCTTTCATAAAGGTCCGGATCGAGGCTCATGCCGCTTCCCTGCATCTCACATAGTGTGTGACGCACAGTGTATGCCGCATACTGTGTGAGAGAGTCAAGCCCGAGGATAACGAAGAGGGTGCGCGGGAGTCATTCAGGAACCCGCTGGCCATCCCAGGCGAAGACTCGCCCGCTGTCGGTCGGCGCCAGCGCGTCCAGCACCGCCAGCAACTGCTCCGCCGAATGCTCCGCCGTGAACAGTTTCTCCGTCCGCACGCCCTTCTGGAACGGCGTGCTCAGACCGGTGTCCACCGTCCCCGGATGCAGGCCCGCGACCACCGCCTGCGGATGGGTCCGCCCCAGTTCCACGGCCAGATTGCGCAGGATCATGTTCAGCGCCGCCTTGGAGGCGCGGTAGCTGTGCCAGCCGCCCAGCCGGTTGTCGCCGATCGACCCGACCCGCGCCGACAGGGCCGCGAATGTCGCCGGCCGGTCGCGCGGCAGCAGGGGCAGGAAATGTTTGGCGATAAGCGCCGGTCCGACCGCATTGATGCGGTAGTCGCGCAGCAGATGCTCCGCGTCGAGCGCGCGCCAGCTCCGCTCCGGTTCGAACCCGTGGTGCAGCACGCCGGTGGCGACCAGAACCAGCGTCGCGGCCGGCCCCTGCGCCACGCGCGCGGCGGCGGCCGCGATCGACGCCTCATCCTCAAGATCCAGGCCCGTGGCCGAGCGCGACAGGGCGTGGACCACGGCGTACCGGCCGGACGCCTCCAGCCCGCGGGCCAGCGCCGCGCCGATGCCGCCTGAGGCCCCGACCACGACCGCGGCCTGATCCGTTGAGTGCTTCATGCCCGGATCAGTCGCCGACGCCGGCTTGGGGTCAAGGCGAAGCGCGGCCGGAGGGCGTTATGCCTCAGCCGCCGAACCTCGCGCCCCGGGCGTCCACAACCACTGGACACGCCCTGCGATCGGGTGTGTCCTGACGAGTCCGGCGCAAGAAAAACAAAAAGCCGGCGCCAGCGAGGAACCATGTCCAATCGTCCGAGCCACATCCGGCTCAACTCCCACCCCGGCGCGGGGACCGTCAGCCGCTTTCCGCTGAACTGGGGCGCGCCCACCGCGAAGGAACGCGGGCCGGTCATCGGCACGGTCAATTCCGGCAGCGACCGCAACGCCATCGGCGCCCATGGCGGCGCCTATTCGGTCTATCGCGCCCTGGCCGTCTCGTCTGGCGCCATGGCCGCCAACAACCGGCCCGACCTGACCAACACCGCGCCGACCACGCCCATGGGGCCGTTCCCGCAGTGGACCGACGCCTCGAAGATCGTCTCGCTGGATCCCTGGGGCGCCCGCGTCGCCGAGGATTTCGCCGACGAGATCCGCGACGGCGTCGACATCCGCCCCACCATCGCCGTCACCCGCGCCCGGCTGCAGCTGGGCGAGATCGGCGATGCCATCGCCGCCGGCCGGCTCAAGGCCGATGGCCAGATCGTGCATGAGAGCGGCGACGTCGCCGTGACCAAGGCCGCCATCGATCCGGTCTGGTACCTGCCCGGCATCGCCGAGCGCTTCGGCGTCACCGAAACCGCCCTGCGCCGCACCCTGTTCGAACAGACCGGCGGCATGTACGCCGACCTCGTCACGCGGCCCGACATCAAGGTCTTCCTGCCCCCCATCGGCGGCATCACCCTCTACATCTTCGGCGACCCGGCGGCGATCGCCGACCCGAACCGCCGCCTGACCTGCCGGGTGCACGATGAGTGCAACGGCTCGGACGTCTTCGGCTCCGACATCTGCACCTGCCGCCCCTATCTGACGCACGGCATCGAGGAATGCATTCGCGAGGCCCAGGACGGCGGCGCCGGACTGATCGCCTATAACCGCAAGGAGGGCCGGGCCCTCGGCGAGGTGACGAAATTCCTCGTCTACAACGCCCGCAAGCGCCAGCCCGGGGGCGACCAGGCCGCCACCTATTTCGAGCGCACCGAATGCGTCGCCGGGGTGCAGGACGCCCGTTTCCAGCAGCTGATGCCCGACATCCTGCACTGGCTGGGCATTACCCGGATCGACCGCTTCGTCTCCATGTCCAACATGAAGCACGACGCCCTGACCGCCTCGGGCATTGAGATCGGCGAGCGGGTGCCGATCCCGGACTACCTCGTCCCGCCCGACGCCTCGGTCGAGATGGAGGCCAAGAAGGCGGCCGGCTATTTCACCCCCGACGCCCCGCCGTCGGCCGAGGACCTGACCCGCGTGGTGGGCCGCGACCTTGAGCAGTTCTGACGCAGAGCAGGCCCATGGCCTGCTGAACGCCGCCGCCGTCCGCGAACGGGCCCATGAGATGCTGGAGATCGGCGTCGCCGGCGGTCTCGATCCCTGGACGATCGATCTCGACCGCCTGCCGGAGACGGCGAAATACGTCGCCGCTGTCATCCGCGACCAGTATCCGACCCTGGCCGTGCCCTTCCACGCCCGCTGGCGGCATTTCGCCGTCGACGGCGTCGACCTGTGGGGGCCGGTCGCCGAGGCCCGCGACTGGCTCGATCCCGCGTCGCGGGCGCGGACCGAGTTCGACCTCGCCATCGTCTCCGTCCTGCTTGACGCAGGCTCCGGCCCTGACTGGTCGTATCAGGACGCCCGCACAGGCCGCACCCTGACCCGCTCCGAAGGCCTCGCCATCGCCTCCCTGCGGATGTTCGAGGCCGGCGCCTTCTCAATCACCGAGGACGATCCGTGGCGCGTCGACGCCGTCGCCCTGACCTTCCTCACCGCCGCCGATCTGGCCCGCGGCTTCCAGGTCTCGGACAAGAACCCGCTGGTGGGGCTCGACGGCCGCGCGGCCCTGTTGCGCCGTCTGGGTCAGGCCTGCCTCGCCCAGCCGGACCTGTTCGCACTTGAGGATGAGCCCCGCCCCGGCGGCCTGTTCGACGCCATGGTCGACCGCGCCGACGATCAGGACCGCCTGCCCGCCCCCGTCATCCTCGAAGTCCTGCTCGAAGCCCTCGGCCCGGTCTGGCGCGACCGCCTGACCCTCGGCGGCGTCGATCTCGGCGACTGCTGGCGGCATCCGGCCCTGAAGCGCGACGACGCCACGGACGGGCTGGTCCCGATCCACAAGCTGTCGCAGTGGCTCAGCTATTCGCTGGTCGAGCCGCTGCAAACGGCGGGCGTCGAGGTCGTCGATCTCGACGGCCTCACCGGCCTGGCCGAATACCGCAACGGCGGCCTGTTCATGGACCTCGGCGTGCTGACGCTGAAGAACCCGGCTGACGCCGCCAAACCGTGGCCCGTCTCCGATCCTCTCGTGGTCGGCTGGCGCGCCATGACCGTGGCGCTGCTCGACAGGATCGCCCCGCTGGTCCGCGCCGAACTGGGCGTCACCGCCGAGGCCATGCCCCTGGCCAGCGTGCTGGAGGGCGGCACCTGGGCCGCCGGCCGCCGCGCCGCGGCCGAGCGCAGACCCGGCGGCGGACCGCCCCTGACCATCCTCTCCGACGGGACCGTATTCTGATGACGACGAAGCCTTTCCGGATGGACGGCGTAACCGTCGTCGCCCACCCGCTGGTCGCCCACAAGCTCAGCATCATGCGGGCGAAGGACACCTCCACCGCCCGTTTCCGCCAGCTGCTGCGCGAGATATCGACCCTGCTCTGCTATGAGGTCACCCGTGACCTGCCGCTGGAGGACTGGCCCGTCGAGACGCCCGTCGGCCCGACCACGGGCCAGCGGATCGCCGGCAAGAAGCTGGTCTTCGTCCCCATCCTCCGCGCCGGTCTGGGCCTGATCGAGGGTATGCTCGAGCTGGTCCCTTCGGCCCGGGTCGGCCACATCGGCCTGTATCGCGAGCCCGAGACGCTGGACGCCGTGGAGTATTATTTCCGCGCGCCCGACGACGTCGCCGAACGCCTGTGCGTCGTCATCGACCCCATGCTGGCCACCGGCAACACCGCCGTCGCCGCCATCGAGCGGCTGAAGGAGCGCGGCGTGACCAATATCCGCTTCGTCTGCCTCGTCGCCTCGCCCGAAGGGCTGGAGCGGCTGCGCGGCTGGCACCCGGACGTGCCGATCTGGACGGCCGCCGTCGACGACCGCCTGAACGACCACGGCTACATCGTCCCGGGGCTGGGCGACGCCGGGGACCGGCTGTTCGGCACGCGATAAGGCTTGACGGACGGGGACGCCGCCACCAGATCGAGCCCACGTCGAGATCGCCCTTCTGAGCCTCGATTGCAGAGGTGAAGGCGCATGACGGACCTGGCGATTGTCTATGAGCATCCCGCGTGGTTCGAGCCCCTTTTCGCGGCGCTCGACCGCCGCGGCGTCGACTGGAGCCGCATCAATGCCGGCGACCATGTGTTCGACACTGGCCCCGGGGCCCCGCCCGCGCCCCTGATCTTCAACCGCATCGGCATGTCCGCCTTCCTGCGCGAGACCGAACACCCGATCTTCTACGCCCGCACCCTGTTCGAACACTGGGAGAGCCAGGGCGCCCGCGTCATCAACGGCCCGGCCCTCGACGTCGACACCTCCAAGGGCCGGCAGATCTCCCTGATCCGCCGCCTCGGCTACGGCGCGCCCGAAACCCGGATGGTCCACCGCGCCGCCGACCTGCCCAAGGCCGCGTCGGGCCTGCGCTTCCCCGTTCTGGTGAAACCGGACATCGGCGGATCCGGCGCCGGCATCCAGCGCTTCGACACGCCGGAGGAACTGGCCGACGCCGTCGCCGCCGGCTCGGTCTCCATGGGGATCAACAGCTGCGCCCTGGTGCAGGAGCACGCCCCGCCGCGCGACGGCCGGATCGTCCGGGTCGAGACGCTGAACGGCCGCTTCCTCTACGCCTGCAGCGTGGAGACCGGCGGTTTCGACCTCTGCCTCGCCGACGTCTGTATGATCGCCCCCGGCAAGGCCTCCATCCGGATCGAGGCGATCACCCCGCCGCCCGAAGTGATCGCCGCGGCCGAGCATATCGCCCGGGCCTCGCAGATCGACGTGGGCGGGGTCGAGTATCTGATCGACGACCGGGACGGCTCGGTGAAATTCTACGACATCAACGCCCTCTCGAATTTCGTCGCCGATCCGGTGACGGTGCTCGGCTTCGACCCCCACGATAACCTGATCGACTATCTGGTCGGGCAGATCGCCGCCGGAAAGGCCGCCGCATGAGATACGGATACTGGGCTCCCGTCTTCGGCGGCTGGCTGCGCAACCACCCCGGCGAGGATGGCCAGGCGTCGTGGGAGACCATGTCGCGGCTGGTCCGGCGTTCGGAAGAGATCGGCTACGACCTCACCCTGATCGCCGAGCTGAACCTGAACGACATCAAGGGGACCCAGGCCCCGGCGCTGGACGCCTGGTCGACTGCGGCGGCGCTGGCGGCGGTGACGCAATCCATCGAACTGATGGTGGCCGTGCGCCCCAATTTCCACCAGCCGGCCCTGTTCGCCAAGGCGGCGGCGAATATCGACAACATCGCCGGCGGACGGCTGGCCCTGAACGTCGTCTCGTCGTGGTGGGCGAAGGAGGCGACCAGCTACGGCCTGCAGTTCGACGAACACGACGATCGCTATGCCCGCACTTCGGAATGGCTGCAGGTCGTCGACGGCCTGTGGCGGGAGCCTCAGTTCAGCTTCGCCGGCCGCTACTACAATCTTGATCAGGCCATCGTGGAGCCCAAGCCGGTCAAGCGCCCCCGGCCGGTGATCTACGCCGGCGGCGAGAGCGACGCCGCCAAGACCATGATCGCACGCCAGTGCGACGCCTATGTCATGCACGGCGACACCCCCGAGCACATCAAGGCGAAGATCGCCGACATGCGCGAGCGCCGGGAACGCGAAGGCCTGCCGCCGATGCAGTACGGCATGGCGGCCTACGCCATCGTCCGCGACAGCGAGGCCGAGGCCGTTCGCGAACAGGCCCGGATCACCACCATCCCCGGCCTGGAAGCCGGAGCGCCGCCGCCGGGATTCGCCAATTTCGACCAGTGGCTGTCAGGCACCCAGCTTGAGCGGGAGTTGAAGATCCAGGAGTACTCCGTCTCGAACCGCGGCCTGCGTCCCCAACTGGTCGGCACGCCCGAACAGATCGCCGAACGGGTCCAGGCCTATGAAGACGCCGGTCTCGACCTCCTGCTCCTGCAGATGAGCCCGCAGGAGGAAGAGATGGAGCGCTTCTCGGTCCAGGTCATCCGCCGCCGGTGACCGCCCGCACATTGTCGTCCGAGTTGCGGTCGATCCATTTGTTGTAGGGATCGACCCCGCCGAAGGTCGGCTCCCGCGTCGTGACGAAGCGCAGCGTCTGCACCCCCGAACGGATCGGACGGCGCTCCAGCACGATCACATCGTCCTCGTCGAAGGCGCCCTTGCCGGGCATGGCGGTGAACAGGCCGATGTCGAACACCTCGTTCAGGGGGGAAGCGGTCTCGACGCCCTCGCCGTCCGCATGGAGCTTGCGGGCGTCGACCGTGATCGCGACGTCCCAGCGACCGTCGGCGCGGCGCGTGGCCGTCACCCCGGTGGTCTTGACGTCATACAGGGTGATCTTCTCGAACAGGTCGGTGATCAGGGCCTGTTTGTCGGCCGGGGCCTCGGCGCGCAGGGCCGCGATCAGGTCCAGCGAGCGCGGATAGGGCGCGCCCTTGAAGGCGTATTGCGCCAGCACCCGACGCAGGGCGCGATTGACCGCATCCTCGCCGATCTGGTCGCGGAGCAGGTACATGACCAGCCCCCCCTTCTGGTAATGGATGTACTGCTGGTTCTCGTTCCGCATCAGCGGCATCTCTTCCAGCCGCTCGGTGCCCCGGGCCCGCAGATAGCCGTCCAGCTCACGCTTGAGGAAGCGCCGGATCTGGTCGCGGCCGTACATCTTCTCCATGACCATCAGCGCCGAATACTGGGCCAGGGTCTCCGACAGCACGGTCATGCCTTGCTGGTTCGACCCCACGACCTGGTGCGCCCACCACTGGTGCGCGAACTCATGGGCGCCGACGTAGGTGACGTAGTCGATCTTGGTCGGATCGCTGAGATCCGTGATGAAGCCGAGCCCTTCCGACCAGGCGAAGGTGTTGGGATAGGACTGGGCGTAGCTGCCGTACGGGAACTCCACGATCCGCGCCTGGCGGAACTGATAGGGGCTGAAGTTGGCCTGGAAATAGTCCAGCGACGCGGCCAGTCCGTCCAGCATCCGGGGCACGTTCCGGACGTGGGCGGCGTCGTGGAAGACCACCAGCTCGACGCCGTTGTGCATCCGCCCCGCCCGCTCGTAGCGGGCCGACTGGACCGAGAAGAAGTTCAGCACCGGGGACTCGGTCACGAAGCGGCTGGTCCGCCGATCGCCGCGGACGACATCCGAGACCATCTGCCCCGGCGCCACCACCGTCTGGTCCGCCTCGGTCGAGACGGTGATGTCGGCGGTGACCCAGTCGGCGCCGATATAGTTGCGGCGCTGCGCGGACTCGTCCTCCAGCTTGGCCGGACGCAGCTCGGCCGGCAGGCCGAGCTTGCGGCGCTTGCTCCGGTCGGAGAGCAGACCCTGGCGGTCCATCCCGACCATCGGCGCGAACTCCATGTTGTTCACAAAGGTCCCGTTGTCGGCCAGACGCGTGGTGTTGCCGCTGGCCCGGAAGCCACGCTGCTCCAGCACGGATTCGAAGGTCACGGTGCGCCGGTCGCCCGGCTGCATCGGCGTGGCGAAGCGGTAGATGCGATACTCGAACTCCTCCCACTCCCGCGCGACACTGGCGCCCTCGACGGTCAGGCGCTCCATGTCGAGGTCGTCGGTCCAGCGCAGATGCACTTCCGTGAGCGGGGCGTCCGTGTTGTTGACCAACACATAGATTCCGCGCGTCGTCAGCTTCGGCTGATGCGGGCGCAGGTCCATGACCAGCCGCACATCCGCGACGGAGGGCTGGGGCGTGGCCTCGAAGCGCAGCAGGGCCTTTTCATAGGCGGCCTGTTCCCGCTCCCGCGCGGACTGGGTCTGGTACTCGTTCCAGACGTTCGTGTTCGTGTAGATGTAGACGCCGAGGCCGACAAAGGCGGCAAGCGCGACGCCCCCGAGGACGCCCGCGGGACCCTTCAGTCGGGTCGGCAACCGCTTCAGCCGCGGCCACAGCCGCTGCTCGGTTCCCCGCCGCCACAGGGCGTAGGTCAGCACCAGCAGGACGACGGCGAAGGAGGTCCAGTAAGAGTCCATCCACACCGCGAAGCGGGCGAAGTCCCCGCGTCCGTTCATGTCCGACAGCTGCATGCCGACGCCGCTGCCGTACTGGTACAGCGGGTGGTCGAAGCCCAGATTGTTCATGACGATGGTCGAGATCATGTAGACGACCATGATCGCCCAGCCGACGAATTTGTTCGGCGAGAGCGCCTGTACGAAGATCGCCAGCACGGCCAGCTGGAGGAAGCTGAGCGACTGGGGAAGCACGTACCAGACCAGGTATTTGCCGAACTCGTAGTCGGTGTAGCCCTTGATCGTCTGGGTCACGACGCCGGCCAGAACCCCGATCAACAGGGTCGAGATCAGCACCAGCGCCAGCGCCAGCGTCTTGGGCACAAGGAAGGTCCAGTCGGGCGTCGACGAGGCGTCGACGATCTCGTGGGTCTTCCGGTCGCGATCACGCCAGACCAGTTCGCCGGCGTAGTAGATGGCGATGACCATGGAGATCAGGCCGAACGTCCCGGTCAGGCCCGTGATCACCACCCGGGTGACCAGCAGGATGGGCGCGCCATAGATCTCGCCGGTGAAGAAGAGGAAGGACAGGGCGAAGGCGAAGGCGAGCAGGATCAGGACCACATACGCCGGGCTCTTGAAGACCAGGACTGTCTCGAAAACCGCGCGCGACCACAGCTGGGTCAGACCGCTGGCGAAGCCGTAGCTGGGCCTGGGCAGGGCGCCGACCGGAGCCACCTTGACGTCCTTCTCGACCAGGGCCTTCAGCCGCTCCTGCTTCCTCAGCCTGGCTCCGCGCGGCGAGGGCCTGTAGAGCGCATAGGCGGCGGCGAGGAACACCCCGCCCACGGCGGTCCAGATCACGCGGTTCCACAGCAGCACGCCCTCCAGCGGCGCATTGAGCGTGTTCCGTTCCGTCGCCGTCCAGTATTTGGTGACGAGGCCATAGGCGCCCGAGCCGAAAGGCTCGGCCCACGCCATGGCGGTTTCGAACTCTGGTCGGCTCCCCAGGACGCCTGTCGAGGCGAGATAGGCGATCAGGACGGCGACCACGCCGATGTAGGTGGCCATCATCGACCGGGTGACCGTGGCCAGCATGAAGAACAGCGCCGAGGTCAGGAACAGGCCGGTCAGGCCAAACACGCCATAGGCGTAGGCGTAGTCCCCCAGCCGCAGCGGCCCGAGCGTCTCGGGATCCACCCACGGCATGAAGGTCCCAAGCAGGGTGCCGATGGCGATGCTGAGGTAGCAGAGCGCCACCGCGGCGAAGGCGCCGAAGAAGCGGCCGTACAGATAGGCGCCCTTGGTGATCCGCGTCGAAAGGATCATCGGCCCGAAGCCGGTCTGCGTATCCCGCGCGATCACATTGGCGACGATCGCCGTCGTCGCCAGCATGAAGAAGACGTTGAAGATGATGTGCGCGCTGGCCAGGGCGAAGGGCGCGTTCTTGTTGACGATGCCCCCGGAGCCGATCTGGATATTGGGACTGGCGACCGCGCCGAAGGCGAGCAGGCCGAACACGATGGCGATGACCCAGAAGGCCGGCTGGCGCAGCTGGTAGCGGAATTCGAAACTGGCGATCTTCGCGAACATGATCCGTTCCTCAGGCCGCGCGGCGCGAGGCGTTGACGGTCGCCAGATAGACGTCCTCGAGGCCGCCCGGCGCGCGCTCGAAGCCGTCGCCGGGGTTGGTGTCGGACAGGACGTGGATCACGGTGCGGCCGGCGAACAGCCGGGTCGAGATGACGTTGCGACTGGCCTGCTGCGCGGCCAGATCGGCCTTGTCGATGGTCTTGCGCCAGACCCGGCCCTCGAGGGCGTGGGTCAGTTCGACCGGCGCGCCCTCCAGCTGGATCTTGCCGCCCGCCAGCACCGCCATGCGGGGGCAAAGGTCGGTCACGTCCTCGACGATGTGGGTCGACAGGATGACGACGACGTTCTCGCCGACCTCGGCCAGCAGGTTGAGGAAGCGGTTGCGCTCTTCGGGGTCGAGGCCCGCGGTCGGCTCATCGACGATGATCAGTTCGGGGTTGCCGATCAGGGCCTGGGCGATGCCGAAGCGCTGGCGCATGCCGCCCGAGAAACCGGCCAGCGCCTTGCCGCGCACGGGCCACAGATTGACCTGATGCAGCAGGGCCTCGACGGTCTGCTTGCGGTCCTTGCCGTTGGAGATCCCCTTCAGGACGGCCATGTGATCCAGCATGTCGTAGGCCGACACCCGGGGATAGACGCCGAAGTCCTGGGGCAGATAGCCGAGCACCCGGCGAAGCTGCTCCGGGTTCCTGACCACGTCGATGTCGCCGAACCGGATCGAGCCCGAGGTCGGCGTCTGCAGGGTCGCGATCGACCGCATCAGCGTCGACTTGCCCGCGCCGTTGGGCCCCAACAGGCCAAACATCCCCTTGGGAATGGTCAGGCTGACATCGTCCAGCGCCCGCGTACCGTTGCCGTAGACGTGGGTGAGATTCTCGATCGTCAGCATGGGAGCCCTCCGTGAAGTAAAGGAACCTTGTCAACACCACGGCCCGTTCGCAAGTTACGGTTCAGACAGGTTGCGCGTCCATCCTCCGGGCGGGCTGAACTCCGTCACAATGGGCTGTCTATCTGCAACCGCATCAAACCGTTAGACTGTCCTTCGTATCTCGCAGGAACCCGCCGCCCCGTGTTGAAGAACCTGCTTCCCAGCAAGCCGGGCGCCGAGCCCCTGGCCGAGGCTCTCAAGGCCTGCAGGACCCATTTCGTGTGGGCCTTCGTCTTCTCGGCCCTGGTCAACCTGCTGTACCTGACGCCCACCCTGTACATGATGCAGGTCTATGACCGGGTCGTGCCGACGGGCGGACTGACCACGCTCGTCCTGATCACGGCGGTCGCCGTCTTTGCGCTGGCCTCGCTTTCCGGGCTCGACTGGCTGCGCGGGCGGCTGATGCTGCGCGCGGGCCTGAGGCTGGACCGGCTGCTGTCCGGCAAGGTGCTGGCGCGGGTTGTGGACCTGCAGGCCAAGGCGCCCAACACCCAGGCGCTGCGCGAGTTCGACAACGTCCGCGGGGCCATCGGCGGTCAGGGCATGCTGGCCCTGTTCGACGCGCCGTGGACGCCGATCTATCTGCTGTGCTGCTTCCTGCTTCACCCCGCCATCGGTCTGCTGACCCTGACGGGGGGCGTCATCCTGTTCGGCCTCGCCTGGCTGAACGAGCGCGACACCCGACCCCGGCTGAACAAGGCCATTCAGTCGCAGAACCACGCCTACGCCGCACAGGAAGGCGTGGCCAACCAGGCCGAGGTGGTCCGCGCTCTCGGCATGCGTCAGTCCTCGATCGCGCGACAGATCGCGCAGCGTCAGCTCGCCACCGCCGCCCAGGCCGACGCACAGCTCGCCGGAGGACACTACTCCGGGGCGATCAAATTCCTCCGGCTTGTCATGCAGTCGGCGGCGCTCGGACTGGCGGCCTATCTGGCGGTGAAGGGCGAGATCACCCCCGGTTCCATCATCGCCGCCTCGGTCCTGCTCAGCCGGGCGGTGGCCCCCATCGAACTGCTGGTCGGCGTCTGGCCAAGCCTGGTGCAGGCCGTCGCCAGCTGGAAGACCCTGACCGACCTTTTCGCCGGCACCGCATCCGTCGAGCGCGAACGCACCGCGCTGCCGGATCCGAAAGGCCGTTTGCAGGTCGAGGGCGTGTCGGTGAAATTCCCGGACACGGAAGCGCCCCAGCTTCGCGGCGTCTCCTTCGCGCTGAAGCCGGGCGAGACCCTCGGCATCGTCGGCGCCAGCGGCTCGGGCAAGACCACCCTCGCCCGCGTCATCGCGGGGGCCCTCAAGCCGCAGGCCGGCGCCGTCCGGCTGGACGGTGCGGAATACGAGGCCCGCGAGGGCGACGAACTGGCGCGCTGGATCGGTTATCTGCCGCAGGTCCCCAGCCTCTTCGCGGGATCGATCAAGGACAACATCTCCCGCTTCTCCACCTCGACGGGCGTGGCCCAGGAAACGGCCGACCGGAAGGCCGTCAAGGCGGCCATGGCCGCCGGGGCGCACGAACTGGTGCTCCGACTTCCCGCCGGCTACGACACGGTTCTGGGCCCCTATGGCCAGGGCCTGTCCGCAGGCCAGGCGCAGCGCGTCGCCCTGGCGCGTGCGCTCTATGACGAGCCCGTCCTGCTGGTGCTGGACGAGCCCAACTCGAACCTCGACCAGGAGGGCGAGGCGGCCCTGATGCAGGCCATCCTGGGCGCCGCCGCCCGCGGCGCGGCGGTGGTCATCATCGCCCACCGGGCCGGGGTGTTGGCGCGGGTTGATCGCCTGCTGATGATGCGGGACGGCGTGGTCCAGCTGGAGGGGCCGCGCGAAGAGGTGCTGGAGAAGATGCGCGCCACCGCCGGCCGATCCGCGGCCCCTGCGTCCCAACCCCAGACCCGGCCGCAGCCGCCCCGGACGCAGAACCAGCCTTCGTCACAAGACCAGCCGCGGCGGACGCAATGACCGGGGTCGTCGTTCAGCAGGATGGCGCGCCGCCGCCGGCCGATGGCGCCGCGCCGCCTTCCCCACCCGGCCTTCCGCCCGCCGGACTCGACAATCCCCGTCGGGACCTGGTCATCGGCGGCGCGATCATCGTGCTGTTCTTCGTCATCTTCCTGGGCTGGGCCGCCTTCGCCCCGCTGGACGCCGGCGCCTACGCCCAGGGCCAGGTGGCCGTTTCCGGCAACCGGCAGGCGGTGCAGCATCGCGACGGCGGCGTCGTCAGTGCGTTGCTGGTGGCCGAGGGCGACACCGTGCGCAGCGGCCAGGTTCTGCTTCAGCTGTCCAGCGGCGAACTGATGGCCACGGAACGCGGCGTCGCCAGCCAAGTGTATGCCCTTCTCGCCCAGCGCGCCCGCCTCATCGCCGAGCGCGACCGGCTGCCCGCCATCCCGACTCCGCCCGAGTTCGCCGACCTGTCGACGGAAGACCTCGTGCTGGCCCGGGAGTCGCTGCGCATCCAGCAGCAGCAGTTCACCGCCCGGCGGACGGGCCGTTCGACCGAAACCGGGGTCCTCGGCCAGCGAGTCGCGCAGCTGAATGAGCAGATCGAGGGCTATCAGGGTCAGATCGCCGCCAATATCGAGCAGCAGCGCCTGATTCAGGAGGAACTGGCCGGCATGCGCAGCCTCGCGGAGCAGGGCTATGCGCCGTTGACGCGGGTGCGGGCCCTGGAACGCACCGCCGCACAGCTGGACGGGGAACTGGGCTCCTTGCGGGCCCAGATCGCACAGTCGCGCGAGGCGGTCGGCGAGACCCGGCTGCAGATGTCCGGCGTCTCCACCAGGATGAACGAGGACGTGGCTGACCAGCTGCGCCAGATCGATGTCCAGCTGAACGAACTCCGGCCCCGCATGGTCGAGCTCCGGGCCCAGATCGCGAGAAACGAGGTACGGGCCCCGGCCTCGGGCGAGGTCGTCGGCCTGACCATCTTCACCCAGGGCGGCGTCATCCAGCCGGGCCAGACGCTGATGGAGATTGTCCCCCGCGACGCGTCCCAGGTCATCGTCGCCCAGATCGCGCCCAATGACGTCGACAACTTGCGCGTCGGGCTGGAGACAGAGGTCAGATTCCCCGGCCTGCGCGAGCGCAATCCCCCGATCATCCACGGAAAGGTGACGCGGATATCGGCCGACAGCTTCACCATCCAGGAAACCGGCGCGACCTATTTCCGGGCCGAGATCGTGGTGCCGGCCTGCGAACTGGCGAAACTGGGCCGGGGCGCTGAAACCCTGCGGCCGGGCGCTCCCGTCGAGGTCGTGGTCCTGCTCCGCAAACGAACGGCCCTGGGCTATCTGCTGGAGCCCCTGACCAACCAGTTGTGGCGGTCCGGCAGCGGGCAGTGAAGGGCCGGTCGTGTGGCGGGGGAGTTAGGTCTCAGGGCTTGGTGATCAGTTGAGCCTGGGCTGCGGGGAAAACGCACCGCTCTTCCCGATGGCCTGCCGCCTAAGACCTAAGACCTCCCCTGCTTCTTCGCCCGCAACCGGAACGCATGCAGCAGCGGCTCGGTGTATCCGTTGGGCTGGTCGGCGCCCTCGAACACCAGCGCGCGCGCGGCCTGGAAGGCCAGGCTGCCGGCCGGGTCCGGGGCCATCGGACGATAGAGCGGGTCAGCCGCGTTCTGCGCATCCACCTTCGCCGCCATCCTGAGCAGCGCAGCGTCAATCTGCTCGGCCGTGCAAACCCCGTGCAGCAGCCAGTTGGCCATGTGCTGGGACGAGATGCGCAGGGTGGCGCGATCCTCCATCAGGCCCACGTCGTGGATGTCGGGCACCTTGGAGCAGCCGACGCCCTGGTCGATCCAGCGGACGACGTAGCCCAGCAGGCCCTGGGCGTTGTTGTCGAGCTCCTCGGCGATCTCGGCTTCCGACCAGTTCGTCCCGGTCGCCAGCGGCGGGGTCAGCAGGGCGTCGAGTCCGGAAGCGGGGCGGCCGGAGATTTCCACGCGGACGCCGAAGACGTCGGTCTGATGGTAGTGCAGGGCGTGCAGAACCGCGGCGGTGGGACTGGGCACCCAGGCGGTGTTGGCGCCGGTTTTCGGATGGGCCGCCTTCTGCTCCAGCATATCGGCCATGCGGTCGGGCGCGGCCCACATGCCCTTGCCGATCTGGGCCTTGCCGTCGAGACCGCATTGCAGGCCGATGGCGACGTTGCGCGCCTCATACGAACTGATCCATGCGGCCGATTTCATCTCGCCCTTGCGCACGACCGGCCCGGCCTGCATCGCCGTATGGATCTCGTCGCCGGTGCGGTCCAGGAAGCCGGTGTTGATGAAGACGATCCGGTCCTTCACCGCATGGATGCAGGCGGCCAGATTGGCGGAGGTGCGGCGCTCCTCGTCCATGACCCCGACCTTGATCGTATGCCGGCCCAGTCCCAGCAGATCCTCCGCCGCGTTGAACAGGGCGTCGGTGAAGGCGCACTCCCCGGGCCCGTGCATCTTGGGTTTGACGATGTAGACCGAGCCTGTCCGGCTATTGCGGAACCGACCGGACCCGTTCAGGTCATGTATCGCGATCAGGCTGGTGACGATGGCGTCGAGGATACCCTCCGGCGCGTCCGACCCGTCGGCCAGGCGCACCGCCGGCGTCGTCATCAGATGGCCGACGTTGCGCACGAACAGCAGCGACCGGCCCGGCAGCGTCAGCGGCGATCCACCCGGCGCGGTGAAGGTTCGGTCGGGCGCCAGGTCGCGCGTCATCGACCGCCCGCCCTTGTCGAAGGTGTCGCTGAGGTCTCCCTTCATCAGGCCCAGCCAGTTGCGGTAGGCGGCGGTCTTGTCGGCGGCGTCCACGGCGGCGACCGAGTCCTCCAGATCGACGATGGTGCTCAGCGCCGCTTCCAGAACCACGTCGGAGATCCCCGCCGGGTCAGTCGCGCCGATCGGATGGTCGCGGTCGAACACCACCTCGATATGCAGCCCGTTGTGGCGGAACAGTCGCGACCGCTCGCCGCGGCCTGCGAACTGGCCAGGATCGCGAAGCACGACGCCGTCCGGGTCGGTCAGATCGGCCCAACCGCCAACCGCCAGAGGAACCGCCTCGTCCAGAAACGCCTTGGCCCGCGCCACCACCCTTGCGCCTCGCGCAGCGTCGTAGCGGCCCGTCGGCGGCGCGTCGCCGAGGGCGTCGGCGCCGTACAGGGCGTCATACAGACTGCCCCACCGCGCATTGGCGGCGTTCAGCACGAAACGGGCGTTCAGGCTCGGCACCACCAGCTGCGGTCCGGCCAGGGTCGCGACTTCGGCGTCGACGTTCGTCGTGCCGATGGCGAAGGGCTCCGGCTCGTCGACCAGATAGCCAATCCCACGCAGGAAGGCGGTCGCCGCGCCCACGTCATACGGCTGGCCGCGACGCTGCAGATGCCAGGCGTCGATCCGCGCCTGCAGGTCGTCCCGCACGGCGAGCAGTCGCCGGTTCTCCGGCGCGAACCTGGCGAAGATTTCTGCAAGGCCCGACCAGAAGGCCTCGGCTTCCAACCCCGTCCCCGGCAGGGCTTCGCTCTCGATAAAGGCGGCCAGTTCGGACGAAACCGTCAGGGTCGATCGGGTTACGGTATCGGACATGGCGGCGGGCTCCGGACGTTGCGATGCAACATGACCCGGCGCCCCCGGGGAAGTCGAGTGCCTGATTCAGTCCGCCGCCGGCCCGGCTTCCTGCGTGGCGGCCGGCTGGGCCGCCGCGCCGGCCAGCTGCTGATCACAGTTCCGGCCGGTGTAGAGGCCGTTCAGATAGTACCAGCGTTGTTGCGCCACCAGCCGCTCCGCCTCGCGCCGTTCCCGATCACGGCGGGCCATGGCGCCCATGGCGTTGCCCAGCAGCCCCATGCCGGGCAGCGCACGAGCCGCGCCCGACATCAGCGCGCCCTGCATGGCCACGCTGGTCGCCGCGCTGATCGCCTGTTCGCTGCTGAAGACCCCGCCCTCTGGCGCTCCGCCGAGCACCTGCGCCAGCTGGCCGGCGCCTTCGACGATCTGCGGACAGGTCAGGCTGGAATCGCCCACCTGAATGACTTGCCCCTGTTGCGCGGAGGCGGGCGTGGCCGCCGCCATGGTCCCTGTCGCCGCCAGAATCATGAGTGTACGCATCACGCCCTCCTCCTGAATGCCGCAGTCGCGGTCTGGTCGGCAGGGTAGTGGCTTCGGGCGGCTCCATGGGCTGACGATGCCTGACGCGAGCCCCTCCGCCTTGACTTGGCCGTATTAAGCGCCCATTTGCGCTGCGTCGCACAATTGCGGCGCCCCGGTGCGCTCCAGCGCGTGTGGGTCTTCCGAACCGAAGACCTGACTGTAGCAGCGGCCGGCCCTCAAGATTCATTCGCTGCCCGGACACGCGGGGCGGCGCCCGATCCACCCCGTCGCGGCTCCCTCTCCGGAGCCAAATCGGGACTGGCGGTGCGCGGCCTTTCCGGCGTTGAGCCATGGCTGTTGCGCGTCGCCGCATACGCGAAAGACATCCGCTCCATGAGCAAGACATTCGACACCTTCGGCCTGAACCCGGCCCTGCTGCAGGCCCTGGCCTCCGAAGGCTACACCACCCCCACCCCGATCCAGGCGCAGGCCATTCCTGACGTCATGGCCGGCAAGGACCTGCTGGGCATCGCCCAGACCGGCACCGGCAAGACCGCGGCCTTCGCCCTGCCGATCCTGCACCGCCTCGCCGCCAACCGTGTCGCGCCCAAGCCGCGCACCACGCGCGTCCTGATCCTGTCGCCGACCCGCGAACTGGCCAGCCAGATCGCCGAAAGCTTCAAGACCTACGGCCGTCACCTTGGCTTCAAGGTCGCGGTGGTCTTCGGCGGCGTGAAATACGGTCCGCAGGAACGCGCCATTCAGGCCGGCCTCGACGTGCTGGTCGCCACGCCCGGCCGCCTGCTGGACCATATGCAGCAGAAGACGCTGGACCTGTCGTGCACCGAGATCTTCGTGCTCGACGAGGCCGACCAGATGCTGGACCTCGGCTTCGTCAAGCCGATCCGCCAGATCGTCA
>Ga0164290_1001181_pt1 | contig 47882 bp, 37 predicted proteins | sample Micstemetagenome_FD_108782 | JGI IMG/M metagenome (GOLD analysis project Ga0164290, IMG submission 108782) | Contaminated culture microbial community from soil near Moab, Utah, USA - Microcoleus steenstrupii SON62 (Illumina Assembly) | ecosystem: Environmental > Terrestrial > Soil > Soil crust...
CGACGCCCACGACCGCGAGCACCTGTTCCGGCTGCTGGAAGAGGAAATTATTCCGCTGTACTACGAGCGCCCGGCCGACTGGCAGCAACTGGTACTGCGGAGCATGAACGACGTCAATGCGTTTTTCGATGCGGAACGGATGGTCCGGGAGTACTACGAGCGAGTTTATTGAGGAGTTAGGTGCAGGGGGCGCGAAGGTAGTCGCAACGTAGGGGAAAGGAATCATTCCAAACGCGGCGGCCACCCTCGCGACTTTCTTGTACAGCCACTACAGCCGTTGAACCAGTTCCCGCAGCAGAGCCGTCAGTTTCGGCTCAGCGGCCGCGGCGGCGGCCAGGATCTTACTGATTTCCGCTTTTTCCAGGGTTTCCGGGATACACATGTCGGTGATCACTGAACACCCGAAGACCCGCATGCCCATCTGGCTGGCCACAATCACTTCCGGAACGGTCGACATGCCCACGGCATCGGCACCCCACTGGCGCAGCATCCGGTATTCCGCCCGGGTTTCGAGCTGCGGGCCGGTCACGCTCACGTAAACACCTTTCCTCACCGGGATCGATAGGGCCTGGGCGACGGCTTCGGCCTGCTGAATCAGCGCCAGGCTGTAGGGCTCGCTCATGTCCGGAAACCGGTCGCCAAACTCGCGGGGTAGCTGGCCGCGCAGCGGATTTTCGGGCAGCAGCAGGCTGATGTGGTCGTGAATGATCATCAGGTCGCTGGTCCGGAAATCGGGATTGAGCCCGCCGGCGGCGTTGGAAACCAGCAGGGTATTTATCCCAAGCTCCTTCATGACCCGTACCGGAAAGGTAACCTGCTGCATGGTATAGCCTTCGTAATAGTGAAACCGGCCCTGCATAACCAGCGCCGGCTTTCCGGCGAGCGTACCGATCAGCAGGCGGCCGTGGTGAAACTCGACCGTCGAAAGCGGAAAGTGCGGAATCTGTTCGTAGGGCAGTTCGGTCTCGACGGTCAGTTCGTTGACCAGGGCGTTTAAACCCGTTCCGAGAATGATTCCAATGGTGGGTCGAAAGGTCGAAAAGGCGTCGATGAAGCGGGCGGCTTCCTGGACTTGTTCGAGCATGGGCTGTGCAGGGGGTGAGTGATTACTTCAGGGAATGGTATTCACGCGGAGGAACGCAGAACCAGGCTGCGTTCCCGGCGGTAAAACCACCGCTTAAAGTTACAAACTCCCCAGATTCTTCCCCGCCACAAAACCCGTCGTCCAGGCATTCTGAAAGTTGAATCCGCCGGTAATTCCGTCTACGTCCAAAACTTCACCGGCGAAAAACAGCCCGGGATGCGTGCGGCTTTCCAGCGTGAGCGGATCGATGGCGCTGAGGTCGACCCCGCCGCAGGTCACGAATTCCTCCTTAAAGGTACTTTTACCGGTTACCGAAAAGGTACTGTTGGTCAGCAGGTTAATAAGGCGGTTCTGCGCCTTGGCCGGCAGCTCTCCCCAGCGTACAGTTTCCGTAATGTCTGATTCGACTGCCAGCGCGGCCCAGAGGCGGTTGGGCAGGTTGAACAGGGCCTGGGTATGGACCGCCTTTTTGGGGTGGGTGTTCCGGAACGCCTGCAGTTGTTCCCGGATCTGGTTTTCGTTCAGGGCCGGGAGCCAGTTCAGCCGCAGTTCGAACCGGTACTGGCAGGCCGCAAGCTCCCGGGCCGCCCAGGCCGAGAGCTTTAGTACCGCAGGGCCGCTGAAGCCCCAGTGGGTGATGAGGACCGGTCCGCGGTATTCCAGCTTGCAGGAAGGAATCTTCACCAGGGCGTCCGGTACGGAAACGCCCGCCAGGGCCAGCAGCGGATTCTCCGGCGTATTGAAGGTAAACAGCGAAGGCACGGGAGGGACCAGCGCACCGTTTTCGAGGCCGGGCATCCAGCCGTAGGAGGGAGCCTGGGGATAGCCGCCGACGGCCAGCAGGACACGGTCGGCCCGAAGGGTGTCGCCGTTGCTGAGCCGAAGGTGCCAGTGCGGCTCTTCCCACCGCAGGCTTTGTACCCCGCAGCTGGTCCGCACGCTAATATTCAGCCGGCGGGCTTCGCCAAGCAGGCAGTCGATAATCGTCTGGGACGAGTCCGTCACGGGAAACATCCGGCCGTCGGGTTCGGTCTTGAGGCGCACGCCCCGGCGTTCAAACCACTGTACGGTAGCCTCCGCGTCGAAGGTTTTCAGCAGGGGACGAAGAAAGGATTCACCGCGCGGGTACTGTTTGACGAATTTTCGGTGGTCAAAACAGGCGTGCGTGACGTTGCAGCGCCCACCCCCGGAGATGCGTACCTTATTGAGTACCGAGTTGTTTTTTTCGAGTATCGTCACCCGCGCGTTCGGGTAGGCTTCTGCTGCCGCGATGGCGCCGAAAAAACAGGCCGCACCGCCGCCGATGACGATAAATTCCTGGAAGGCCATGACTGTCCAACACCGTACAAACGGGCATTAGTTCGTATGTTTGCACCATGTTTTTTCAACCTTCTTTCCGTCCACGGCGCCGTTATGCGCGGCGCGGCATCCGGCCGCGCGGCAACTCCATTGTGTTGCTGCTGATCTTTTTCATGATTGGGCTTTTCCTCCACTATGGCGGGGAAACGCAGCCGGTGGTGGCCTTCTGGAACGATTTGCGGGGCCTGGTCGGTCTGGGCCCGGCGCAGCGGAACGAAGCCCGTCCCCGGCCAGAGCCCTCCGATGAAGCGGAGCGGAGCGGGTCCGCCAGTGCAGAGTCCGGGGCTTCGGCCGCCGGCTCGGAAATGGCCGAACGGGCCCCGACGGGCAAGCTGTTTCCGTTTGAAAAACAGGTGGACTTTATTCTACCGGCCTTTACCCAGAACGATCAGGTTATTCGCCACGATGGCTATACCCTCCGGTACCAGGAAGCCTATGAGCAGGCCGACTGGGTCGCTTATCCGCTGCTGGAAAATGAGGTGTTCGGGGATGCCGAGCGCGACAACATGAGCTTCAAACCCGATCCGCTGGTCAGGACCCGCACCGCCCTGCCGACGGACTACACCCGGACCGGCTACGACCGCGGGCACCTGGCCCCGGCCGGCGATTTCAAATTCTCGGAGCGGTTGATGGAAGAATCGTTCTTTATGAGTAACATCAGCCCCCAGGCTCCGGACTTCAACCGCGGTATCTGGAAAGAACTCGAAGAGCAGGTAAGGGCCTGGGCCGTGCGCGACAAAGGCCTGTACGTGGTGACGGGGCCGGTCCTGAAGCCTGGTCTGCCCGAGATCGGCAAAAAAAACAAAGTCGCCGTACCGGAGCAGTATTACAAAGTCATTCTCTATTGCCGGAACCCGGAAATCCGCATGATCGGCTTTTTGCTCACCAACGAAGGGTCTGATCGCTCGCTGAAGAATTTTGTCGTACCCGTCGACGAAATTGAACGGCTGACGGGCATCGACTTCTTCCCTAAACTACCGGACTCCTACGAAAACCGCCTCGAAAGCGCCCCCGCGAAAAAGGTGGTATCGGAATGGTTTACCTTCTGACCGATCAGGTCTTCTGCTTTTTCTTTTTGGCGGCCGGGAAGAGGATGTTGTTCAGAATCAGGCGGTAGCCGGCCGAATTGGGGTGTAAATTCAGGTCGGTCGGTTCCTCGTTGATCTCGTGGCGGTAATCCTCGGGATCATGGCCACCGTAGAAGGTGAAGAACCCCTTACCAAACGGACTGTGCAGGTAGCGGGCCTCGTTGGCCGCTTTGCTTTCGGCCAGGATGACCACTTCCGGCTTGATGACGCTTTTCTTGAAGGCGGTCGTCTGGCCCATGAACCCCTTGATCATGTTGGCGTGGTTCTGGGTCAGCATCGTCGGGATCGGGTCCCACTTGGCCGAAAACTGAAACAGGGAGAAAAAGTCGTTGTTTTCGGACAGCCCCCGGTCTTCCGGCTGGTTGTCGATCGTTGAAAATTCGATCAGGTACGGGTTGGTATACACCTGAAAATTGCGGAAAGCCATCGTCTGGGTAAAATCAAGCTTGTTGTTGGCCTGGGGGTCGGCACCGTCGCCGTCGTAGATGGACTCGGCCATGTCGGTATTTTGGGCGGCCAGGGCGATATCAAAGGTGTCGGTGGCATTGCACATGGCGAAGAGGTAGCCGCCGCCCAGGCAGTAATCCCGGATCTTCTTAACCACGCCCAGTTTGAGCTGGGTAACTTTACTGAAGCCGTATTTGCGCGCGATGCCTTCCGACTCGCGTTTCTGGGCGATGTACCAGGGCTGGTCGCGGAACTGGTAAAACTTACCGTACTGCCCCGTAAAATCTTCGTGGTGAAGGTGCAGCCAGTCGTAGTTGGCGAGCTTACCATCCATCACTTCCTCGTCAAACACGATTTCGTAGGGAATTTCCGCGTAGGCCATGACCAGCGTTACGGCATCGTCCCAGGGCTGTTTGGTTTTCGGCGAATAGACCGCCACTTTGGGCGCTTTCTGGAGCTTGACGGCATCCATATTGGCATCCGGGGAGGACACTTCCGCTACGATCTGCGACCCCTGCGCGTCGGAAATAACCTCGTAACTGACTCCACGAACCACCATTTCATTCACGAATTTCTGGTTGAAGGGTACCAGGAAGCTGCCACCCCGGTAATTAAGCAGCCAGTCGATCTCCGTTTCGTACTGTTTGAGTACCCAGTAGGCAATGCCGTAGGCTTTGAGGTGATTCTTCTGGCCTTCGTCCATCGGAATCAGGATCTTCGAAGCCAGGGCCGGCGAGACCAGCGCGAAGAAAAGTATAAACGGTAGCAGGAGTCGTTTCATTGGCAAACAGAAATCTCAGGTTGCAATTAGCTTTGTAACGAATTTAACGAAAAATTGTGCGGAGAAAATTATAATGGATAAATGATTGAAGCTTCTTGGGCTGGATGGCAACCCGGCAAAAAGGTTTGTTCCGCGAAATAGCGCTAAGCGGTCAGGCGGCCAATTGAATCGGTCGGATACGCCATCCACCCACTGATCACTCATCACTCCTACACGCATTACCTGATGAATCTATCCGAAAATATCCAGGAAGGGCTGCGGTCGGTCGCCTCGAACCGGCTTCGTTCCATTCTCACCGCGGCGATCATCGCCATTGGCATTACGTCGCTGGTGGGCATCCTGACGGCCATCGACGGCATTCAGCGGTCGGTCGACGACAGTTTTTCCGGTCTGGGCGCCAATACCTTCGACATTACCGGGCCCCAGCTTTTCCGGCGGTTCGGTGGCCGGACCGATAAACAGGTTCCGCCCATCAATTACTACCAGGCGATGGCCTTTAAGCGGCGATTCGTTTACGGGGCAAATCTCTCGGTGTCGGCCTCCGTGACGGGCGCCTCCCAGATCAAATATGCGTCGAAAAAGACCAATCCGAACGTTCAGATCCGGGGAGTCGACGATAATTACCTGCTGGTGAAAGGCTTCAAGCTGCAGTCGGGCCGGAACTTCACGGCGAATGACCTGGAAAAAGGGCTCAATGTGGCCATCATCGGCAACGAGCTGGTCAGCACGCTGTTTGAGAAGAAAATCAACCCCATCAACCGGGAGATCAGTGTGATGGGCGGAAAATACAAGGTGATCGGCGTACTCGACAAAAAAGGCAGCATTACGGGTTCCGGCGACGATCGGCAGGTCCTGGTACCGCTGGAGAACGCCCGCGCCCTGGCGGCCGGCCGGAGCCTTACCTTCGACATTACGGGTTCGGTGCCGACCATCAAGGATCAGGAAACAGCCATGGGGGAAGCTCGCGGCCTGATGCGGCAGATTCGCCGGGATCCGCTGGGAAAGCCCGATTCCTTTGAGATCCAGCGGGCCGACGAACTGGCCAAAGATTTTGGCGAGGTAACGGGCTACCTCCGCATGGGCGGGTTCGGGATTGGGTTTATTACCCTTTTGGGGGCGGCCATTGCCCTGATGAACATCATGCTGGTATCGGTAACCGAACGAACCCGCGAAATCGGGATCCGCAAATCCCTGGGAGCCACGCCCCAACGCATTCGGGAGCAGTTTCTGATCGAAGCCATTGTCATCTGCATTCTGGGTGGCCTGGGCGGGGTGTTGCTGGGCCTGGGCATCGGCAACCTGATTTCGGGGGTCGTCAGCCAGGGCAAAGGGGGCTTTGTGGTTCCCTGGTTCTGGATGATGATGGGCCTGGTGGTTTGCGTAGCCGTCGGGCTTTTCTCCGGCATCTACCCGGCTTACAAAGCCTCGCGGCTGGACCCGATCGACGCCCTGCGCTACGAGTAAGCGAGGAAGGTCAGCGGGGCAGGAAAACCGTGAAGGTAGTTCCCACGCCCGGACTACTCGAGGCAATGATGGTGCCGCCATGGTTTTCGGCTACTTTCCGGCAAATGGCCAGCCCTATGCCCGTACCGGCATACTGACTGCGTCCGTTCAATCGCTGGAAGAGCTGAAACACGCGTTCGCTATGCTGGGGCGAAAATCCGATTCCGTTATCACTGACGTCGATGGCAATCCATTCCCGGCTGCTGGTTTCCGGTATGGAAGGTGGTATCTGGCCCGGCAGGACCGGACGCATCCCCACGACGATCCGGGGTGCTTCGTCGGATTTCGTAAATTTCAGGGCGTTACTGAGCAGGTTCTGAAACAGCTGCCGCAACTGAATGGGATTGCCGGAAATGACCGGTAATTCCCCCAGGCTTATGTCGGCCTGCTTTTCCCGGATGCTGGTTTCAAAGTCCGCCAGAATATCGCTGAAGAGCTGGGCAACGGAAACCGGCCGGAACGGTTCCTGCTGGGTAGACAGGCGGGAATAAGTCAGCAGATCCCGAATGAAGGTCTGCATGCGGCTGGCAGCCCCGTCCATCCGCCGGAGCAGGTCCTGACCGGAATTATCCAGCACATGGCTGTACTGATCCACCATAATCCGGGCAAACGACTGAATCTTCCGTAATGGCTCCTGCAGATCGTGGCTGGCTTCGTAGGCAAACTGCTCCAGGCTTTCGTTGGATCGCCGTAGGTCTTCCAGAAATGAATCCTGCTTCAGCTGCATTTCTTTGCTGCCGGTAATGTCGTCAAAGACCGCAACCAGGTGGTCCTCGTCCATGCGGGCGGCCGTCAGCTCCAGCCACCGACCGATCGGGGGATGAAAGAACTGCAGCCGGAACGGATCGCCGGTCCGTATCACGTTTCGGTAGGCATCGAGCAGCCCGCTTGGTTCAAAGAGTGGATTGAGCTCCCGGATGGTTTTGGTAAGGACCTCTTCTTCGTTGTGATTCCCAAACGCCAGGGCCATCGGATTGATCAGCACCGTTTGGAAATCAATGATGTGCCGCTGGTGATCACGAATGGCCCGTTCGACGACCAGGCCGTTGGGCGAATGCCGCAGCAGGTTGGTCATCAGCGACCGCTGCCGGTCCATATCCTGAATCAGGAGGCGGTTCGACGAAATATCGCGGCAGGTAACAAAGAAGCCCCTGCCCAGGGGCCGGACCTGGGCTTCGATCCAGCGGCCGGTGCCGGCATGGTAGAATTCCGAGACAAAAGGTTGGGCCGTATCCAGCAGGTTCTGGTAGCGGGGCCAGTCCGCCCGCGCGTTCAGAAAGGTGTCCAGCACGTTGTGGTGGTAAATATCGGCCTCGTGGAGACCGAACAGGGTCAGAAACGGAGGGTTGACGTAAGTAGGCCGGAAAGCCAGGGAAAGATCCTCCGCGCCCTCCTCCGCTTCAAACGCAATGATGCCGTAGGGGGAATGTTCCAGTAAACCGGCCATGAGTTCCGCAGACGGGGGAACTTTGCCCAAAAGCGGCAGCGAAGAGATCCCGACTTGTTGTTGACTCATGGTGAAGGTTACTCCGGTTGAACTGGTACCGGACTGCAGCTTTAACGAATGTTAACCTGAATCCACTTTTTTTGTCCGGAAACCTGAGCCAATGGTCGCAAAACCGCTTGACACACTGGTTTTAATAGGCCATTGACCAGCCTGAGTGCTAAATGTTTGTACAGGCAAAGATGCGAATTTTATAAACTGGGCTTGCTTTTGCCGGGGGAGGGGTCTACTTTTGCCCAGCTATCGCCCTGGCGATCGAGTCCTGCCGGGATGGCGGAATCGGTAGACGCGATGGTCTCAAACACCATTGTCTGCAAGGACATGCCGGTTCGAGTCCGGCTCCCGGTACGATGTATGCGCCCAAATGATTGTTCGGCAATCGCTTGGGCGTTTTTCGTTGATTATGGCGTACGAAATCGGGTACGGAAAGCAAATAAAGCCACGATCCCTTTTCCGCGTTGGTGCCTCAATGGGAAACCCCGCCCTGTGAACCAGCGTGGCACCATCCAGGAATGGGAGCAGCTTGTCGCCCTCTACGCCGGTACGAAGCCGGTACGCTCAGCCCTGAACAGGACCGGGCGCTTAATCGGCTCACGGGGATGTCTCTAACCTTGCAGTCGGCAGGACCAGCGTAAAGGTCGCTCCCTGCCCGGGAAGTCCTTCGGCCAGGACGGCACCCCGGTGGTTTTCCACAATTTTCTTGACGATCGACAGGCCGATGCCCGTGCCCTCGTAGCGGCCCTGCCCGTGGAGGCGCTGGAAGATGCCAAATATCGTATCAGCGTACTTGGGGTCGAAGCCGATGCCGTTATCACTCACCCGGATGAGGGTGTAGTCCGATCCTGGCAGGGCCAGCGTCCGCATAAGCTCCTCGGTCACGGGCAGAGCCTCCACCCGGATCAGCGGTGGCTGTTCGCCGCGGAACTTGAGCCCGTTGCTCACCAGGTTAAGCATCAGCTGGTACATATGAGCGGGAGCCCCCAGACCGTGGGTAAACGTCCGCTTTCCAATCGGGCACCGCTCTCCCGGTTTACCGCTTCGCGCCCACCCAGGGGCGGGGCCAGCGCACCAATCGTGGTGGTATGGAGCACCTCCGCCGGTAAGCCCAGCATCTGCAGCGCCGCCTTGTTGGCCAGCGTAAAGCGGAAGTCGGTGATGGTAGGGTCCGAAGCTGGGCGGATGCGCATCCGACGCGCTGGTAGAACGCGGAATTACCGAAATAGAGCTGAAAATCCGGTACATCGGCGGTTGCCTCGTCGCGAACAGCCCTGGCCGCGTAGAGGCAGGTCAGCGGATTGTCGGCGATGGCCTGCAGCAGGGCGGGGACGTTTCGGTAAAGAGGTCGTTCATACCAGTGGAGGGGGACGTTCCCCGCCGTCAGGGGACGTCCCGAAGCGGGCTGAGAGAGTCGGTAAATTAGGAAAGACTTTTGGGAAAGTCGTTTGGCTGCGTGTTTTCCTGCTTCATTCGCGCCTTTAGCATGCCACCACGAGCGGGCACTTTCGCCTAAAGCCATTAGGGAAGCAGGCTATTAATTGTAACTTTGGTTTAATTTCCGTACTTGCTCATGAAGAATGCCATCATTTACGTTGACGACGACCCGGACCAACTGTTTCTTTACAAAACGGTTAGCCATCACTGCAAACTCCCTTACCCCGTCGAGACGGTTACCACCGGAAAAGCGCTATTTGCCCTGCTGGACGGTCTTGCCCTGCCGCCGATCGTTATTTTTCTGGACATCTTTTTGCCCGAACAGGACGGTTTTCAGATCCTGGCAGCCATCCGAAGTTCGCCTCGCTACCAGCATATTCCGGTGATCATGCTCTCGGTGGCCGAAGACAGCGGTACGGTCGAACGAGCCTACCTGGCCGGAGCCAACGCCTATCTGGTCAAGCCATCCAACGGCGCCGAAGCCATGATCACCATGATGCAGCAGATTCGGGCGTACTGGCTTACCTATAACTTGTCTATCAATCAGTTAGAAAGCTGGACTTACTGGTGAGGGGCGCTGCCGCTCCAGCTCAGGCGCTGGGAACAGAAATTTAACCTCTTTTTTATGAAAGGTTAACCAGTTTTTCATTTGTTGAGCGGGAGGTAAGCGTAATTTTACTCAGTAATTTTTAAGTAAATTTGATGAGCGATGCTTCCCGAGTAAAAACGAATTCCTGGATTTACCTCGTTGACGATGACCAGGATGACCGAGAGTCTTTTCAGATTGCGTTAAGCCTGGCATTTCCTTCCTATCAGCTTCGAACGTATGACAACGGGCCGGATTTACTGACCGGGCTCAGTGAGGGGTCAACGCCGAAACCGGCCCTGATTTTTCTCGATTTGAAAATGCCACACATGGATGGCCATCAGTTGCTGGTGGCACTCAAAACCAGGAAAGAGGTTGCTTCCATCCCGGTCATCATGTTCAGTGGTACCGATAACCCCTATGAAGTAAAAATGGGGTACCGGCTAGGCGTTCAGTCGTGGATGACCAAGCCGAGCTCCCTGAAGGAACTGACGGATAAACTTACGGTCGTCCAGCAATACTGGTTCGGGACGGTCGAAAATCCTTTTGCCTGAGCCAGTCTGGCTCAGGGCAGCAAGACCGAGCCCGGATGGCTTTCCGGCAGGTAAACCGTGAAGGTAGCGCCTTCGCCCGGTCTTCCTTCGGCCCGTATGGTGCCGCCATGGTTTTCCACGACCTGTCGGCAAATGGCCAGCCCAATCCCGGTTCCCTGGTAGGTGGTACGGCCGTGCAGCCGACGGAACAGCTCAAAGATCTGACTGGCGTCGGCCGGCTTAAAACCGATTCCGTTATCGGCAATGGCAATGGCCACGCCCGGCTGATCGGTTGCGGGCAATCGGGTTGGATGGGCGGCTATTCGTACGCTGACCGGTACCCCGGGCCGCACGAACTTAAGCGCGTTGGATAACAGATTCTGAAAGAGCTGCCGCAGCTGCAGGGGATCACCCGGGATGGTCGGCAGCGGCGTAATGTCGATGCGGGCCTGTTTGTCCTGGATCGTAATCTCCAGGTCCCCCAGAATCTCCCGCAACAGCACGTTGAGATCGACCCGCTGCAGGTTGGGACGGAGACCGTTAAGGCGTGAATACGTCAGCAGATCGCGAATCAGCAGGCTCATGCGGTCGGCTGCCCCGCTCATGCGAATCATCAGGTCCTGGGCCGTCAGCGGGAGGGACTCGGTGTACTGCTGGCGCAGCAACTGACTAAAGGCCTGAATTTTCCGCAAGGGTTCCTGCAGGTCATGGGAGGCGACCGCCGCAAATCGGGCCAGGCTTTCGTTCGACCGCTGGAGTTCCTCAACCAGTCGTTCCAGTCGATCCTGCATCTGCTTCCGGGCCGTAATTTCCGTGAAGTTGACGACAATGCCGTCGTCGAGGGATCGGGCGTGTACCTCGAACCAGCCCGGTGAGGCCGACAAGGAACTAAGATAGCAATCCAGATCCAGGGGCTGGCCGGAAGCCGGCAGCTTATCCAGGAGGCTCGCGACCTCATGTTGAAAATCCGCTCCCAGTTCCCGGGTGGTTCGACCCGATTGCAGGCCCAGTCGATGGGCGGCGCTCTGGTTGATCAGCCGGATCTTCCAATCGGTAGTCTGCCCGGCCGGATCCCGGACTGGCTGAAAAACGATGACGCTCGTCGGCAAGCTTTCCAGGATGGTCAGCAGCAGGCGGCGTTGCTCCTCGTTGGTACGCTGGAGGTCCTTGGTTTGGGTAATATCCCGCAGCGTGCACAGAAAACCGTCGCCCAGACGGGTATTCCGAACCTGAAACCAGGTGTTGAGGCCGGGATAAAAATGTTCAGCCTGCATCGGAACGCCGGTCTCCACCACCCGCCGGAAGTTCTCCGCCTCCATCCGGGCGGGTGGGTACAGTTGAAAGAGGGTCGACCGGCTGAGCAATTCCTTCGTATAGCCGAAAAGCGAATAGACGCGCTCGTTGCAGAACGCGATCCGGTAGTCCATGATGGTTCCCGCAACGTCCCGGATCGCTTCGTAGACGATAACGCCGTCGGGCGAATGGTCCAGTCCTTTTCGGGCGATCTGAATGATGATATCGGCCTGGACCGGCTCGAGGGTAACCAGAATGCCGTAGGACACCTGCCGGAGCGTGATCTGGTGCCAGCGCTGTTCTTCGGCGCCTTCCCGGTAGGAAAAAATTCCCCGGCTGTCCTGGCCCGAAAGCCGGGACTGAGCCAGGAGGGAGGCCAGGTCCAGGTACGACCAGAGCTCATCCGGAATCTCCAACAGCTTCCAGCGGATCAACTGTTGGCAGAGTTGCCGGGCCGCCCGGTTCTGCGCCACCGGGGCGCCAGGATCAGGGACAGCCTCCCCCCGGAACAGAAAGATCGGGTGTGGAAGGTCATCCATCATCGACTCCCAGTGGAGCAAAAACGTGTGCTGGTCGATATGCTGTTCGGAGGAAGTCATCTGGCCTAAGAGGCTACGACACCATCAATCCGGCATCTAAGTCATTTTAAATTAGCTGAATACGGTGCATGATAACATGATCGTAGTGCGAAAGAAGAAGGGAAAAATTAGATCGCCAGCCCGTTGGGTAAATTTTTTATCGGCATTTCTCCCTACTTTTGCGTGCTAATCCGGCAGTTTCGGGCTGCCCTCCCCGCTTCATCGCAGCTATTCGGCATTTTCCTCTCTTTACTACTAACTAGTTTATGGTTACGAAAGCTACCATTGCGCCGGAAGCGTTTTTTCCGGCCGAGGCGGACATACCCGCTGAATTTCGGATCGATGAAGTCCACCAGCGGGAGTACCTGGTCAACGGACAGCTGCTCGCCTGGGAGGGTCCGGTTCAGGAGGTCTTTTCGCCCGTGTACGTCCAGACCGCTGAGGGCCTCCAGCGCAAACGCATCGGCAGTTACCCTCTGCCCGGCACGGATCGGGAGGCGCTTGACGCCCTGGATGCCGCCGTGCAGGCCTACGACAATGGCCGGGGCGAATGGCCGACCTTCTCCATCGCCGACCGGATCCGCTGCATGGAAAAGTTCGTCGGGAAGATGCTGGAGCGCAAGCAGCAGGTGGTCAACCTGCTGATGTGGGAGATTGGCAAGACGCTGGGCGACTCGACCAAGGAGTTTGACCGGACCGTTGAATACATTTACGATACCATCGAAGCGCTGAAGGACGTTGACCGGGCTTCTTCCCGTTTCCGGATCGAGCAGGGCATTATCGGGCAGATTCGCCGCTCGCCCCTGGGCGTGGTGCTGTGTATGGGTCCGTTCAACTACCCGCTGAACGAAACCTATACGACCCTGATTCCGGCGATTCTGATGGGAAATACCATCCTCTTCAAGCCGCCCAAGCCCGGGACCCTGCTGCATTATCCGCTGCTGGAGGCCTTCCGCGAGTGTTTCCCGAAAGGGGTTGTCAATACCATTTATGGCCGTGGAAACACGGTCGTGCCCACGCTGATGCGTTCGGGGAAAATCAATGTACTAACGCTGATCGGTTCCAGCCGGGTGGCCGACCAACTGAAGAAAATGCACCCGAAGGTCAACCGGCTGCGGGCCGTTCTGGGCCTGGACGCCAAAAACGCGGGCATCATTCTCGAGAATGCCGACCTCGACCTGGCCGTGAAGGAATGCCTGCTCGGGACGCTCTCGTTTAATGGTCAGCGTTGCACCGCCATCAAGATCGTTTTCGTCCACCGGTCGGTCGCCGATGCCTTCCTGGAACGCTTCGCCGAGGCGGTCAACGCCCTTCGGCCCGGCATGCCCTGGGAAAAAGGTACGCAGATCACGCCCCTGCCCGAGCCCCAGAAACCGGCTTACCTCAACGAATGCCTGCGCGATGCCGAAACCCACGGGGCGCAGATCATCAACGAGGGCGGGGGACAGGTCCTGGAGTCCTACTTCGCCCCGGCCGTGGTGTATCCGGTCAACGAGCGGATGAAGCTGTACCGAGAAGAACAGTTTGGTCCGGTCGTCCCGGTCGTTCCCTTCGACGATATCGAGGAACCGATTCAGTACGTGATCGATTCGGACCACGGCCAGCAGGTGAGCATTTTCGGGGCGGATCCCGACCAGATCGCCCGACTCATCGATCCGCTGGTGAACCAGGTCAGCCGGGTAAACATCAACGCCCAATGCCAGCGCGGGCCCGATACCTTCCCGTTCACGGGCCGGAAAGACTCGGCTGAGGGAACGCTTTCGGTGGAGGACGCCCTGCGTTCGTTCTCGATCCGGACCGTGGTAGCAACGAAAGATACGGATGCGAACAAAAACATCCTGAACGAGATCGTCGAGGACCACCGCTCCCAGTTCCTTTCTACCAAGTTCATTTTCTGATCAATCGAACTAAATCACCCTTTGAGCCCGGCCCGACTGCCGGGCTTTTTTTGTGGTCGGTGGGCTTTCGTCCGGGAAGATTTTGCGGCGAGTCACGCGTTCCCCATCGGCATTCTTTACTTTTGCTGGATCAGGCCTAGCCTGGTTTTCTTTTTTTTCGCGCTGGTGGGTGCTTCTTTCGCTACAGAAATGCCCGCTTTTATCGTCCATTTCGGTGCTTCAGGCAACTAAGGTTAGCAAATATTTCGACCATTCCATCGCTGTCCGTGGCGTATCGCTGGAAGTTCGTCCGGGCGAGGTAGTCGGCCTGGTGGGGGAAAGCGGCTCGGGCAAAAGTACCCTGCTGAGCCTACTGGCGGGGCTGCACGATCCGGATGAAGGCACCGTCCTTTTCCAGGGTGAGCGGGTGCTGGGCCCGTCCCAACAGCTGGTTCCGGGCCATCCGCAAATCAAACTGGTCCACCAGGAGTATCAGTTACAACCCAATATCACCATCCGGGAGAACATCGCCTTCGCCCTGCGCTATTACGAGAAAAGCTTCCGGGATTACCGGGTCGATCAGCTCCTGAAATGGTGCCGCCTGGAATCGGTGGCCGGCCGGCAGCCCCGGACGGTATCGGGCGGCGAGAAACAGCGGGCCGCCATCGCCCGGGCGCTGGCCGAAAAGCCGGCGGACGACCACCCGGCCGTGCTGCTGCTGGATGAGCCGTTTAGTCACCTGGATCTGCCCAACCGGATCCTTGTCCGGGATCTGCTGCTGGATCTGGTCGAACACGAACAAACGGGCTGTCTGTTTGTCACCCACGACGCCACCGACGCCCTGGCCATTTCCAGCCGCATCGGCATCCTGCAGGCGGGGCGGATGATTCAGCTGGATACGCCCCGGAACGTTTACCACCGTCCGGTCAACACCTACGCCGCCCGCATGACGGGCCCAGCCAACCTGATCCGGGCCAAGCACCTGCACCTCCTCGGCGTGCAGACCGCCTACCACCCCAATGCTGTGGCCCTGATCCGGCCCGAACACGTCCGACTTACGGAGGAGGGGCCGTTTACGGGAACGGTCCGGCGGGTCTTTTTCCGGGGCGCCGGGGCGGATGTGGAGCTGGTGCTTTCCCGCTACGTGAGTCTGATTATCCATGCCGACGGGAATACGGAACTGGCGACCGGGCAGGCGGTACGTTTCGATCTGCTGCCGGGTGCCGTGCACTGGCTTAAGGAATAAAAAGCCTGAGTTCGGGCAACAGCCGCATCCGGGAAAACAAAGGGTGGGGTTTTCCGGTATTGGAGAAAGCAGCGTTCCTTCGGGAACCCGGCCAGCGATTACAAAACCACACTAGGCAGATGGAAAGCAATCAGGGAACTTCAAGCAACCAGCAGACGGAAAACGAGCGCCATTCGACCAATGAGCCTCACCTGGTCAGTATTCGGGAGGAAGGCGTAGAGCCGACCGGGGTGAAGGATAAGTCGATTGGCGAACAGGGGCACGGCGATGATTTCATGGGCCGATCCAACCTGGAACGACGAGGCGAAGATGAGGACTAGATAAAGTAAACGCCCCGGCCATCCGGGGCGTTTTGCATTGGCAAACTAAGGCATGGCCTTAAATCGTCTGCGAAAACAGCCGTTCCCGGCTCTGCGAGCGCAGCAGGTGCTGGTCGAAGGCCATGCAGATGTTCCGCAGAAAGGGCCTGCCTTCGGGCCGCACCCTAAGGCCTTTCAGGTCCCAGTCGAGCAGGCCGTCGTGTTCAAATTCATTCAGCTTCAGCGCCAGGTCGTTCAGCTCGATTTCGTGGTGCTTCCAGTCGTCCCGGTGCCAGCGGGTTTCAAACCGGCACATCAGGTTGAGGATGTGTTTCCGGAAATACAGATCCTCCCGGTTCAGCAAATGCCCGCGCAGCAGGGGCAATTCCCCGTTCCGGACGCGGTCCATGTAAACGTCTATGTCTTTTTCGTTCTGGGCAAAGGCCGTCCAGACGTCGCCAATGGCCGACACCCCCAGTCCCAGCAGTACGTTCGTCCGGGTGGTCGTATAGCCCATAAAATTCCGGTGCAGACTGCCGGTTTCCAGCGCTTTGTACAAGGCATCATGTGGCAGGGCAAAATGGTCCATCCCGATTTCGACGTAGCCGGCCGTTTCCAGCAGTGCGCGCCCGGTTTCGTAGAGTTTCCGCTTTTCTTCCCCGGAAGGCAGGTCTTCCTCGCGGAAGCCCCGCTGCCCATTGCCCTTGATCCAGGGTACGTGGGCGTAGGAATAAAAAGCGATCCGGTCCGGCCGGAGAAGCCGCGTTTGTTCAATGGTATTTTCGATGGATTCAGGCTGCTGGAAGGGGAGGCCGAACACCAGGTCGTGGCTGATGGAGGTATAACCGATCGCCCGCGCCCATTCGGTGACGCGCCGGACGTTCTCAAAGGGCTGGAGGCGGTGAATGGCTTTTTGAACCACCGGATCGTAATCCTGTACCCCGAAGCTGACTCGCCGGAAGCCAAAGTCGTACAGCGTCTGCAGGTGTTCGCGGGTGGTGTTGTTGGGATGGCCCTCCCAGCCGTATTCCGTTTCATCGGCGGGATCGGCTTCCGCGAAGATCCCTTCCAGCAGGCGGCGCAGGTTTTCGGGTTTGAAAAAGCTGGGGGTTCCGCCGCCCAGGTGGAGTTCCGCGATCCGCGGCCGCTCGGGCAACAAGGCGCGGTAAAGCTTCCATTCCCCCAGCAGGGCGTCGATATAGGGCTCTTCGACGCTATGGTTCCTGGTGATCCGTTTGTTACAGCCGCAGAAGGTACAGAGGCTTTCGCAGTAGGGCAGGTGGAGGTACAGGCTGATGCCCTGGCTGGCATTACTGGCGCGGAAAGCCGTTTGCAGCCGTTCCTGCCAGCTGGCGGTGGTAAAGGCGTTCGTATCCCAGAACGGTACCGTCGGGTAGGAGGTGTACCGGGGCCCGGGGACGTTGTATTTTTCGATCAGGGAAGCAGGAGCCATAGCGTGCATCAGCGTTATGGCTACAAAATTGCGCACCCGGGCGAAACGCTGCCCTAAGGATTCTCAGGCCTTTGGCTGAGCTTGCTCATAGGGTTGGGGGCCCAAAAAGGGGAATTTGCCGAAAATTTATCCGCATGACCCCGGCAACCCTCTCAAAAACAAGCTGCTATCACTGCGGCACCGATTGCCCGGCCGAACCGGTTCGCTTCGACGAAAAGGCCTTTTGCTGCGATGGTTGTAAGACCGTCTACGAGGTATTGAACGCCAGTCAGCTTTGCCAATACTACGACCTGACCGAAAAGCCGGGTCAGTCGCCCCGCCTGCCGCGCCTGGAGTTTCTGGACAATCCGGAAATAGCCAGCCAGCTGCTGGAGTTTACCGATGGAACGACGGCGAACGTAACCTTTTACGTCCCGGCCATCCACTGCAGTTCCTGCTTATACCTGCTGGAAAACCTCTACCGGCTCGATCCGGCCATTCGCAGCTCGCGGGTGGACTTCATGAAGAAGCACGTGCACGTAACTTTTCGCCTGAAGGAGCTTTCCCTGCGCGGTCTGGCGGAGCTGCTCACTTCCCTGGGTTACGAACCGCTGATCAGCCTGAACGATGTCGTCCAGGAAAGCGAGAAACCCTCGTACCGGCCGCTGCTCTACCGGCTGGCGGTGGCGGGCTTCTGCTCGGGGAATATCATGCTCTTCAGCTTCCCGGAATACCTGGGACTGGATGATCCCTCGTTCCGGCAGCTTTTCGGTTACCTGAACCTGCTGCTGGCGACGCCCGTCGTGTTTTATTCCGGATCAGGGTACTTTACCTCGGTCTGGAAAGCCCTGCGCCGGGGCATGATCAACATCGACCTGCCGATCCTGGTCGGAATTCTTTCCTCCTACAGCCGGACCGTCTACGAAGTGCTGGGCGATACCGGCGCCGGCTACGCTGATTCGGTTTCGGGCCTGATCTTTTTCCTGCTGACGGGCCAGTGGTTCCAGCAGAAGACTTACGCGTTTTTGTCGTTTGAACGGGATTATAAGTCGTATTTCCCCCTGGCCGTAACCAAACTGATCGGGCAGCGCGAATCACCCGTTCCGGTGGCTTCGCTGCGAAAAGGGGACCGCATCCGCGTCCGGAGCCACGAGCTCATCCCGGCAGACGGTATCCTCTACAAAGGCAAGGCTACCATCGATTACAGCTTCGTGACGGGCGAATCCGAGCCAGAAGTCAAACAGCCGGGCACCTTGCTGTACGCCGGCGGGAAACAGCTCGGCGAAGCCATCGAACTGGAGGTGGTGCGTGAAGTATCCCAGAGCTACCTGACCCAGCTCTGGAACAACGATGCCTTCCGGAAAGAGGTCAGTAGCCGCATCCGGAGCTTTTCCGATGCCGTCGGGCGCTGGTTTACCTACGTGGTCCTGACGATGGCCTTCCTGGTCGGGGGCTACTGGTACAGCATCGATCCGGCCAAGGGCGTGAATGCCTTTACGGCCATCCTGATCGTGGCCTGCCCCTGCGTGCTGTCGCTGGCCTATCCCTTCGCCCTGGGTCACGGGATGCGCATTTTCGGTCGGCAGAAGTTTTACCTCAAAAATGCCGATGTCATGGAGCAGCTGGCGGCCTGCGATACCATCGTCTTTGACAAAACCGGTACGCTGACTTCCACCGAAAGCGGCCGGCCCAGAGAAGTGTTCGCTGACCCCCTCGACGAGATGGACCGTTCGCTGATCGCTTCGCTGGTCAGGCAGTCGGCCCACCCGCTGAGCCGCAAACTGGCGACTTACCTCGATGAGGCCATGGACCTGCCGGTGGAAAACTTTGCCGAACTCAGCGGGCAGGGCATCAAGGGGCTGGTCTACGGCCAGTTTGTCAAAATCGGCTCCCGGGCGTTTGTGCATCCCTCCGTTCCCGGCGCCGAACCGCTCGGCCAGCGGGATGCCGAAGGGTCCGCCGTACACGTTAGCATCGACCATATCTACCGCGGCTGCTTCCGCTTCCAGAGCCAGTTCCGGCCGGGCGTGGCGGACATGCTGCTGCGCTTGCAGCGCCACCAGAACCTGTACCTGCTGTCGGGCGACAATGCCTCGGCCGCCGTGGAGCTGCGGACCTGGTTCCCTCAGGAAGGACAGATGCTGTTTGAGTGCCATCCGCAGCAGAAGCTGGATTTTATCCGGTCGCTCCAGGCCCGTGGTCACCGGGTGCTGATGATCGGCGACGGGCTGAACGATGCCGGAGCGCTGAAGCAGGCTGATGTCGGCGTGGCCGTCACCGATGATACCATTCAGTTTACGCCCTCCAGCGACGCCATCCTGGAAGCGGGTGCGCTCAATCAGTTGCCTACCTTCCTGCGCTTCAGCCGGTTTGCCATGCGGCTTATTCATTTCAGCTTTGCAATCTCGCTGATTTACAATTGCATCGGCCTGTCCTTTGCGCTGACGGCCAACCTGGCGCCGATCGTCGCGGCCATCCTGATGCCGATTTCCTCCGCTACCATGGTCCTAATTGCCACCATCGGGATGCGGATTCGGGGCCGGAACGTTTTTGGCCGCGGATAACCCTCATTGCCGATTGAATGCCGAACCCCTGCTGCCGGTTTTTCACCGCAGCAGGGGTTTATTGTTGGACATTGGTGGCCCGTTTCGTAGCACGGATTAAATAATGTTAATTTATTTATTTTCTTATCAATCATTAATATCTTCGTTCGTCCAGGATTACGGACACTCAACGTATGAAAAGCGCGAACAAGAATGCCTTGATCGGGGCGGCACAGCCACCCGGCCACCTGGACTTTCTGGATGGATTACGGGCCCTGGCGGCCCTGTATGTGGTCGTCCATCATCTTCAGCCCGTGCTGGCTACCGAAAACGAAAGTTTCCTGTATGTTCTTCTTCACAAAGCGTTTCGCTTTGGTCATCAGGCCGTAGTACTCTTCATCGTATTGTCCGGATTCTGTCTGATGCTGCCCATCGTCCGCAATGGCGGGTCGTTGCGGGGCTCAGCCGTTGATTTTTTCCAGCGCCGGGCCATGCGGATTCTGCCGACCTATTTTCTGGCGATTGCGTTCTCGATGGTCCTGATTCATTACTGGATTGGGGCACCGACGGGAACCAACATGGACGGTTCGCGGGGGTATACCTTCTGGCATCTGGTCGATCATCTGCTGCTGATCCAGGACCTAACCTACGATTCGACCTACAAAATCAATTATGCCCTCTGGTCGGTTTCGGTGGAGTGGCGCATTTACCTGCTGTTTCCCGTTTTGCTGTGGGCGATTCGTCGGTGGGGGACCATCCCGGTCACGCTTTGGGGTGGTTTATTGGCGGTTGCGGCCTGGTTTGGCCTGCAGGCCTGGCCCGATCCGAGCATCAATAAAGGGCTCTGCGGCAGTAATCCGCATTTCGTGGGCTTATTCATGCTGGGAATGCTGGCCGCCCAGGTGGTGCTGGGAAAAGAAGCGGTCTGGGAACAGCTCCGCCAACGCCCGATCTGGAACGGGCTGCTAATTGGCCTGGTGGTGCTGTTTGTGGGTTACCAGCGGGTTGCCTGGTCGCTGCCCTGGGTGTATAGCGACCTGCTGGCTGGCCTCGCCGTAACCGCCCTGCTCATCGCTTTGGCCACCAACCAGGCCCGGCTGCTGAAGCGGCTGCTTTCCTGGAAACCGCTGGTATCGGTCGGGGTCTTCGCCTACAGCATTTACCTGATCCATGCCCCGGTGCTTGAGCTTGCGCGAACGTATTTCATCCAACCCCTGCACCTGCGGGGCGAACTGGCTACGATGGCCGCCCTGGTCATCAGCCTGAACGTAGTCCTGATTGTCGCGTACGGCTTCTACCTCCTGGCCGAGCGGCCGTTCCAACGGATAAACCAGCGGAGCAAGAAAGTTCGGGCGGCGGTGCCGGCTCTCGAACCGGTTTCGATTTAAAGGTTAGTCGTCAGTCATCAGTCAACAGTCGTCAGTCATCAGTCATCAGTCATCAGTCATCAGTCGCCAGTCTTTGGGTATCCTGCAGTGGATCGCTGGAGGCTAACGACTGATTGACTGATGACTGACGACTGATGACTTTTTAATTCCCTCCGGGTCTTCCTCCTCCTGACCCAAATCACCCCGCCCTCTGATAACGCTCATGGGTGCGGCCGGTGGATAGTGGCAATTTTGGGATACCAAACCTGCTACCCAATTGCCATGCAAGTCATCTTTTTCATGATTGGAGTCAGCCTGCTGATGGCCATCGGCTTTCTGGGGGCGTTTTTCTGGTCCATGCGCAATGGGCAGAATGACGACCTCTACACGCCGTCCATGCGGATGCTCCTCGACGACGTTTCGGAACCTTCCTCCTCCAATAAATCTGTAACTAAGTAAACTGTATGAACGTATCACTTGAACCTTCAGCGCACGTTTCCCCCGGTGGTAAGCGCCCCGACGGCGGTTCGGCAGCGGTAGAACGGTTTGCGTACGACAACCTGATCGTCCGCAACTTCGGAATCGCTACCATCATCTGGGGCATCGTCGGGATGCTGGTCGGTGTGCTGGTCGCCACGCAGCTCTTTGCCCCGGCGGCTAACCTCGATAACCAATACACGACCTTCGGCCGGATTCGCCCGCTGCACACGAATGCCGTCATTTTTGCCTTCGTGGGCAACGCCATCTTCATGGGCGTATATTACTCCCTGCAGCGGCTCTGTAAAGCGCGGATGTTCTCCGACCTGCTGAGCAAGATTCACTTCTGGGGCTGGCAGCTGATCATTGTGGCCGCCGCCCTGACCCTCCCGCTGGGCATCACGACCTCAAAAGAATACGCCGAGCTGGAGTGGCCCATCGATATCGCCATCACGCTGGTCTGGGTGGTCTTCGGGATCAATATGTTCGGTACCATCATCAAGCGCCGGGAGCGTCACCTCTACGTGGCGATCTGGTTCTACATTGCTACCTTCATTACGGTGGCCGTGCTGCACCTGGTAAACTCGATGGAAATGCCGGTCAGCTTTCTGAAGAGCTATTCGCTGTACGCGGGGGTTCAGGATGCGCTGGTGCAGTGGTGGTACGGCCACAATGCCGTAGCCTTTTTCCTGACGACGCCGTACCTGGGCATGATGTACTACTTTCTGCCGAAAATGGCCACCCGCCCGGTATACTCTTACAAACTGTCGATTCTGCACTTCTGGGCCCTGATTTTCATCTACATCTGGGCGGGCCCGCACCACCTTCTGTACAGCTCGCTGCCCGACTGGGCCCAGTCGCTGGGTGTTGTCTTTTCGATCATGCTGATCGCGCCGTCCTGGGGCGGGATGATCAACGGCCTGCTGACGCTGCGCGGTGCCTGGGATAAGGTCCGGGAAGATGCCGTCCTGAAATTCATGGTGGTGGGCGTAACGGCCTACGGGATGGCCACCTTCGAAGGGCCGATGCTGTCGCTCAAAAACGTCAACGCCATTGCGCACTTCACCGACTGGGTCGTGGCCCACGTACACGTCGGAGCCCTGGGCTGGAACGGCTTCCTGACCTTCGCTATCCTGTACTGGCTCATCCCGCGCATGTACCACACGCCGATTTATTCCAAGAAGCTGGTGAACACCCACTTCTGGATCGGTACGCTGGGCATTCTCTTCTATGCCGTGCCCATGTACATCTCCGGCTTTACGCAGGGCATGATGTGGAAAGACTTTACGGCCGAGGGCGTGCTGAAGTACCCGAGCTTCCTGGAGACGACGCTGCAGCTTATCCCGATGCACATGATGCGGGCGGCCGGCGGAGCCCTCTACCTGGCAGGAGCCATCGTTATGGCCTACAACCTGTTCAAAACGATGGCGGCGGGCACGCTGACGGCCAACGAGGCAGCCGAAGCACCGGCGCTGGAGAAAGTATATACGCCGACCGGCCACGATACCTACTGGCACCGCTGGTTCGAGCGCAAGCCGATTCCCCTGCTGATCGGGTCGCTAGTGATGATTCTGATCGGCTCGCTGATCGAGCTGGTACCGACTTTCATGGTGGAATCGAACGTGCCGACGATCGCTACCGTCCAGCCTTATACCGCGCTGGAAGTGCAGGGCCGCGACCTCTACATCCGTGAGGGCTGCGTGAGCTGCCACAGCCAGCTGGTGCGTCCGTTCCGCTCGGAAACCGAACGCTACGGGGAGTTTTCCAAAGCGGGGGAATTCGTATACGACCACCCGTTCCTGTGGGGTTCGAAGCGGACCGGCCCGGACCTCCACCGCGAAGGGGGCAAGTACCCGGATTCCTGGCACTACCACCACATGCGGGAACCGGTGTCCATGTCGCCGGGATCCATCATGCCGGCTTACCCCTGGCTGCTGGAGCAGTCGCTGGACCTGAGCGGCACGGCCGACAAGCTGAAAGCCCTGAAAGCCGTGGGTGTTCCGTATGACAACATCCAGATCGCCAACGCCGAAGCCGACGCTAAAACCCAGGCCGAGGCCATCGCTTCCAACCTCGGTAAGGAAGGCATCCAGGTGAGCTCCGACAAGGAAATCGTCGCCATGATCGCCTACCTCCAACGGCTGGGTACGGATATTAAGAAGCTGGAAACAACGCAGAAATAGTAGGTATGAGGTGGGAGGTATGAGGTATGAGGTATGAGGTATAAGGTATGAGGTTTGCCGCTCTGCTGGATACCCGCCTAACTGCACCTCATAGTTCATACCTCATACCTCATACCTCCCACCTCATACCTCCAAAAGCCATGTTCAAGCAATTCATCGATAAAATCCCGGGTGCCGACTTCTTTATGGTGACCTCCTTCCTGACGTTCCTCGCCTTTTTTGTGCTGGTGGGCCTATACCTGGTCATCGTCGATAAGAACCATATTCAGAAGCTGAGCCAGCTTCCACTCGAAGATTCGCTTTCGTAACTTTTCTTTCGATACGTCATGTCATTGTCAACCTCATTACTACTTGCAGCGCCCGTCGCCGGCGAGGGGCCGCTGTTCAGCATCAAAACCGGCGAAGAGCTGTTCCTGGCGGTGCTGCTGTTCTGTCTGATCTTCGCCTGCGGCCTGATCGCGGTGGTTACCCTGCGCCTTTACTGGACGGTGCAGGGGATGATGAAGCCCGAAAAGGCCACCTCAGCCGTGGAGGAACCCAAATCCTTCTGGCAGCACCTGACCGGCCTCAAGCCGCTGTCCCGCGAGAAGGAAATTATGATGGACCACGAGTACGATGGCATTGCCGAACTCGACAACCCGACGCCGCCCTGGTTCATGTACCTTTTCTACGGGACGATCGCCTTCTCGGTCGTTTACCTGTTCGCCTACCACCTGGTCGGGGAAGGCACCACCCAGCTCGACGAATACACCCAGGAGGTCGCCGTGGCCGAAGCCAGCCGCGAGGAGTTCCTCAAGAAAGTGGCCGGTTCGATTAACGAGAATACCGTGACCTTTGTCGAGGATGCCAAAAGCCTCGAATCCGGCAAGGTGCTTTATGGTCAGTACTGTACCGCCTGCCACGGAGAAAAGGCCGAAGGGAAAGTGGGCCCCAACCTAACGGACGAATACTGGCTGCATGGCGGGGACATCAAGGCCGTTTTCCACACCATCAACGAGGGCGTACCCGAGAAAGGGATGGTTTCCTGGAAAAAGCAGCTGAACCCGCTCCAGGTGCAGCAGGTCGCCAGTTACATCCTGACCCTCAAAGGCACCAACCCCGCCGGGGCTAAGGAACCGCAGGGCGAGAAGGTGGATGAGGCGGTGGCCGCTCGATGAGCGGGAATGAAGAATGAATAATTAAGAATGAAGAATGAAGAATATGGCCCGGCCGTTCCAAACTGGCGAAGCTTATTCTTCATTATTCATTCTTAATTATTCATTGATAAAAGCCTTTTCCCAGTCTGACCGAAGTCATATTCCGGGCCGGGAATTAACGGGACCTTTGGGATAAGAAGCTATCCCGAATGCATCGATATGGTAACCGAAGTTGATTACAATGCCCCCTCGTACCGCAATCACCTGTCCAACTCCGACGGGCAGGGGGGGCGGAAATGGCTTTATCCACGCATCGAGAAAGGACCACTGCTGCGCTGGCGAACGGTAGTAGCCTGGGTGTTGCTGGCGGCCCTGTTTGCGGGTCCCTGGCTGAGCTGGGACGGGCACCCCATGTTCCTCTTCAACGTCCTCGAACGGAAGTTCATCTTTTTCGGCGTCACCTTCTGGCCCCAGGACTTTCACCTGGTCGCCATCGGGCTGATCGCCTTTGTTATTTTTATCTCGCTCTTTACGGTCGTCTACGGCCGGGTCTGGTGCGGCTGGGCCTGCCCGCAGACGATCTTTATGGAAATGGTCTTCCGCCAGATTGAAACCTGGATCGAAGGGGACCATAACGCCAAAAAACGCCTGGACGCGGCGCCCTGGACGGGGGAGAAGATCCTCAAAAAGTCCGGAAAGCACCTGGTCTTTTTCGGTATCTCCTTTGCCATTGCCAACACCTTTCTGCTGTATGTGATCGGTCAGGAAGCGTGGATTCCGCTGGTGACCGACAATCCCGCCAGACACGTGGCGGGGCTGACCACCATGCTGATTTTTACGGGCGTTTTCTACCTGGTCTTTGCCAAATTGCGGGAGATCGTCTGCATCACGATCTGCCCTTACGGCCGGCTGCAGGGCGTGCTGCTGGACAAAAACTCGATGGTCGTGGCCTACGACTACATCCGGGGTGAACCGCGGGGGAAAAAAGTTAAGAATGAAGAATTAAGCATGAAGAATGGGGGGGCAGTGGCTCCGAAAGGCGACTGTATCGACTGTAAGCTCTGCGTGCAGGTTTGTCCGACGGGCATCGACATCCGGAACGGAACCCAGCTCGAATGCATCAACTGTACGGCCTGTATCGACGCCTGCAACAACGTCATGGACAAGATCGAGCGCCCGCGGGGCCTGATCCGGGTTGATTCGCAGGAAGGCATCGAAAAAGGCATTCCGCTGCGGTTTACCACGCGGATGAAAGCCTACACGGTGGTACTGGTCGCCATCATTGGGCTATGGGTGTACCTGATGGCCAGCCGGGCAGACGTGGAAACAACCGTTCTCCGCGCGCCGGGGCAGCTTTACCAGCGGGAGTCCGGCGGCCAGGTGTCGAACCTCTACAACATCGAGTTCGTCAACAAGACCCACAAAAAACTGCCGGTGGCCTTCCGGGTGACGCGCCCCGACGCCCAGGTCCGGATGGTGCTGCCCATCCACGAAGTCCCCTCCGCCGAAATCGCCAAAGGCACCTTCTTCATTCTGCTGCCCGAGTCCAGCATCCGCGAAAACAGCACCAAACTGGAAATAGAAGTGCTTTCTGGTAATGAGGTGGTTGATCGGGATGGGACTACTTTTTTGGGACCCATCAGGTAATTAAAAGTGAAAAGTGAAAAGTTAAAAGTAGGCTCCGCCAGTTAGCCAGAATGAGGGCGGAGCCTACTTTTAACTTTTCACTTTTAATTTTTAACTGATTAATCATACCTCTCCATCTGATCCCCATCATGTTCCCCAGGCACCGCCGTGGCGATCTTTGTCAAAAAGCAACTACTATGAACTGGGGGAAAAGCATCGTTCTGACCTTTATCCTGTTTGCCGGGTTCATCGGCACCATGGTGTTTTGGATGACGCGTCAGCGCGTGGACCTGGTCCGTGACGATTATTATCAGACCGAACTGGAGTATCAGCAGCAGATCAATCGGCTCAACAATACCGCCCGCCAGGGGCAGACCGCACCCATGACCTACGAACCCAGCCGCCAGGAGGTAGCCGTCGTGCTGCCCCAGACCCTTCGCAAGGGCGAGATTACCTTTTACCGCCCGGCTGACCGCCGCGAAGACTTTAAACTCGTGATTCCCGACCAGCACGGTACACGCCAGGTGATCTCGACCGAGCGCTTATCCAAAGGCTACTGGAAAGTCCAGCTGACCTGGTCCGACGGCCGGCTGGAGTACTTCACCGAGAAGGAGATTTTTGTTCAATAGCTTATTGACGTTTGACGCTTGACGTTGGACTTTGGTATAAAGCACCATTAATCCAGGTCAAATGTCAGGCGTCCAACGTCAAAAAAAAGTGAACCCCTGGTACTACACCGCCCTACTGACCGGCCTGGCCGGGAGCCTGCACTGCGTCGGTATGTGCGGGCCGCTCGCCATGGCGCTGCCGGTCGGGCGGTTGCCGCAGCGCCTGCGCACCGGAGCGATTCTGCTCTACCATGCCGGGCGCATCGGCGCTTACGCCAGCCTCGGGATATTCACCGGTATGCTGGGGCAGGTGCTGGTCCTGACGGGGCTGCAGCAACCCCTTTCCATCGGGGCGGGCCTATTCCTGCTGATCTGGACCCTGTCGAGTCAGCGCTACGCGAACGGACTGCGAACGTCCAGTCTGGGTCAGTGGCTGAGCCGGCCCCTGATGCAACTGCTGCACCGGCCAAGCCTGGCCAGTTTTCTGGGGATGGGCGTGTTGAACGGCCTGCTTCCCTGCGGCTTTGTGTATGTAGCCATGGCCGGCTCCCTGGCCAATGATACCGCCCCGGAAGGCGCCGCTTATATGGCCCTGTTCGGCCTCGGAACACTGCCGGCCCTGCTGAGCATTCGCTGGATTCCCACTTTACTGCCCGCCCGCCTACGCCAGCGGTTCAGCCGGGCCCTGCCCATCATGACCCTGGTGCTGGCCCTGCTGTTGATCGGCCGCGGCCTGGTTCCCTATCTGAAAACTCATTCTCCTGGTCAGCCGGCCCGCCCGGAGGCCCCCCTTTGCCATGGAAGGAATTAGGAATGAATAATTAAGAATGAAGAATGAAGAATGGGCTTCGCCGGAGTTGATTCCCTGGCAAAGCCCATTCTTCATTCTTCATTCTTAATTATTCATTAATTAAAAACCGCCACCCTGCCCAAAACAAAGTAGCGGTTGCCGTAAGGACGGGTACGTTCAGGAGGCCGGGTTCAGGCTGGTTAGTTGATCCGAAAGTTGCTGGATCAGGAGCTGGCTTTCGATTGAACCCGAATGGCGCCATATTTCAACGCCCCGGCGTAACAGGATGAAGGAGGGGAGTTCATTGACTTTAAAGCTTCTGACAATCTCAGGATGCGTCACGTCATCGATCACCGTAATCCGTAATGCTTCACCCAATACTGCACCAACTCGCTCCAGAATCAACTCCACCGCCAGCTGTTGCGTACCATGCAGGCGTCCGTTTGGGCGGGGCATGAATACGAGCAGAACTGCCGACCTGGCCGAGACTACCAGGGACCGATACGTGGAAGTTTCCATACGATTATTGCTTGATAACGTCGCGACGAGTCCTTAGCCGTCTAAATGCCTGGTTGCCGACAGGGTAGGCGCTCGTCATCATCCGTAAAATTGGCCGTTATTTCAACCCCGACCCATGAGAGCCGTCAGTCGCACGTCTGATCATAATCATGCCAAACAGGCCGTTTTCCACCAATCAAAAGGCTGGCACAGCACGTTATATTTTCCGTATATTGATGCCTTCTGTGAATTTTATATGATGACTGAGTCGTTTCTGTCCGCTTTAACCGACTTATTATTTGAGGAATCCGACCAGTTTATCGGAATTTATGACCCATTGAACCGCCAGTTCGTCCGGGTAAACCGGGCCGGGGCGGAGCTGTTTGGCTATGCTTCCGAGGACGCTTTTCTCCGGGAACGGGTGGATCAGCTGAGGCGCCAGCCGCTGACGGTCCAGCAGTGGGAGGAGCTGAAAGCCCGGATTGAGCGGGAAGGCCAGTGGGTCGAGGAGGCGGAACTGGTCCGTAAAGGCGGCCAGCCGGTTCGCGCCCGGATTTTCATCAATATCTTCCGCCCCGAGTCGCAGACCTTTTACCTCGTGCGGATCAGCAGCCTGGAACACACCCGGACGATGGAAACCATGGAACGCGAACTGGAGCACAGCTCGCGGCGCTACGGGGCAGTTTTCACGAACGCCACCATCGGCATCATTGTCTCCGACAGCCGGGGCAAGATCGTTTCGGCCAGTAACTACACCCAGCTTCAGTTTGGGTATGCCGAAGAGGAGCTCATCGGTCAGGCGATCGAAATCCTCGTGCCGGAATCAATCAGCAATGTCCACCGCAAACACCGGCAGGCTTTCAATGCCCATCCGCAGGTGCGGTCGATGGGGCACGGTCGCGACCTGTACGCCCGTCGGAAGGATGGTTCGGTGTTTCCGGCGGAAATCAGCCTCAGTTATTTTCACCAGGATGACGAACTCTACGTGGTGGCCTACGTGATCGACATTACCTACAAAAAAGAGTCGGAACGGGTCCTGATCGAGCAGAAAAACCGCATCGAGCAACTCAATGCGGAACTGGAAGAGAAGGTCGCCGACCGGACGCACGCCCTGATGGCCACGTTGCACCAGCTGGAGCATTCCAAAGACGAACTGGCCAAGGCCCTGGCGGCCGAACGGGAGCTGGGTGAACTCAAATCGCGCTTCGTCTCGATGGCTTCCCACGAATTCCGGACGCCCCTCAGCGCCATTCTAACGTCCTCCCAGCTGCTGGAAAAGTACACGACCACCGAGCAGCAGGACAAGCGCGACCGCCACATTCACCGGATCAAATCTTCGGTCAATCACCTGAACGACATTCTGGAAGAGTTTCTGTCGGTCGGGAAGCTGGAAGAAGGCAAGGTGGAAGCGATGCTGACCTACTTCAACCTGGGCGAGCTCATCCAGGATGTAGTGGCGGATATCCAGGGCATGCTGAAGCCCGGACAAAGCATCGAAGTTGAAACGGACTGCCCCATGCACGTGCGGCTGGACAAATCGCTGGTGCGCAAAATCCTGGTCAATTTGATTTCTAACGCTGTTAAGTATTCCGGCGAACATGTACCCATTACCGTTCGCGGCTGGTGCCGGGGCGGACATACCAAAATTACCATCCAGGACCGCGGCATTGGCATCTCGGAAGAAGACCAGAAACACCTTTTTGAGCGGTTCTTCCGGGCGAAAAACGCGACCAATTTTGCAGGAACCGGCCTGGGGTTGCATATTGTGGCCAAATACCTTGAACTGCTCAACGGAACCATCGACCTCCGGAGCCAGTTGAACGAGGGCACCACTGTTACCATCTCATTCCTGCATGAAAACCATCCTGCTTATTGAGGATAATACCGATATTCGGGAGAATACCGCGGAAATTCTGGAACTGGCCGGCTACGAGGTCCGAACGGCCGAAAACGGCAAAATCGGCGTGGAAAAGGCCCAGGAAGCCCGCCCGGATCTGGTTATCTGCGACATCATGATGCCGGTTCTCGACGGCTATGGCGTTCTCCATATCTTTAATAAAAACCCGGATCTGGCCGGGATACCGTTTATCTTCCTGACGGCCAAGACCGAACGCACGGACTTCCGGAAAGGAATGGAGCTCGGAGCCGACGATTACCTAACCAAGCCCTTTGACGAAAGTGAGCTCCTGACGGCGGTCGAAACCCGGCTGCGTCGCTTCGAGCAGATGCGTCCGGCCTACGCTCCGACCAAGGAAGGGCTGGACGAATTCCTGGAAGATGCCCGGCAACTGGGCGGCATCGAAAGCCTCTCGGCCGACCGGCGCGTATATCCCATCCGGAAGAAGCAGTACATCTACTCGGAAGGTGATGAGCCGACGCGGCTGTATTTTCTTAAATCCGGACGGGTGAAAACCTTCAAGACCAATCCCGACGGCAAGGAGCTGATTACGGGGCTTTACCAGGATGGCGACTTTTTCGGCTACATCAGCCTGCTGGAAGATACCGATCAGCCCGATTCGGCCGTGGCCCTGGAAGATTCCGAACTCGTCTACGTGCCGAAGGAAGAATTTGTCAACCTGCTGAACCGGAACCAGGAAGTTGCCAGCCAGTTCATCCGGCTGCTGGCCAACCGCGTCACTGAGCGGGAGCAGCAACTGCTGAGCATGGCCTACCATTCGCTTCGCCGCCGCGTGGCCGATACGCTGCTTCGGCTGAGCCGCCAGCTGACCGATCAGGGGCAGGAGCCCGTCATCCAGCTTTCCCGCGATGACCTGGCCTCCATCGTCGGTACCGCCACCGAATCGCTGATTCGCACCCTGAGCGAATTCAAACAGGATAAACTAATCGAAATTGTCGACGGCCACATCCGGGTCGTCAACCCCGACGGCCTGCGGCGGAAGAATTGGTGAGAATAGTGCTAAGTCGTCAGTCATCAGTCATCAGTCATCAGTCTTTGGTCGCGGTTCGCTGCTGCGGTAAGTCCGTCTATTTTCTGTATCCCGATACATGTGTCCCTTTGGGTAACCGAGACTGAAAACTGACGACTGACGACTGACAGACTGAAGACTGACGACTTACAGATTGACGACTTAAAGGCTGACATACCCCGAAACCTTCACCGCAAAAGGCGTCACCCCCGGGTTCTGGAGGTAGGTGAGGCGGTGGATGGCATCGACTCGCAGGACCTTGAAGATATTGTCGATGCCGTAACCGACTTCCACGTAGGGCGTCCGGCCCAGCGTCCGGAAGCTTTCCACGGGACGACCCTGCTCGTCGACGTCCGCGATGATCGCCAGATTGGCCTGGCTGACCCCGCCCGCCAGCACCTTCGCCGTCAGGAGCGTCCGCCACTTCAGCCGCCGGATGCCCGGAATGCGGTTAAACAGCAAGCCCTCAAAATTGTGCTCCACTTTCAGGGAAGCGTACCGGTCGGTGACGAACTCGAAGAAGTTCATCTGGTTGAAGGCGTTGTAGAGGTAAAACGAGGACTCATTGCCCAGGGGTGTATGCAGGAGGGGATAGGGCAGGGTAGACGGAATGTAGCCGGCATTGAGGTTGTAATAGGTCCGGCCCAGCACACCCATGCGGAAGGAATGGCGCCAGTCGAGGCTGAATTTATGGTAGCTAAAGTCGCCGTGAAAGACATTTCGCAGCCCGAGTCCGTACCGGAACACCAGGACTGGCTTGTTGCTCGCCCCGACGCTGAACCGTTCGTTATCGTTCTGAATCATCAGTTCGCCGGGGGCAAAGCGGGTCTCAAGCTGAATCTCCGTGGTCCGGAATCGACTTTGAATGGCCTTTTCGGGCGAGTCGGACGGGTTTGTCCGGTAGGCAAACGCAAATAAGGGGTCAAAACTGCGGTTCTGCACCGCGATGGTCTGGGTGAACCCGCTCCCCAGTTCCCGGCGAATGTAGCCCATCACGTTTTCCTGAAAATAAGGCCGGCGCAGGTTCCCAAAGCGGGCGTACGCGAGCAGAATCGAGCTGCTGCCCAGGTTATCGGCGTTAATGCCCACCCGCTCCAGGTCGTAACTGTAGCGCAGCCCACCGATGGTGTAGGGCTTTTTCGACAGAATGTAATCCCCGTTAAAACCATACTTATACCGCCGGTCGCGCGTACCGTACGCCAGATAGCCGCTGAACAGCCACCGGCGGCTGAAGCCCGGATTGGTTCGCATACCGATCCGGAAGCGGTTGCCCTCCAGGTTGTTGTTGGCGTAGGTATAAATAAAAGGCCCGACGTCCAGATGAACCGGCCCCAACGCCTGGTACCCGTTGAAGCTCAGGCGCAACACCTCACCGGTATATCGGATCAGGGGAATATTCCGGACCGAATCGACCAGCTCAAACGCCCGCATCTCGTCGCCTTTCGCCGCCTGGGGCCGGGCCTGCTGCCAGTAGGCGGGATCTTTTTCCCGGTAGTTGTCGGCCAGCTCCAGGGCAGGCTCGTAGAATTTAGCCTCGCGCGGCTGGTTCACTACCGGGTCTTTGGCCGCAATGAAAAACCGAATGAGGGCACCCGGGGCATTGGGCGTTACTTCGTCGAGGTCGATGCTGATCTGCGTCAGCACAGGCAGGCGGTGGCCGGAGGTAGTCGCCTCGTACTCCTGTTCGATGCGCAGCTCGTCGACAAAATTGATGTTGGCCCGCTGACCAATCCGCGATTCGATCTGGACCAGGGCATACTGCGTCGTATCAATCCAGACGGTTCCGGTAAAGGCCAGGTCGGTGGACCGCTTCGGCTCAAAATCGATTTCGTAGCAAACCGACTCGCCCACCGTAAGGGTGTCCTGCAGGCGAAAGGTGTAATAGGTCTGCCAGGCCGAGCCCAGGGGTGAAGGGAGGTCCTTGCGGAGAACCGTGAGAAAATTGCTGTAGAAGTTATACTGCTGGAAGGAGGCGCCGGTAAACTGGGAGACGAGGCTGCCGTCGGTGATGCCCACGGCCGCGATGCGCGTCTTGCGGATGATTTCCTTTGTTTTGAGCGGATCGTGGCGCTCGTAATAGTCGGAATGGTTTTCGGAGACAAAGACCGGGACCGCCGGCTGTCCGTGCTCATCCTGCACGGCGGGAAGTTTGCCCAGGAGCCGACCGACGGGTCCGGGCCGGCGTCCGTTTTTCCGCTGCTTTTTGAAGTTGTTGACGTAGGCCTCGATCTTGGTGTAGTTCTCGTACTGGAAAGCCGACAGTTTCGCCGGATTGAAGCGGTCGGATCGCTGAATGGCTTCGCGGAGAACGCGGTAGGCCGGATCGCCGCCCTTGGCGTAAACCTTTACTTCCTGCAGGCGGTTGGCCGCCGGGCTTAGCGCAATCTGCAACGTCTGGCTGGCCTGCCGGAGCAGGGGAACGGTTCGGGTCTGGAAGCCCAGGCTGGAGACGACCAGGGAATCCGAAAGCTGGGGTGTCTTCAGGGTAAAGGCGCCGATCTCGTCGGCCGAAACGCCGGTCGGCCGTCCCTTCAGGGCAACGCTCGCAAAGGGAATGGGCGCTCCGTTTCCGGCTTCCGTCACCCGTCCGGAAACGGTAAATGTTGTTTGTGCAAGAATAGGTCCTATTTGCACTAAAAATAGTACTATTCCAATAGCTATATTACGGTGTACAGGAAGCTTCATCGAAAAAGCGGGTAGCTATCAATCACTTTCGGGTAACCAAATATATACGTTTATCCTGCTGATCAGCGAGAAAATTGGACAAATAGTCAAAATGTGTCGATGAAAAGGCAGGAAAGGCAACCGAAAAGACTCTGAAGCCGACTATTGGACGAATGCACAAAGTCGATTTTCTTTGTGTAGTTTAATTGCCCCATAACCACCGTATCATGTACCGTATCTTTCTGCTGGCCGCGCTTCTGGTCGGCCGCCTGGCGATGGCTCAATCGACCGATGTTTATTTTGCCTCCAGTCCAACCCTTAACCCCGACGGTACGGTCCTGGTATTTGCCTATGAGTCAGACCTTTGGCGGGCAGACCTAAAGACGAACACGGCCAGTCGGCTGACGGCCATGCAGGGAAACGAAACCCGCCCGGCCATTTCTCCGGATGGACAATGGCTGGCCTTTACGTCCACGCAGAACGACAATGCCGATGTGTACGTCATGCCCCTGGCCGGTGGGCCTGTCCGGCAACTGACTTTTCACAGCACCTTTGACCGGGTCAGCGGCTGGTCCTGGGATTCGAAAACGATTTACTTCGAATCCGGAATGCAAAATGACGGTACCACCTATACGATCTCCCGGGAGGGAGGTACGCCGCGCCGGTTATTTGCCCATTACTTCAACCGCGTACATGCCGTAGCCGAAGCTCCAAATGGGGAACTGTTCTTCAACGACACCTGGGAAAGCGACAACCAGGCCATGCGCAAAGGGTACAAGGGTGATTTCAATCCCGATATTCAGTCCTACCATCCCAAAACCAAAGCCTATAAGCAGTATACAACTTACCGCGGTAAGGATATGTGGGCGACCATCGACCGGGCGGGAACGGTCTACTTCGTATCCGACGAAGCCAACGGGGAGTATAACCTCTACACCTTTCAGAATGGGCAGAAAACGGCGCTGACGCAGTTCAAGGAGTCGATCAAGCGGCCTGTTGTGGCGGCCAATGGCGGGAAGGTAGTCTTTGAGAAAGGGTACCAGTTGTGGACCTACGACGTGGCATCCCGGCAGGCCAGCCCCGTTCGCCTGAACCTCACGCGGAACTTCACCCTGCCCAAAGCCCAGGACTTCAACGTCCGCGGCGAAATCACCGCCTTCGACGTCGCCCCGGATGGTAAAAAACTGGCGTTCGTGGCGCGCGGAACGCTGTTTGTCTCCGATGTGGAAGGCAAATTCATCCGCGCTTTGCCGACCCGACCCCAGGAACGGGTGCTCGAGGTGAAATGGTTGTCCGACAGCAAACGGGTGATCTACAGCCAGACCGTCAACGGCTACCCGAACTGGTTCACCCGGCCGGCCGACGGTTCCGGCAGCGAAAAGCAACTAACGTCCGACGCCCAGTCGAACCGGCAGCTGGTCCTGAACAAGGACCGGTCAAAAGGAGTCTACCTGAGCGGTCGGAGTGAAGTCCGGGTAATCGACCTGCAGTCACTTCAGTCGGAGACCATCGTCCGCGACGAACTCTGGGCTTTCCAGAACGATGATCCCCAGTTTTCGCCCAATGGCGAGTACGTCGTTTTCACGGCCTACCGCAATTTCGAAACGGATATCTTCCTCCACCACCTGGCGCGGAAAACGACCGTTAACCTGACCGAGACCGGTATTTCGGAACGCCAGCCGACCTTTTCGCCCGATGGCAAGTACCTGTACTTTATGTCGAACCGCCTCCGGCCTTTCTACCCCTGGGGCGGGGCCGATGCGCATATCTACCGCGTCCCGCTGACCAGGCTGGAGGCCCCCTACCGCGCTGAGCAGTTCGCCGAGCTGTTCAAGGAAACCAAGAAAGAAGAGAAAAAAGAAGAACCGGCGAAGGATGCCAAAAGCAGCGGGAAAAAAGGAGCCACCCCAGAGCCGGCCAAACCTGAACCCAGGAAGGTGGAACCCTTGGTCATTGATCTGGCCGACATCCTGGACCGGATCGAACTGGTGAGCCCCAACTTCGGCACCCAGTCGGATCCGTTTGTGTACCAGAAAGGAAAGAAAACCGTGGTATACTTTATTTCCGACCAGGCGGAAGGGAAGGACCAGCTTTACAAGGTAACCTACGAGCCGTTTGCCGTAACCAAGACCGAAAAGGTGGACGGCGTGACGGGCAATTACTCGGCCATCGCCGTGGCTCCGGACGACAAACTGTTCATTCTGTCGGGGGGCACTATCCGGAAACTGAATCCGGAAACCACCAGTACGGAAGCCATTACGATGGATTATACCTTTCGGCGGAACCTGGCCGATGAGTTCCGGCAGATGTTCTACGAAGCCTGGGCAGGGCTGGAAGAAAACTTCTACAACGAAACCTTCCACGGCGTGGACTGGAAAGGCCTGCGCGACCGGTACGCCACCTACCTGCCCCATGCCAACTCCCGGGCCGATTTTCGGGTACTATTCAACGATATGCTGGGCGAGCTGAACGCCTCTCACCTCGGATTCAGTTCGTTCGGGCAGGAAGAGAACGTGTTTTTCAAAAGCCGGACGCTCGAAACGGGATTGCAGTTCCGGGCTGATCGGCCTTTTGTCGTCGACCGCGTGGTTAAGCGAAGCGCCGCCGACAAGCACAATAAAGCCGTTCGTGCCGGCGATTTGCTGACCCACGTCAACGGTCAGGCGGTAGACACTACCCAGAACCGCGATCTGTTCCTGACCTTTCCGTCCTTAGATCGGGAGGTGGAGCTGACGTTCAGGCGGGCCGATTCTTCCTTTGTGGTCCGCTTCCACCCGCAGAGCAGCCTGAATGAGAACCTGTACGACGAGTGGCAGGACGATAACCAGAAGCGGGTCGACGAACGCAGCAGCAAACGGATCGCTTACGTGCACATGAAGAACATGGGCATGGGCGAATACCAGAAATTTGTGCAGGACATGACCCGCGACTGGTACAAAAAGGACGCCCTGATCCTGGATCTGCGGTACAACACGGGCGGGAACGTCCACGATATGGTCCTGAATTTTCTCAGCCAGCGGCCGTACCTGCAGTGGAAATACCGGGAAGGGGCCCTGACCCCCCAGCCTAATTTCGGGGTGGCCGGCAAGCCGATCGTGCTGCTGATGAACGAACAGTCGCTGTCCGACGCAGAAATGACCGCTACTGGCTTCCGGGCGCTGAAACTGGGGAAAATCATCGGTACCGAAACCTACCGCTGGATTATCTTCACCTCCGGGAAAGGCCTGGTCGATGGGTCATTTTACCGGCTGCCTGCATGGGGCTGCTATACGCTGGACGGCAAAAACATCGAGCGGGAAGGGGTGGCCCCGGACGTGTACATCAAACAGACGTTTGTAGACCGTCTGGAAGGCCGTGACCCCCAGCTCGACCGGGCGATCGACGAACTCATGAGCGAACTGCGGGTACTGGCCGAGAAGAAATAACGAGAGCCGTATTTCTAATTGGAATTTCCTGATAAGAAATCCGGCATATCATCGTTAATTCTGCAACCATCCTGACCGTTTACCTGTTCGACCAACTTTTGTTTAATAATATGAGCATGCAACGAATCGTCCTGTTTTTCCTGGTGCTGTTTGGGGTTATGGCCTGCAAAACGTCCAAGGACGACATTGATCCCCGCGCCCCGTACATCGGGCAGTATGACGTAGATTATACAGCCGTTACTAAAATTGGTTCGTTTACCTACGGCACCGATACCGGGAAGGGAAAAATAACGATCTCCCAGGGTGCCCAGGCCGATGAACTTATTTTTGACATCGTTTTCCCGGCCTATAACGAAAAAGTAACCGGTTTCCTGAACGGGAAGGAATTCCGCCTCAACAAAGTGAAGGAGCCCCTGGTCATCGGAGCCCGGACCTATTCGGACGCAGACTATGCCGCCCGGGGTGAATTTACCAGCGGTGGATTCACCATGCTGGCCGTTACTCAGACGGTTCAGGACAACACCACCCTGATGAAAACGGGTACCTTTACCGCCGTCAGAAAGTAAAGTCGATTCCGTACTCACCGAGCCCGCCCCTTCCGGCGGGCTTTTTTTTGCCGTAACTTTTGCGGTACCTTTAGTACCCGAACGTGACTTTTATAGCAAGCCAGTGAGTGTCCATACCGACCATATTCGTCTTCTTTTTGGCCTGAAACTTAAACACCTTCGGCTCGATCGCGGGCTTTCCGTCAGCGAACTCGCGGCCGCGGCCGGCCTGTCGGTTTCCTACATCACCGAAATCGAAAAAGGGCGCAAATACCCCAAAACCGATAAAATCGCCGCCCTGGCCAGGGCCATGCAGGTGGATTACGACACGCTGGTGTCGCTCAAACTCAGCAAAAAGCTCGAACCGATTTCGGACTTCCTGCGGTCGAAGTTCCTGACGGAGGTCCCCCTGGAACTCTTCGGCATTGACCCCTCGGATCTGCTGGAGCTGCTGGCGGAGGCCCCCGCCAAAGTCAGCGCCATGATCTCGACCTTTATGGACATCGGCCGGGGGTACAACATGAGTGTGGAGCGGCTGTATCTGGCCGTGCTCCGGTCGTACCAGGAGATGCACGACAATCACTTCGAGGAGATCGAGGCGGAAGCGGACCGGTTTCTGGCCCAATACGCCTCGGGTGGGCAGGAAGTCGACGAAACCCTGCTGACCAGCCTGCTCGGCAACCAGTTCAATTACCGGTTCGTCCACTACGACCGCAGCACCCACCCGGACCTGACGCTTCTGCGGTCGGTTTATCATGCCGAGTCGAATACCCTGTACCTCAACAACCACCTATCGGCGGCCCAGCGGACTTTTATCCTGGCCCGGGAGGTGGGTTTTCAGTTCATGAACCTCAGTGTTCGGCCGATGACCTACACCCATGTCGAGGCCGAATCCTGGGAGCAGATCCTCAACAACTACAAGGCTTCTTATTTTGCCGGCGCCATTCTGATTCGTCGGGAAACGCTCATGCAGCGGCTGCAGGCGCTTTTTCAGGAGGAAACCTGGAGTAACGACCGCTTCCTGGCCCTGATCGGATCCTTCAAGGCCACCCCGGAACGGTTTTTCTACCGGCTCAGTAACCTGCTGCCGAAGTACTTTGGAATTGATCAGCTCTTCTTTTACCGATTCAATAACCCCCCGGGTCAGAACGTCTTTACCCTGACCAAAGAAATGCACCTGTCGCGCCAGCAGGGCCCCCGGGGCATCATCGACGAACACCTTTGCCGCCGCTGGATAGCGCTGACGAGCCTGCAGGAGCTTTCCTTTCTGCAGGTCCACAAGAATTTCGAGGGAATGCTCTGCCGGGCGCAGCTCTCGACCTATGCCGATTCCGGACAGACCTACTTCATCGTGACGGTTGCCCAGGCCTACCAGCCGCATCCGCAGCAGAACATGAGCGTCTCGATGTGCTTTAAGATGACCGATACCCTGCGCGAAAAGATGCGGTTTCTGCAGCGATCTTCGCCCGAAATTTCGGTGCGTACCGTCAACGAAGCCTGCGAACGCTGCGGCATCTTCGACTGCCGGGAGCGTGTCGCCGCCCCGACCATCCTCCAGAAGCGCCGCCAGGTGGAGGCTATGAAGGCGGCTTTGGAAAGGCTGAAATAGGGTTTATGGTTTATAGTTTATAGTTTATGGTTTATAGTTTATTGTTTATGGTTGCTCCGCCAGGAAAAGCGCGAAGGGGCAAAGCAACCATAAACAATAAACTATAAACCATAAACCTTATTTAAACGCCGGTATCCCCGTAATCTCCGCCCCCAGAATCAGCAGGTGAATATCGTGGGTGCCTTCGTAGGTTACCACCGATTCCAGGTTCATCAGGTGGCGCATGATGGGGTATTCGCCGGTGATGCCCATGCCGCCCAGGATCTGGCGGGCCTCCCGGGCGATGTGCAGGGCCATTTCCACGTTATTTCGCTTGGCCAGGGAAATCTGGGCGGTCGTTGCGCGGCCTTCATTTTTGAGCACGCCCAGCCGCCAGCAGACCAGCTGCGCTTTAGTGATCTCGGTCAGCATTTCGGCCAGTTTCTTCTGCACCAGCTGGAACGCCGCGATGGGCCGTCCGAACTGCTGGCGTTCCAGGGCATAGCGGCGGGCCGTTTCGTAGCAGTCCATAGCGGCCCCCAGCGCGCCCCAGGCGATGCCGTACCGGGCCTGGTCGAGGCAGGCCAGGGGCGCGCGCAGGCCGTCGGCCCCGGGCAGGAGGTTTTCCTTGGGTACTTTGACGTCCTGGAAAACCAGTTCACCGGTGATGCTGGCCCGCAGCGACCATTTGTTATGAATTTCCGGAGTGGTAAATCCTTCCATGCCCCGTTCGACGATCAGTCCTTTGATCCGGCCCTGCTCATTTTTCGCCCAGACTACGGCCAGGTCCGCCAGAGGCGAATTGGTGATCCAGAGTTTGGAACCGTTCAGGATGTAATGATCCCGTGTTTCGATAAAGCTGGTCTGCATGGCCGCCGGATTGGAGCCATGATCCGGTTCGGTGAGTCCGAAACAGCCCAGCAGCTCACCGGAGGCCAGCCGCGGCAGGTATTTCAGCCGCTGCTCCTCGGATCCAAAGGCAAAAATGGGCCACATGACCAGGGAGCTCTGTACCGAAACCGTGGAGCGCATGCCTGAGTCACCCCGCTCGATCTCCTGCGCAATCAGCCCGTAGGCAATGTAATCCAGGCCGCCCCCGCCGTACTCGGTGGGCAGGGGAGGGCCAAAAGCGCCGATCTGGCCGAACTTGGGAACCAAATGAGCCGGAAATTCACCCCGCTGGGCGCAGGATTCAATGATGGGACAGATTTCGTGCTGGACAAATTCGCGCACCGAAGCCCGAACCAGCTGGTGTTCCGGCGTGAAAAGGTCGTCGATGCCGTAAAAGTCCGGCGTTTGGGAAGAAGTTTGCAGATGACGCGTTTGCATGGGATGGAATCGGCAATCAGGCTGGTAAGTAACGTGGGGAGCGGTCGATTTGCAAGCATTTTTTGCGAATATTTCGCGGGTGGGCAGCCGGGTCAGAACCCGCTTGGGCGCGCCCGTGTTGATTCCTTGCCACTTACTCAAAGCGGGTTTCGTTTCGGGGAAAGCGGTAGTTTATTCATAGCTTTGTTTCTTCCGTTTAGTCCACTGTTTGGGGGTAACTGCCCCACCAGCGTATGGTTCATTCACTTTCCCTTACATTAGAACCCGAACAGGCGCTCGACGAAGCGGTCTTTGTTCGGGAAGTATGCCAGCGACTGGCGCTCTCCGAAGCCGATCAGCCGCATGTCCGGAAAATCCGTCAATCGATAGACGCCCGCGGGCGCCAGGTGAAAGTCCACGTGGAAGCCCAGGTATTCGTGGGGGAAGCACCGCCGCAGGCCATTGCCTACCGGCCCGTTTACCGCGACGTCAGCCAGGCACCCCAGGCCATCGTGGTAGGAGCGGGCCCGGCCGGGCTGTTCGCGGCCCTGCGCCTGGTCGAACTGGGCATCCGGCCGGTGGTCGTCGAACGGGGCAGCGACGTGCGGACCCGGCGGCGCGACCTGGCAGCCATCAACAAGGATCATGTCGTTAACCCGGAATCCAATTACTGCTTCGGCGAAGGCGGAGCCGGGACCTATTCCGATGGCAAGCTTTATACCCGATCCAAAAAACGCGGTGACGTGCGCCGCATCCTGGAAATCCTGGTGGCCCATGGCGCTACGGAGCAGATTCTGGTCGACGCCCATCCGCATATAGGAACCAATAAATTACCAGCCGTCGTGGCCGCCCTCCGGCAAAGCGTCCTGGACGCGGGAGGGATCATTCAGTTTGACACCCGGGTGGATGATCTAATCCTGGAGAACGGGGCCATTCGGGGCGTGATCACCAGCCGCGGCGAGGAACTAACGGGGCTGGGCGTCATCCTGGCCACTGGTCATTCAGCCCGCGATATCTTTGAACTCCTGCACCGGCGCGATGTCCTGATCGAGTATAAGCCCTTTGCCATGGGTGTTCGCATCGAGCATCCCCAGTCGCTGATCGACCGGCTGCAATACCACCGGCCGGAGCGGGGCGATTACCTGCCGGCGGCTTCCTACAGCCTGGTTGCCCAGACCCGTTTCCAGGGGGCGGAACGGGGGGTGTTTTCGTTTTGCATGTGTCCGGGTGGTTTTATCGTTCCGGCCGCAACCGCGCCCGGCGAACTGGTCGTCAACGGCATGTCGCCATCGCGGCGGGATTCGAAATTTGCCAATTCGGGCCTGGTGGTGGCCGTACACGAGAACGACCTGAAGCCGTACCGGAAATTCGGGCCACTGGCTGGATTGGCCTACCAGAAAGCCGTTGAGCAGCGGGCCTATCGCTACGGCGGGGGTGCCAACGGCCAGCCGTCGCAGACGGCCCCGGCCCAGCGGGTGGCTGATTTTGTCGGCGGTCGCCTGTCGCCCGAGCTTTTGCCGACTTCTTACCAGCCCGGTCTGGTTTCGACCGAAATGGCGGAAATGCTGCCGGAAACCATTGCAGCTCCCCTTCGGCTGGGGTTGCAGCAGTTTGGGAAGATGATGCGGCGCTACGTTTCCAACGAAGCGCAGGTGATCGGTGCCGAAAGCCGGACGTCCTCGCCGGTCCGCATTCCGCGCGATGCCCAGCGGCTGGAGCATCCCCGGCTGGCCAGGCTGTTTCCCTGCGGGGAAGGAGCGGGGTACGCGGGGGGAATTGTCTCGGCGGCGATGGACGGTGAAAAATGCGCTGAGCAATTGGTACGGTTATATGGTTTGTAAAGTATGCTTTATGCTACCGGGGCAAGGCTAAGCCAGCTCCTCAGGACCGACGAAACAATGCCCGAACCCTCGTTCCATACGTTCACGGATGCCCTGGCCCGACGCCTGCAGGAGCCGCTGCCCGGCGCGGAGGCCCACCGGGCCATGGCCTCGCAGTCGCGGCTCAGGGCGATGTTGAAACCCAACGAACGAACCCGGCGCAGCGCGGTCCTGATGCTGTTTTACCCCTACCATGGCGCTATTTACCTGCCCCTGATCATGCGGCCGCTCTACGATGGCGTGCATGCCGGGCAGATGGCCTTTCCGGGCGGACGAATGGAGCGGACCGACGAAAACCTGGTCCGGACCGCCCTGCGGGAAGCTCAGGAAGAAATCGGCATCCGGGTGTCAGACGTCCGGGTGCTGGGCACCCTGACGGAGTTATATATTCCGCCCAGCAATTTTTACGTCCTGCCGGTGGTCGGCATGATGACCCACAAGCCGGACTTTTATCCCGATCCCCGGGAAGTGGAACGGGTGGTGGAAATCGGGCTCGACGAACTCATGGACAAAAGCATCATCGGGCGCAATACGATCGAGGTTCGGGGAGTGGCCGTGGACGCGCCTTTCTACCGCGTTCAGGAGTACCAGGTCTGGGGTGCCACAGCCATGATGATTGCCGAACTGCTGGCGGTGATCGAGTCGGCCGAAACGACGAAATAAAGGGCAAAAACCCGGTAAAAAGCGTGATTTTGCGCATAAATTATCGTATCTTTAAAGGTCATCAGCCCGCCGGCAGAATCCGGAAGGTCGGCGGTGTCAATCCTTGTCAGTCATCCGTAAACGCAACCAATGAGCGAAATTCTGGAGCCCACTGATTCCAACAACGATCCCCAAAAAGAAGAAACCCTCCACGAACAGACGGTCGTGTCGGGGCTGTACGAAAACTGGTTTCTCGACTACGCTTCGTACGTAATCCTGGAGCGGGCTGTTCCGGCCGTTGAAGACGGACTCAAGCCGGTTCAGCGGCGGATTCTGCACGCCCTGAAGGAAATGGACGATGGCCGTTTCAACAAAGTGGCGAACGTCATCGGTGCCACCATGCAGTACCACCCCCACGGTGACGCCTCCATCGGGGATGCGCTGGTCACCATGGGGCAGAAAAACCTGCTCTTCGACATCCAGGGCAACTGGGGCGATATCCGTACCGGCGACGGTGCGGCGGCCCCCCGGTACATCGAAGTCCGCCTGTCTAAGTTTGCTACCGAAGTCGTCTTCAATCCCCAGACTACCGAATGGCAGTTGTCCTACGACGGCCGTAAGCGGGAGCCGCTGACCCTGCCGGTCAAGTTTCCGCTGCTCCTGGCGCTGGGCGTGGAAGGCATTGCGGTGGGGCTCTCGACGAAGGTGCTTCCCCATAACTTTATTGAACTGCTGGAGGCTTCCGTCAACATTCTGAAGGATAAGCCGGTCGTGCTGTACCCGGACTTTCCGACTGGGGGCTATATCGACGTCAGCAACTACAACGACGGTGCCCGCGGGGGCAAGGTGCGGGTCCGGGCCCGGATCGAGGAGCTGGACAAAAAGACGCTCGTCATCCGCGATATTCCGTTTGGAACGACGACCACCTCCGTCAAGGATTCGATCATCAAGGCCAACGACGACGGTAAGATCAAGATCAAGAAGGTGGAGGACCTTACGTCCAAGGACGTGGAGATCCACGTTCACCTGGCACCCGGCGTTTCGCCCGATATTACCATTGATGCCCTCTACGCCTTTACGGAATGCGAGGTGTCGGTTTCTCCCAACGCCTGCGTCATTATCGGCGAGAAGCCGCATTTCGTCAGCGTCACGGATATTCTCAACATCTGTACCCACCAGACCGTCGCCCTGCTGGAACGCGAACTCCAGATCCGGAAAGGCGAGCTGATGGAGAAGCTGCTCTACGCCTCGCTCGAAAAGATCTTCATCGAAAACCGGATCTACCGCAAGATCGAGGAATGCGAAACGTTCGAGGCCGTGCTGCAGACCATCGACAAAGGCCTGGAAAAGTACAAAAAGCAGTTCTACCGGGCCATTACCGAAGACGATCTGATTCGGCTGACCGAAATTCGGATCAAACGGATTTCGCGTTACGACGGCTTCAAGGCCGAGGAGCTGATGCGCCGGCTGGAGGAGGAACTGGCCGAAACGGAAGATAACCTGGCCAACCTGACCCGCTACGCCATTGCCTACTTCCGTGACCTGATCCGAAAGTACGGGAAAGGACGCGAGCGCAAAACCGAAATCCGGGCCTTTAATACCATCGCGGCCAATGTGGTGGCGGCGGCCAACCAGAAACTGTACGTCGACCGCGAAGGCGGCTTCATCGGCTCGGGCCTGAAGAAGGACGAGTACGTCATGGACTGTTCCGATATCGACGATATCATCGTCTTCCGCCGGGACGGCAAATGCATGGTGACCAAGATTCAGGAAAAGGTCTTTGTCGGTAAGGACATCATCTACTGTTCCGTCTTCAAGAAGAGCGACGAACGCAAGGTCTATAACCTGATCTACCTCGACGGCAAGTCGGGTATTTCGATGGCCAAGCGCTTTAACATAACGGCCGTTACCCGCGATCGGGAGTACGACCTGACCCTGGGGAATCCCAAGTCAAAAATTCTTTGGTTTACCGCCAACGATAATGGGGAGGCGGAAGTGGTCACGGTAAGCCTGACGGCCCAGAGCACGGCGAAGGTGAAACAGTTTGACTTCAACTTTGCGTCGATTGGCATCAAGAACCGCTCCGCGCAGGGGAATATCCTGACCAAATACCCGGTCCGGAAGATCGTCCTGAAGTCGGGCGGAGTTTCTACCCTGGGCGGTATGGACATCTGGTACGACGACCACCTGGGCCGGCTCAACCGCGATGAGCGGGGCCGTTACCTCGGTAACTTTGATACCGGAGACGCCATTCTCGTTATTTATAAGACCGGTCAGTACGAGCTGACAAGCTACAGCCTGACCAACCATTACGAGCCCAACGAAATCGAACGACTCGAAAAGTTTGATCCCGAACGGGTGGTTTCGGTGGTTTACTACGAGGCGAATCAGAAAGCCTGGTATGTGAAGCGTTTCCGTATTGAAACGACGACCATCGACAAGAAATTCATGTTTATCGGGGAGGTGAAAGGTTCCAAGATGGGGGCGGTTTCCGTCGACCGGTATCCGCGAATCGAAATCAGTTACCAGGTAAAGGAACGCGGTCCGGTCGAGAAGATGGTGCTGGAGCCCGAAGGCTTTATCGATGTCCGGGGCTGGAAGGCGCTGGGGAACAAGCTGCCGTTCGCCCGCGTGAAGGATATCAAGGTGCTGGAGCCCCGGGTCGTGGCCGAACCTTCCCATGCCGGGTCTTCCAAGTCCGCGCTTCCGGAACAAACCCTGGTTGCCGATGCGGAGGAATCCGGCGAGACAACCGATACCAGTCCCGTAAAGCAACTGGATTTGTTCGCATGATATGAACCTGATGCCATACACAACGGGCCATGGCGGCGAAGAACCGCCGACCGTGCTCAGTGAAGCAAAGCGTATCCGGGTGATGAGAGCCAAGCGTGTGGTAAAGACGATGATTCGTCTGATGTTCGCCGGCATCACCCTGGTACTGCTTTGCAACGGCTGGGTGGTGTACAGCACGCGCAATCAGATTTTTTTCGATATCCGGCAGTTACCGTCGAACGACGTGGGGCTGGTCCTGGGGACCAGTAAATTCGTGGCCAGCGGAAAGGAGAACCTGTTTTTTCGCTACCGCATGGATGCGACCGCCCGGCTCTTTAAAGAAGGAAAAATCAAATACATTATTCTGAGCGGAAATAACGATTCAGAGTATTACAACGAGCCTTCCGACATGAGGAAGGCCCTGCTTAAACTGGGCGTTCCCGAAGACGTGATGACCCTGGACTATGCGGGATTCCGGACCTTCGATTCGGTCGTCCGCTGCAAGGAGGTATTCAACCAGGATAAGATCACCATCATCTCCCAGAATTTCCACAACGCCCGGGCACTCTACATCGGCAATTTCGAGGGTGTTGAGGCGATCGCCTTTGCGGCCCAGGACGTACCCAATGGGTACTCCATCAAAACCCTGATCCGGGAGTACCTGGCCCGGCCGCTGGCTATGGTCGACGTTCACCTGCTGCGTCCGCAGACCGAGCCGGATAATCGCGAAATCAAACCCTCCGGACGGTAGGCTCAGATCGCCTGACCGTTGTTGATGGTTGCGGGCAGCGGCCACTCAAACTCCGTGAACAGCGGGCTGCTGCTGAAGCGGTCCCGTACCCGGTTGATATAATCACTGTAGAGTTTATCGAAGCCAGCATCAAACTCGGCCGATGAGGCCGTTGAGGGAGTTACCGACTGGTTCAGGTTTTCGGAAGGACGAAGAGCGTTTTTCATAGCGATTTGATGTCGTCTTTGAGTAAATCGTTTGATTATTTACATCCAATCAAAGTGCCAGAGTCCACTATCCGACTTTTCCCGGCATACCACTTCCGACCACCGGAAGGCTCACAGATGATAAAATGTTTTTATAATAATTTTAATTGCAAATTAATATATTGAAAAACAGATACTTATACTAGTATAAACAGACTACAAAACGCAGAAAAAGTATAAATCCGTTTACTAAATAGCATCAAATTGGTAGCTACTGGCTGAGGAACGGGATAACTTAACCCTTCCTGCCTTTCCAATACATGGAAATTCGTCCATATTTTCCACGATTTTCTACACTTCACCACAATAAAAAACCCGGCGGTAGGCCGGGTACAGAGCATGATGGAGGTGCGGCAATTTAGTCCGTCAGCTCGCGGGCTTCGATTTGGTCGCAGACGGTTTCCAGTTGCCGGCAAACTTCGGGGCAGAGCGCCTCAATAGTCGCCGCCTCTTTTCCTTCCTTGCCCAAGGCCTCCAGCTGACGAATGGGCTGTTTCAGGACTTTAACTTCAAGCATATCCAGAGAGGCTTTAATCTTATGGGCCAGCTTGCCGACTTCGGACCAGTCCTGCCGGCCGCAGGCTTCGGTTAATTGCTGGCTGACCTGGCGGGACTGCACCACAAACAACCGGATAAGCTCCAGTAGTTTAGGGCGGTCGTTATTGAGCATACTGGTTAAATAATCGAGCCGGTAGAGCGGTTCATCGCCGCCGGGCTGGTTGTCGGGAGTCGTCTGGGAAGTCACGGGCAGAGTTGAAGAAGGTAAATAAGCCATCAACTTTTGTTGCAGCTCCTTGGGAACAAACGGTTTCAATAAATAATCGGTCAGGCCTTTGCGGTGGAAATTGTCGACTTCTTCCTTAACC
>Ga0164290_1001182_pt1 | contig 47720 bp, 47 predicted proteins | sample Micstemetagenome_FD_108782 | JGI IMG/M metagenome (GOLD analysis project Ga0164290, IMG submission 108782) | Contaminated culture microbial community from soil near Moab, Utah, USA - Microcoleus steenstrupii SON62 (Illumina Assembly) | ecosystem: Environmental > Terrestrial > Soil > Soil crust...
GTCGGCCGCCATCGACCCGGTCTGGCAGGCGCGCAGCGACTGGGAGATCTACAAGGGCTTCGCCAAGGCGTTCAGCGAGGTCTGCGTCGGCCACCTCGGCAAGGAAACCGAGGTGGTGCTGAGTCCGCTGATGCACGACACCCCGGCCGAGCTGGCCCAGCCCTTCGGCGTGCAGGACTGGAAGAAGGGCGAGGTCGACCTGATCCCGGGCAAGACGGCGCCGAACATCGCCGTCGTCGAGCGCGACTACCCGGCCACCTACGAGCGCTTCACCTCGCTGGGCCCGCTGCTCGACAAGCTGGGCAACGGCGGCAAGGGCATTGGCTGGGACACCAAGACCGAGGTCGCGCAGCTGGCCGAGCTGAACGGCAAGGATGCCGCCGGCCGCGCGCGCATCGTCAGCGACATCGACGCCTGCGAGGTCATCCTGCAGCTGGCGCCGGAGACCAATGGCCATGTGGCGGTGAAGGCCTGGGAGGCGCAGAGCAAGGCCACCGGTCGCGAGCACGCCCACCTGGCGCTGCACCGCGAGGACGAGAAGATCCGCTTCCGCGACATCCAGGCGCAGCCGCGCAAGATCATCAGCTCACCGACCTGGAGCGGGCTGGAGAGCGAGAAGGTCTCCTACAACGCCGGCTACACGAACGTGCACGAGCTGATCCCCTGGCGCACGCTCACCGGCCGCCAGCAGTTCTACCAGGACCACCCCTGGATGCGCGCCTTCGGCGAGGGCTTCTCAAGCTACCGGCCGCCGATCGACATGAAGGCGACGTCTGGGATGCAGGGCATCAAGCCCAATGGCAACCCGGAGATCGTGCTGAACTTCATCACGCCGCACCAGAAATGGGGCATCCACAGCACCTACAGCGACAACCTGCTGATGCTGACGCTGAACCGCGGCGGGCCGGTGATCTGGCTGTCCGAGGACGACGCTCGATCAGCCGGCATCGAGGACAACGACTGGGTCGAGCTGTTCAACCTGAACGGTGCGATCGCGGCGCGAGCGGTGGTCAGCCAGCGCGTGAACCCGGGCATGACGCTCATGTACCACGCGCAGGAAAAGATCATCAACACGCCGGGGTCGGAGATCACCGGCGTGCGCGGCGGCATCCACAACTCGGTGACGCGCATCGTCACCAAGCCGACCCACATGATCGGCGGCTACGCGCAGTACAGCTACGGCTTCAACTACTACGGAACCATCGGCACGAACCGCGACGAGTTCGTCGTGATCCGCAAGATGAACAAGGTGGACTGGCTCGATACGCCACGGGATGACCACCTCGCGCCGGCCTACCAAGCTCAAGGAGAAAACCCGTGAAAGTACGTGCACAGATCGGCATGGTGCTGAACCTGGACAAGTGCATCGGCTGCCACACCTGCTCGGTGACCTGCAAGAACGTCTGGACCAGCCGCCCCGGTGTCGAGTACGCCTGGTTCAACAACGTCGAGACCAAGCCGGGCATCGGCTACCCGAAGGAGTGGGAGAACCAGGACAAGTGGAACGGCGGCTGGATCCGCAAGAGCGACGGCAGCCTGCAACCCCGCCAGGGTGGCAAGTGGTCGCTGCTGATGAAGATCTTCGCCAACCCCAACCTGCCGGAGATCGACGACTACTACGAGCCGTTCACCTTCGACTACGACCACCTGCAGTCGGCGCCGGAGATGAAGCACGCGCCCACCGCGCGGCCGCGCAGCCTGATCACCGGGCAGCGCATGGAGAAGATCGAGTGGGGCCCGAACTGGGAGGAAATCCTCGGCGGCGAGTTCAGCAAGCGTTCGAAGGACAAGAACTTCGACGACGTGCAGAAGGAGATCTACGGCCAGTTCGAGAACACCTTCATGATGTACCTGCCCAGGCTGTGCGAGCACTGCCTGAACCCGGCCTGCGTCGCCTCCTGTCCCTCGGGCTCGATCTACAAGCGCGAGGAAGACGGCATCGTGCTGATCGACCAGGACAAGTGCCGCGGCTGGCGCATGTGCGTGTCGGGCTGCCCGTACAAGAAGATCTACTACAACTGGAAGAGCGGCAAGGCGGAGAAGTGCATCTTCTGCTACCCGCGCATCGAGGCCGGCCAGCCCACGGTCTGCTCCGAGACCTGCGTCGGTCGCATCCGCTACCTCGGCGTGCTGCTGTACGACGCCGACCGCATCCAGGAAGCCGCGGCGACGCCGAACGACAAGGACCTCTACCAGGCCCAGCTCGATCTGTTCCTCGACCCGCATGACCCGAAGGTGATCGAGCAGGCGCGCAAGGACGGCATCCCGGACAACTGGCTGGAGGCGGCGAAGAACAGCCCGGTCTACCAGATGGCGGTGGACTGGAAGGTGGCGCTGCCACTGCACCCGGAGTACCGCACGCTGCCGATGGTCTGGTACGTGCCGCCGCTGTCTCCGATCAGCGCGGCGGCGAACGCCGGCCAGATCGGTGCGGTGGGCGAGCTGCCCGACGTCAACCAGCTGCGCATCCCGGTGAAGTACCTGGCGAACCTGCTGACCGCCGGCGACACCCAGCCGGTGATCAGCGCGCTCGAGCGCATGCTGGCGATGCGCGCCTACCAGCGCGGCGTGCATGTGGACGGCGTGAAGAACCATGCGGTGCTGAAGCAGGCCGGACTCACCGAGGCGCAGGTGCAGGACATGTACCGCGTGATGGCGATCGCCAACTACGAGGACCGCTTCGTGATCCCGACCACGCACCGCGAGTACGCGGAGAACGCGTTCAACGTGCGCGGCGGCTGCGGCTTCAGCTTCGGCAACGGCTGCTCCGAGGGCGTCACCGAGACCAGCCTGTTCGGCTCGGAGAAGAAGCGAACCATCCCCATCAAAGCGACGCTGTAAAGGGACAAGAGCATGTTCAAGATCACTCCCAGTCCCTACACGCTGCGCGTGCTGGCCGCGCTGCTGCGCTACCCGGACGCCGCGTTCCGCGCCGCGGTGCCCGAGCTGCAGCAGGCGCTGCGCAGCGAGGCGGCGCTGCCGTCGGCCCGGCTCGACGAACTGGGCCTGCTGCTGGCCCGGCTGCAACGCGACGACGCGTTCAGCGTCGAGTCGGATTACGTCGAACTGTTCGACCGCGGCCGCGGCACCGCGCTGCATCTGTTCGAGCATGTGCACGGCGACTCGCGCGAGCGCGGCCCGGCCATGATCGACCTGCAGCAGACCTACGAGAAGGCCGGGCTCTACCTCGCCCCCGGCGAGCTGCCCGACCACCTGGCCGTGGTGCTGGAGTTCGCCAGCACGCAGCCGCCGCGCGAGGCCCGCGCCTTCCTGGCCGAGATCGCTCACATCGTGCGGGCCATCTTCAGCGCGCTGCTGCGCCGCCAGAGCCCCTACGCCAGCGTGCTGGCCGCGGTGCTGGAGCTGGCCGGTGAGCGCGCTGAGTCGGTGGAGATCCCGCCCGAGCCCGAGCTCGACGAGGCCTGGGCCGAGCCCGAGGCCTTCGGCGGCTGCTCGACCGCCGGTCAGTCGCGCCCCGAGCAAGCGCAACCCATCCACATCGTGCGCAAGACCACGCCCCAACCGGGAGCATCCGCATGAACGCCCTGCACAACTTCCTTTTCGTCGTCTACCCCTACATCTGCCTGGCGGTGTTCTTCATGGGCAGCCTGGCCCGCTTCGACCGCGACCAGTACACCTGGAAGAGCGACAGCTCGCAGATGCTGCGCTCGCGCGGCATGAAGTGGGCGAGCAATCTGTTCCACGGCGGCATCCTGTTCCTGTTCGTCGGCCACACGGTCGGCATGCTGACGCCGCACGCGGTCTACGAACACTTCATCAGCCCGGCCAACAAGCAGATGCTGGCCATCGTCGCCGGCGGCGTGGCGGGTGCGGCCTGCTTCGTTGGCCTCTCCATGCTGATCTGGCGCCGCATGACCGACCCGCGCATCCGCCTGACCAGCCATCGCACCGACCTGGCGATCCTGTGGATCCTGTGGATTCAGTTGAGCCTGGGCCTGATCACCTTGCCGTTCTCGCTGTCGCACAGCGATGGCTCGGTGATGCTGGTGCTGTCGGACTGGGCGCAGCGCATCGTCATGCTGAACCCGGACGCCAGCGGCCTGGTCGCGCTGGCCTGGCCCTACAAGGTGCACATGGTGCTGGGCATGACGATCTTCCTGCTGTTCCCCTTCAGCCGCCTGGTGCATGTGTGGAGCGGCCTGGCATCGATCTTCTACGTGTTCCGGCCCTACCAGGTCGTGCGCTCGCGCCGCCTCAATCTCCCGAGGAAGGGCTGAGACCATGGGCTACGCCGTCAACGAGATAGCGATCGCCGCGCCCGACGAGGCACTGGACGAGGAGCAGCTCCGCCAGCGCGCCTGCACCGAGCTGCTGCGCCAGCGGGCGATGCAGCTCGGCCTGCTGGATGCCGACGACCCGGCCCCCGAGCAGGGCGCGATCAGCGAGGCGGCGTCCAGAGCGATCGAGGCACTGATCGCCCAGGAGCTCGCCGGCCCCGAGCCCGACGAGGCCGCCTGCCGCCGCCATTACGAGGCGAACGCCAAGCACTTCGCGCAGGGCGAGCGCCTGCAGGTGCGGCACATCCTGTTCGCCGTCACCCCGGGCGTCGACGTCGGCCTGCTGCGCCAGAAGGCCGAGGGCCATCTGATCGAGCTGCGCGCCAGCGAGCCCGCGGCGTTCAACGCCGCGGCGAAGAAGCTGTCCAACTGCCCGAGCGGCGCCGAGGGCGGCATGCTGGGCTGGCTGAGCGCCGCCGACTGCGCGCCCGAATTCGCCCGCGAGCTCTTCGGCCGCAGCGAGATCGGCGTGCTGCCGCAGCTGGCGCACAGCCGCTTCGGCCTGCACATCGTCGCCATCGACGCCCGCGAGCCCGGTCGCCTGCCGGCCTTCGAGCAGGTCCAGGCGGCGGTGGCGCAGCAGATGCGCCAGGCGCACCAGATCAGCGCGGTGCGGCAGTACCTGCAGACCCTGGCCGCCGATGCGCGCCTGGAGGGCGTGGACTTGCAGAAGGCCAGCTCACCCCTCGTTCAGTAAGCACCATGCCCGACGAGCTGCTCGATCGATTGCGTCGCTTCACCACCGACGCGTTTCCGCTGCAGCGCTCGCTGTTCAAGCACCTGGTCGACGACGGCCAGCACCCGACGACGCTGTTCATCGGCTGCTCCGACTCGCGCCTGGTGCCCTACCTGCTGACCGGCGCCGGCCCGGGCGAGCTGTTCCTGGTCCGCAACGTCGGCGCCTTCGTGCCGCCCTACGACCAAAGCCAGGGCTTCCACGGCACCGCGGCGGCGATCGAATTCGCCGTGCTCAATCTGCAGGTCAAGCGCATCGTCGTCTGCGGTCACAGCCATTGCGGCGCGATCCGCGCGCTGTATGGCGAGGTGCCGCCGGCGGCGCAGTACCTCGCGCGCTGGCTGGACCTCGGCCGCGAGGCGGCGCTGCCGGTCGCCGAGCCCGGCCCCGAGGTGCTGCGCCGCACCGAGCAGCGCGCCATCGTGCTGCAGCTCGAGCGCCTGATGGCCTACCCGATGGTGCGCGACCGCGCCGACGCCGGCGCGCTCACGCTGCACGGCTGGCATTACGTGATCGAGGACGGCGAGATCCATGTGTTCGACGTCGGCGTCGGCCAGTTCGTGCCCGCCAGCCAGGCCGACAACGCCGGCACCGGCCCCTACCAGCGCTTCACCGAGGCCGACGCGCTCGACTACAGCGGCGTGCCCATGGTCGACGACAGCCATGGCTGAGCTCTGTCTGCAGGGCCTCGACGACTGCGCGGCGCATGAGCGCCTGCTTGCACGCTTCGACGCGCTACCGCTCGGCGACGGCCTGGACCTGCTGGCCAGCGACGATCCGCAGTCGTTGTTCATTCAGCTGGCTTCGGCTCGGCCGGGGCAGTTCGATTGGCGCTACCTGGAGCAGGGGCCGGCCCGATGGCGGGTGCGGCTGTTGCGTCTGACGGCAGTGCCGCCCCGGCCCTACCAGCAGTCCTGCCCCTGCAGCCTGCGCGGAACTTGAATCCTCAGTGCGCGCGCCGGCAGAAGCAGTAGACGAATTGCTGCGTGCTGCCCCAGGGCGTGGTGTGCAGGCTGGTCGCGTGCTCAAGCAGCTGGAACGGTGCGCCGAACTCGGCGTGCAGGCCCTCGGACGAATACCGCGCCACCGGCAGGCCGCTGCACTCGGTCGGACCCTCGGGCCCGAAGGTGCCGACGATGGCGAAGCCGCCGGGCTTGAGCGCTTTCAGTACCTGCTCGACATAGTGCTGGCGCTGCACGGGATCGGTGAGGAAATGGAAGACCGCGCGGTCGTGCCAGATATCGATCGACTGCGGCTCGAACGCCTGCTCCAGCACGTCGCCGACCCGCCAGCTGACCTGCGCGGCGCGCTCGCCCAGGCGCTGCTGGCAGACCGCCAGCGCATGCGCCGACAAGTCCAGCACCTCGATATGGCGGTAGCCGGCGGCCAGCAGGTCGTCGACCAGGGTCGACTCGCCGCCACCGACGTCGATGATCGTCGCGTCCGGGCCGGCACCGGTCTCGCGGATGTAGGCCAGCGACTGATCGAGATGCGCCGCGTACCAGCTCACGGCGTCCGGCGCCTTGCTGCTGTAGACCTGCTCCCAATGCGATTGACTCATGCTGGCTCCGAGTATTGGCCCGTCTGTGGCGGTGGACTTGGTGGCAGTTTGCGCCAGCGCAAGGTCGGCGTTACCGCCAGGGTGGGCGCTTGATCCAGTTCAAGGAAGACGGCGACCCGCGGACCTAGGCTGGCGCCACCATGCAAACCACCACCACCTACGACCTCCGCCCGCTGGTTCCGGCCCAGCGCCACCAGCTCGCCTTCCAGGCCTTTGATGCGCTCGCCGCCGGCGATGCCTTCGAGCTGATCAACGACCATGAGCCCCGCGGCCTGCTGATGCAGTTCGCCGAGCAGCGGCCGAACGCCTTCGAATGGCAGGTCATGCAAGCGGCGCCGGGGGCTTGGCGTATCCGCATCGCCCGCGTGAGCGGCGACGGCTTCGCAAAGACCGTCGAGGCCGATCTCGATGAGGGCTGCTGCTCCTGCAGCTGCTCTGGACGCGGCTGATCGACTGCAGGCCGCGCCCGCCGCGGCCGCCCTCCCGATGACTGCTGCCCCCACCAAGCCGGAGCTGGTGTGCCCGGCGGGCTCGCTGCGCGCCTTGCAGCTGGCCGTCGACGCCGGCGCCGACGCCGTTTACCTGGGCCTGAAGGACGCGACGAACGCGCGCAACTTCGCCGGCCTGAACTTCGACGACGCGCAGGTGCGCGAGGGCGTGGCCCTCGCCCATGCCCGCGGCCGCCGCGTGCTGATGGCGTTGAACACCTTTGCCGATGCGCGCGACGAAACGCCGTGGCGGCGCGCCGTCGACCGTGCTGCCGAGCTGGGCGCCGACGCGCTGATCGTCGCCGACAGCGCAGTGCTCGCCGACGCCCGCCGCCGCCACCCGGGCCTGCCGCTGCACCTCTCGGTGCAGGCCTCAGCGACGAACCACGAGGCGATCCGCTACTACCGCGAGCGCTACGGCATCCAGCGGGCGGTGCTGCCCCGCGTGCTGACGCTGCAGCAGGTACAGCAGCTGATTGCACGCTGCGAGACCCCCGTCGAGGTCTTCGGCTTCGGCAGCCTCTGCGTGATGGTCGAGGGCCGCTGCCATCTGTCCAGTTATGCGACCGGGCAGTCGCCGAACACCGCGGGCGTGTGCTCGCCGCCCGCCGCCGTGCGCTGGGATGAAGCGGCGGACGGCGTGCGAGCGCGACTTGGTGGCGTCTTGATCGACCACTACCGCCCGGGCGAGCCGCGCGGCTACCCGACCCTGTGCAAGGGCCGCTTCGAGGTCGGCGATCTGGCGCGCGACTACGCGCTGGAGGAGCCGACCAGCCTCAACACCCTGGCGCTGCTGCCGCAACTCATCCAGGCCGGTGTCGCCGCGATCAAGATCGAAGGCCGGCAGCGCAGCCCCGCCTATGTGGCCGAGGTCACCAAGGTCTGGCGAGCCGCCATCGACTCGGCTTGGGCCGCCCACGAGGGCCGCGGCCGCTACAGCGTGCAGCCGGCCTGGGACACGGGCCTGGCGCGCTGGGCTGAAGGGCAGCAACACACGCTCGGGGCCTACGACCGCCCCTGGCGATAGGAACTCCATGACCGCTATCCGACTGAGCGTCGGCCCGCTGCTCTACTGGTGGCCGCGGGCCGCGTTGATGAATTTCTACGCCGAGATCGCCGACTCGCCGGCGCAGACCGTGGTGCTGGGCGAGCTGGTCTGTTCGCGGCGCAACGAGATCAAGTTCGACGACTGGCTGGCCATCGCCCGCGAGCTGCGCACCGGCGGCAAGGACGTGCGCCTGGCCACCATGGCCTTGGTGATGAGCGAGGCCGAGCTGCGCACCCTGCGCCGCGTCTGCGAGCAGGACGAGTTCCCGGTCGAGGCGGGCGACGCCGCCGCGCTGCAGGTGCTGCGCGAGGCCGGCTGGCGGCCGTTCACGCTGGGCCCGCACCTGAATATCTACAACGGCGCCGCGCTGGCAGAACACGCCGAGCTGGGCGCCGACCGCTGGGTCGCGCCCGTCGAGCTGGCGCTCGATGCGGTGGGCCGCATCAACCCGATGCCGAGCCGGCTCGCGACGGAAGTCTGGGGTTTTGGCCGCCTGCCGCTGGCCTTGTCGGCGCGCTGTTTCACCGCGCGCCACCACCGGCTGCAAAAGGACGACTGTCAGTTCCGCTGTCGCGACGACGCCGACGGCCTGCTCTTGAAAACTGCCGACGGCGATGCGTTCCTGGCGCTGAACGGCATTCAGACGCAGAGCGCGGCGCTGCAATGCCTGCTCGGTCAGGCCGACGCGCTGCGCGATGCCGGTGTGCAGCTGCTGAGGCTGTCGCCTTGCAGCGGGCCCTTCGACGAGGTCATCAGGGTGTTTGATGCGGTGTTCGCACGCGGCATGGACCCCAGCGAGGCCCTGGCCGAGTTGCGCCGGTTGCCGTTGCCAGGACGCTTGGTCGACGGGTATGCGCGCCGGGTTGCCGGGCTGGAGGAGGCCGTCGCATGAGCATGCTCAGCTTGCCCATCCTGCCCGCGCCCTGGCGCATGCGGGTGGCCCGCCTGCCGACGCGACCGCCGTCGACCCTGCTTGCACTGCTGCTGGACCACCTGCTGCTGCCGCGCCTGGACGCCGGGCAGCGGGAGGCGCTGCAGGGGGCCATCGTCGAGATCGAGTTGCAGGAGCTCGGCGCCCGCGTGCGCCTGGCATTGGGCCCGCGTGGCTTTGGTGCCGCTGCCGAGAACGGACCGGCCCGCCTGCGCCTGCGCGTCACGGTTGAGGCGCTGTGGCGGCTGGTGCGCGGCGAGGACGACGCCGACCGCCTTTTCTTCGACGGCGCCCTGGTGATGGAGGGCGACACTGAATACGGGCTGATCCTGAAGAACACGCTGGACGCGATCGGCCCGCTCTGGGTCGGAAGGAGCCGCCCATGAAGCGACGAGAACTTCTCTGGCTCGGTGCGGCGCCATTGCTGGCGCAGGCCGACGCCCCCGCGCACCGCCTGGCTCTGGCCTGGCGAACCGCCAACGGTCGCGATCAGCTCGGTGTGCTGAACCTGGATTGGGCCGAGCGCCGCGTCGACGTCGAGGCCGCTTGGGACCTGCCAAGCCGCGCCCATGGTCTGATTGCCGACGGGGCAGGGGGGGTCTACGCGGTGGCCGCGCGCGCGGGCGACTGGCTGCTGCATGTCGATGCCGACGGCAACCCGCGCTGGGCCAGGCAGGACGGCCCCTGGCGCTTCAACGGCCATGTGCTGCCGCATGGGGAAGGCCTGTTTGCCACCGAGACCGACCCGCGCGACGACACCGCGCACCTGGCGCTGCGTGACCCCAGGACTCTGGCGCTGCGCGCCCGCTGGCCGCTGGCCGGGCGCGACGGGCATCAGATCGTCGCCGAGCGCGACGGTTCGCTGCTGCTGGCCCTGGGCGGCCTGCCGCGCTGGCCCGATGGCCGCAAGCGTGGCGGTGAGGCGATCGCCTCGGCGCTGCTGCGCATCGACCCGAGCAACGGCCACGAGTCGGCGCGATGGGCCCTGGCCGATCCTGACATCAGCCTGCGCCATCTCGCCTGGTCGCACGATGGCCGCCAGCTTGGCGTCGCGCTGCAGGCCGAACATGCCAGGCCCGAGCGCCGCGAGGACGCGCCGCTGCTCGCGCTGTTCGACGGCGACCGGCTCAGCGTCCCCGTCATCGGCGGACCGGGCCTGGGTTATGCGGGCGATCTCTGTGCCGCACCCGGCGGCGGCTTCGTGCTCAGCGCGCAGAAGGCCGGCCTCGGCCTGCTCTGGCAGCCGGCACAGTCGGAGCGCTGGACGCGCATCGCCGAGCTGACTGAACCCTGCGCGCTGCAGGATGCGTGGCACGGCGGCGAGCGCGCGGTGCTGCTGGTCGCCGGCCGGGGCGTCGCGCGCTGGCAGGCAGGCGGCGCGCAGATGCTGGCCTGGCCGCAGGCCATGGTCCCGGACAACCACGCGCTGGTGTTGCCGGCATGAGTGACCGAACCTTGCTCACTGCGCAGGCCCGCGAGGCGCTGCGCGAGATCGTCGACCCCGAGCTCGGCGTCAACCTCGTCGATCTCGGCCTGATCGAGGCACTGCAGGAGCGGCCCGACGGACTTTATGTGCGCATGACCCTGACCAGCGCCGCCTGCCCGATGGCCGAGATGCTGTTGGACCAGGTTGAGGAGGCGCTGGAGGCTCTGCTGTCGCCGCCGCTGCAGCTGGATCTGGAGCTGGTGTTCGCACCGCCGTGGACGCCTGCGCGCATGAGCGCGGCGGCGCGCGAGCAGCTGGGATGGGAGGAGGGCGCATGAGGAAGAAGACCACCGCATCGCCGACCTGGCCGCGCTTCGGGCTCCTGCTGCTCGGCATGGCCGCGCTGGCCAGCGGGCTGACTGGCGGGCTCGCGCGCATCGGCTGGGCCTTGCCCCTGCCGACGGCGATCGCCTGGCATGGGCCGCTGATGCTCTGCGGCCTGTTTGGCGTCGTCATCGGCCTGGAGCGCGCGGTCGCCATTGGTCGCGTGTGGGCCTACCTGTCGCCGCTGTTCGCCGGCGCCGGCACGCTGGCCTTGCTCAGCGGCAACGCCGCCGCCGGGTTCACGGGCTATGCGATCGGCAGTGCCGTGCTGCTGCTCGCCACCCTGGCGGCGGCGCGCAAGCAGGCCGAGGCCTTCATGGGCGTGCTCGTGCTGGGCGCCTTCTGCGGCCTGCTCGGCAATCTGCTGCTGACCGTGGGCGCGTCGTTCCAACAGAGCCTGCTGCCGCTATTCGCCTTCCTGGTGCTGACCATTGCCGGCGAGCGCCTGGAGTTGTCGCGCTACGCGCCGCGTCCCCAGCAGGCGCCGAGGCAGTTCGCCGCCGTGCTGCTGACGCTGCTGGCAGCGCTGGCCCTGCCCGAACCCTGGGACGCCCGCCTGTTCGGCGTCGCCTTGCTGGGCCTGGCCGCTTGGCTGGCCTGCTTCGACACCGCGCGGCGCACGCTTCGCTTGCAAGGGCTGACGCGTTTCGTCGCGGTGTCGCTGCTCGCCGGCTATGCGCAGCTTCTCATCGCCGGCGCGCTGCTGCTGGGCTTCGGCCTGCAGCCGGGTCAGCCCAGCTACGACGCCGCCCTGCACGCGCTCGGCCTGGGCTTCGTGTTCTCGATGGTCTTCGGCCATGCGCCGCTGATCGCGCCGGCGCTGCTGCGCATCCGCCTGGGCTTCAGCGCGCTGCTCTATGCGCCGCTGCTGCTGCTGCACGCCAGCCTGCTGCTGCGCGATCTGGCGCTGTGGCAGGGCGACTTCGCGCTGCGCCGCTTGGCCGGGCTGGGCTCGGCCGCGGCGATCGCGGTCTTCCTGCTCTTGATGCTGGGCCTCGCACTGCGTGGTCCGCAACAGAAGGCTTCCCATGTCCAACTCCACCCTGGCGCAGCGCCTCGTTGACGCGCTGCTGGCGCGCGGCGCGCGCGAGATCTTCGGCATCCCCGGTGACTTCGCGCTGCCGCTGTTCCGCGAGATCGAGCGCGACGGCCGCCTGCCCATCCTGACCCTGGCGCACGAGCCGGGCGTGGGCTTCGCCGCCGACGCCGCGGCGCGCAGCCGCGGCGCACTGGGCGTGGCCGCCGTCACCTACGGCGCCGGCGCGCTGAACCTCGTCAATGCCGTCGCCGGCGCCTACGCCGAGCGCGTGCCCCTGGTCGTGCTCTCGGGCGCACCGGCGGCGCACGAGGCGGTCAGCGGCCTGCTGCTGCACCACCAGGTCAAGCAGCTGGATTCGCAATGGCGGCTCTACGAGGAGATCACCGCCGATCGCGCGCGGCTCGACGACCTGGAACGCGCGCCGCAGGCCATCGCCCGTGTGCTCGACACGGCGCTGGCGCGCTCGCGCCCGGTCTATCTGGAGATTCCGCGCGATCTGCCGGGCCGCGCCTGCGGCCCCGTGCCCGAGCCGCAGCCGAGGACCTGGGATGCCGAGCGCGTGGCCGCCGCCGCCGAAGAGTTGCTGGCCCGCCTGCGCGCCGCTCGCGACCCGCTGCTTGTCGTCGGCGTCGAGGTACGGCGCTACGGGCTGGAGGCGCGCGTCGCTGAACTCGCGCGGCGCCTCGGTCTGCCGGTGGTCACCAGCTTCATGGGCCGCGGCCTGCTGTCGGACTCCGGGCTAGCGCTTGCCGGCACCTACCTGGGCCTGGCCGGCGATCCCGAGCTCAGCCACCGCGTCGAGCATTCCGACGCCTTGCTGCTGCTCGGCGTGATCGTCTCCGACACGAACTTCGCGGTCTCGGCCAAGCGCATCGACTTCCGCCACGCACTGGTCGCCTACGACGACGAGCTGCGCATCGGCCACCATGTCTACCCCGAGCTGCCGCTGACCGCCCTGGTCGACGCCTTGCTGAAACGCTGTCCGCCGCAGCCGCGGCCCGCGGTGGCCGCACCGCCGGCGCCGCCCGCCTACCCGCAGAACCTGCCCGAAGACGATCAGCCCGTAGCCCCGGCTGACATTGCGCGGGCGATCAACGACGTGATTGCACGGCACGGGCCGATGCCCATCGCCAGCGATGTCGGCGATTGCCTGTTCACGGCGATGGCGCTGCGGCCCTCGGCCCTGGTCGCGCCCGGCTACTACGCGACCATGGGCTATGGCGTGCCGGCCGGCCTGGGCTTGCAGCGCGCCAGCGGTCAGCGGCCCTTGATCCTCGTCGGCGACGGCGCTTTTCAGATGACAGGCTGGGAGGTCGGCCACGCGGCGCGGCTGGGGCTGGACCCCATCGTGCTGGTGTTCAACAACGGCGGCTGGGAGATGCTGCGCTCCTTCATGCCCGAGGGCGGCTTCCACGACCTCGGCCGCTGGGACTTCGCCGCCATGGCCGCCGGCATGGGCGGCGACGGCCATCCGGTGCACACGCGCGCCGAACTCGCCGCCGCGCTGCGCACCGCCCTGGCCACGCGCGGCCGCTTCCAGCTGGTCGACATCCGCCTGGCGCCAGGCGCGCGCTCGCCGACGCTGCAGCGCTTCGTGGCCGCCGTGAAGCGGCTGTCGATGCCGGTGTCTTGATCTGCTTCAAGGACGCGAACAGATGGCCTGCCCACACTGCGGCCCACTAGATGTAGTGGCTGCGGCGATTGCGAGGCGCTACAGCTAGTGAAGGACGGTGGTGCAGCGCTGTCTGCGCCCGCCGCCACCTCTCAAGCCCCAACGCTTGCCGCGAACGGCCGGCGTGCCTAGTCTCAGCATCCAGCCATCGACGCTTCCATGAACCTCGTCACCCAGTCCGTCAGCCAGCTCGCCCCGCAACCGATCAGCCGCGAGGTGCTGCTGGAGAAATACGCGAAGGGCGATGAAGACAGCGTCGTCGACGTGCAGCGCCGCGTCGCTCGCGCGCTGGCCGAGGCCGAGGCGCCCGAGGCGCGCGCCGCCTGGGCCGAGCGCTTCGAGCAGGCGCAGCAGGCCGGCTTCGTGCCGGCCGGCCGCATCCAGTCGGCCGCCGGCGCCGGCCTGCAGGCGACCCTGGTCAACTGCTTCGTGCAGCCGGTTGGCGACAGCATCAGCACGCCGGAGGAAGGCTTCCCCGGCATCTACCAGGCGCTGGCCGAGGCGGCCGAGACCATGCGCCGCGGCGGCGGCGTCGGCTACGACTTCTCGCGCATCCGCCCGGCGGGCGCCTGGGTGGCGTCGACGCAAAGTTCGGCCTCGGGCCCGGTCAGCTACCTGAAGGTCTTTGACCGCAGCTGCGAGACCGTGGAGAGCGCCGGCAGCCGGCGCGGCGCGCAGATGGGCGTGCTGCGCTGCGACCACCCGGACATCGAGGCCTTCATCCGCGCCAAGGACGGCGGCGAGCTTCGCAACTTCAACCTGTCGCTCGGCGTCACCGACGCGTTCATGCAGGCGGTGCAGGCCGATACCGACTTCGAGTTGGTGCACAAGGCAGAGCCGGGCGCGCCGCTGAAGGCCGCCGGCGCCTACCGCCGTGCCGACGGGCTCTGGGTCTACCGCCGCGTCGCCGCGCGCGCGCTCTGGGATCTGGTGATGCGCTCGACCTACGACCACGCCGAGCCCGGCGTGCTGTTCCTCGACAGCATCAACCGCGACAACAACCTGAGCTACTGCGAGACCATCACCGCCACCAACCCCTGCGCCGAGGAGCCGCTGCCGCCTTACGGCTGCTGCTGCCTGGGCTCGATCGACCTCACGCGCTTCGTGCGCGAGCCCTTCGGCGACACGGCCCGCTTCGACGAGGCCGGTTTCGCCGCGCTGGTGGCGGTGGCCGTGCGCATGCTCGACAACGTGCTCGACCTGACGCTGTGGCCCTTGCCGCAGCAGCAGGCCGAGGCGGCGGCCAAGCGGCGCATCGGCCTCGGGTTCACCGGCCTCGGTGACGCGCTGGTGATGCTCGGCCTGCGCTACGACAGCGAGGCGGCGCGGCACTGGGCAGCGCGCCTCGCCGAGCAGCTGCGCGACGCCGCCTACGACGCGTCGATCGCGCTGGCCGCCGAGCGCGGCGCGTTCCCGCTGTTCAACGCCGACCTGCTGCTCAGCGGCGACTCGTTCGCCAGCCGGCTGCCGGCGGCGCTCAAGCAGCGCATCCGCGAGCACGGCCTGCGCAACTCGCACCTGCTGGCGATCGCGCCCACCGGCACGATCAGCCTGGCCTTCTGCGACAACGCCAGCAACGGCATCGAGCCGGCGTTCAGCTGGAGCTACACGCGCAAGAAGCGCCAGGCCGACGGCAGCTTCAAGGAGTACGCGGTCGAGGACCACGCCTACCGGCTGTTCCGCCATCTGCATGGTGCCGACGCGCCGCTGCCGCCGGCCTTCGTGAGCGCGCTGGAGATCAGCGCCGCTGACCATGCGGCGATGGTCGGTGCCGTCGCGCCCTTCATCGACACGGCGATCAGCAAGACCGTCAACGTGCCGGCCGATTACCCGTTCGACGCGTTCCGCGATCTCTACACCCAGGCCTGGCAGCTCGGGCTCAAGGGCCTGGCCACCTACCGGCCCAATGCGGTGCTGGGTTCGGTGCTGAGCACCACGCCAGCATCACCGCCGCCGTCGCCGCCGACAACGCGGCTCGCCGACCCCAACCAGCGCCTCGCGCTCCAGCCCAGCGGCACGCCGGTGCTGGCCTCGCTGCGCTGGCCGGGCCGCCCCGAGCTGCCGGCCGGCAACCCGGCCTTGACCTTCATGGTGCGCCACCCGCAGGGCGACTTCGCGCTGTTCATCGGCGAGCTGGCCGACGGCGGGCCGGCGCGGGTGTTCGAGATCTGGGTCAACGGCGCCGGCCAGCCGCGCGGCCTCGGCGCGCTGGCCAAGACCCTGTCGATGGACCTGCGCGCCAACGACCTGGGCTGGCTGCAGCTCAAGCTGGACGCGCTGGCCTCGGTGGCCGACGAGCAGGGCTTCGAGCTGGCGTTCCCGCCCGGCGGTCAGCCGCGGCGCTTCCCCGGCGTGGTCGCGGCGCTGGCGGCGCTGCTGCGCTGGCGCTGCGAGCAGCTCGGCAGCCTGCCGGCCGCCGCGCAGGCGCCGCCGCCGGTGCTCGACGCGCTGTTCAGCCGCGCCGAGCCGCAGACCGGCTTTGATGGCACGCTGGCCTGGGCGGTCGACATCGACAACCCGGCCGCGCACGAGGCGTTCACGCTGACGCTGAAGGAGGTCACCGTGCCCGGCCCCGACGGCCAGGTGCACACCCGGCCCTGTGCGATGGCGCTGTCCGGCCGCTACCCGCGCGCGCTTGACGGCCTGGCGCGCCTGCTGTCGCTGGACATGCGCGTCGTCGACCCGGCCTGGATCGGCATGAAGCTGCGCAAGCTCCTGAACTACGCCGCGCCGCTCGGCGACTTCATGGCCTTCGAGCCCAGCCTGAAGGGCGAGCGCCGGCAGCGCAACTGGCCCAGCACCGTGGCCTACCTGGCGCGGCTCATCATCCACCGCTACGCGATGCTCGGCCTGCTCGACGAGCAGGGCTATCCGATCCGCGAGATGGGGGTGATGCAGGCGCCGGCACCGCAGGCCGCGGCGGCTGGTGCCGGCCTGGCGCTGCAGGCCGGACGCGTGTGCCCGGAGTGCGGCAACCCGACGATGATCCACAAGGACGGCTGCGATTTCTGCACCGCCTGCGGGCACACGGGGCAGTGCGGCTAGCGGACGAGCCGCCGCAGGACTGGATGGCCGGTCGGGCCGGCGCGCGCTGCGTGATGCGCTTCGCTCTGCATCAGGCGAATGCGCAGGCCTGACGCAAGGCGCAAGCGGGCTTCTCCTGAGCGGCGCCGGTGGAGGTGGCCAGTGGCTTGGCGGAAGTCTCTCGTGGGATCGGCTGGGCTGACAGGCATTGACGGCGTTGCAGCAACAGCAGACCTTGTTGGACGGACTTTCGCGTGACTGCTGTCAAGAGCCGAGGGCATGCCGCACCAGTCGACGCCCGCTCCCGGGCAGCCGCTTTTGCCGAAGCGCGACGGACCGCGCCTTGACGAGCCTCCGACCTGGAAAAGTGTCCGCGTGGCGAACCGGACAGTTGGGCGAACCGGAAGGGCAATGCTGAGAACTCAGGAGGGCAGCGCCGCAAGGCTGACAAGAACGCTGCCTTCTGCGTCTGCCATTGGGTTCGCCGCCAGGCCATGCGGCTGGCAGCACGCGCCAGGGAACTGCATGGGTGAAAGGCGATACCTCTGAGGTATCAAACAAGTCCAAAGCTGTCTTGGACCTCAGGAGTTGCACTTTCTACGATGGATCCGTGACGTTCATGACAGCGTCATGGGCGCGCCCGGAGCGTGTCCTCTTCCCTCGGCCCCCTGACATGACGCATCGAGTAGAACCATGATCGACAAACGGATGGCCTCTCCAGAGGCGGCATTGGCCGACGTCAGTGACGGGTCCACGGTGATGATCGGCGGCTTTGGTACCGCCGGCCTGCCGGACGAACTGATCGAGGGCCTGATGGCCAGCGGCGCCAAGAACCTCGTCATCGTCAACAACAACGCGGGCAATGGCGATCAGGGCTTGGCCGCGCTGCTCGCGGCCGGGCGCGTTCGCAAGATCATCTGCTCGTTCCCGCGCCAGGCCGACAGCCACCACTTCGATGCGCTGTACCGCGCCGGCAAGATCGAACTGGAGTTGGTGCCGCAAGGCAACCTCGCCGAGCGCATCCGCGCCGCAGGCGCCGGCATCGGCGGTTTCTTCACGCCCACCGGCTACGGCACCGAGCTGGCCAAAGGCAAGGAAACGCGCGAGATCGAAGGCCGCATGCACGTGCTGGAGTCTCCGATCCGGGCCGACTTCGCGTTGATCAAGGCCGAGCGCGGCGACCGCTGGGGCAACCTCAGCTACCGCATGACAGCGCGCAACTTCGGCCCCATCATGGCCATGGCAGCACGCACCACCGTGGCCAGCGTGCACGAGCTCGTCGAGCTCGGCGCGCTGGACCCCGAGGCCGTCATCACCCCAGGGCTGTTCGTGCAGCGCCTGGTGCAAGTGTCCCGCGCCCTCACCCGCGCGGGCGGCTTCAAACAGGCGGCCTGAGGGCCCACCGGTAAGCAACATGACCGAAATCCTGAAGACCGTGCGTCGCTGGACGCGCGACGAGATCGCGGCCCGTGTCGCCGCCGACATCCCTGATGGCGCCGTCGTCAACCTCGGCATCGGCCTGCCCACGGCGGTGGCCAACCACCTGGGTACCGACAAGGAGGTGGTGCTGCACTCCGAGAACGGCGTCATCGGCATGGGCCCGGTGCCCGCGCCGGGCGAGGAGGACTACGACCTCATCAACGCCGGCAAGCAGCCGGTGACCCTGTTGCCTGGCGGCTGTTTTTTCCACCACGCCGACAGCTTCGCCATGATGCGCGGTGGTCACCTGGACTTCTGCGTGCTGGGCGCCTATCAGGTGTCGGCTGGCGGCGATCTGGCCAATTGGCACACCGGCGCGCCTGACGCGATCCCCGCTGTCGGCGGCGCGATGGACCTGGCCATTGGCGCGAAGAAGACCCTGGTGATGATGGACTACCTCACCAAAGCCGGCGAGGCCAAGCTGGTGCCGCAGTGCAACTACCCGCTGACCGGCATGGCCTGCGTCAGTCGCATCTACAGCGACCTCGCGCTCATCGAGCTCACGCCCCAGGGCCCGGTGGTGCTGGAGCTGGCGCCGGGCTTGCGTCTGGCCGGCCTGCAAGCCCTGACCCCCGGTGTGGCCCTGCACGCCGCGCCCGCCCTGAAGGACGCCGCATGACCCCCCACGCCTTCATCTGCGACGCGCTGCGCACGCCCTTCGGCCGCTACGGCGGCAGCCTGGCTGGCGTGCGCGCCGACGACCTCGGCGCCGTGCCCCTGCGCGCGCTGATGGCTCGCCACCCGCAGCTGGACTGGGCGGCGCTGGACGACGTGATCTATGGCTGCGCCAACCAGGCCGGGGAGGACAACCGCAACGTCGCCCGCATGTCGGCCCTGCTGGCTGGGCTGCCGCTGACGGTGCCCGGCTCCACCGTGAACCGCTTGTGCGGCTCCGGCATGGATGCGGTGGGCAGCGCGGCGCGCGCCATCCGCAGCGGCGAGGCCCGCTTGATGCTGGCCGGCGGCGTGGAGAGCATGAGCCGTGCGCCTTTCGTGATGCCCAAGGCCGAATCGGCCTTCAGCCGTCACAACAGCGTGCAGGACACCACCATCGGCTGGCGCTTTATCAACCCGCTGATGCAGGCACAGTACGGCGTCGACTCGATGCCCGAGACGGCCGAGAACGTGGCTCGCGAGTTCGGCATTTCGCGTGAGGACCAGGATCGCATGGCCCTGGCGTCGCAACGCAAGGCCGTCGCTGCCCAGCAGGCCGGTGTGTTCGACGCCGAGATCACGCCGGTCAGCGTGGCGCAGAAGAAGGGCGAGGCGCTGCAGGTCACGCGCGACGAGCACCCACGCGATACCTCGATCGAGGTGCTAGCCAAGCTCAGACCCGTGGTGCGGCCCGACGGCACGGTGACCGCCGGCAACGCCTCCGGCGTGAACGACGGCGCCTGCGCGCTGCTGCTGGCCGACGAGGCCAGCGCCGACCGCCACGGCCTGACGCCGCGTGCTCGCGTGGTGGCCATGGCCACGGCCGGCGTGGCGCCGCGCCTCATGGGTATGGGCCCGCTTCCGGCCACCCGCAAGGTGCTGGCCCAGGCAGGGCTGACGCTGGCGCAGATGGATGTGATTGAGCTCAACGAGGCATTTGCCGCCCAGGGCCTGGCCGTGCTGCGCGAGCTCGGCCTGCCCGACGACGACCCGCGCGTGAACCCAAACGGCGGCGCCATCGCGCTGGGCCACCCGCTGGGTGCCAGCGGCGCCCGGCTGGTGATGACGGCGGTGCAGCAGCTGCAGCGCATGAACGGTGGCCGTGGGGGTCGATACGCGCTTTGCACCATGTGCGTCGGCGTCGGCCAGGGCATTGCGTTGATCGTGGAGCGGGTATGACAGTCAGCGGCATGACGCGGCGCGTGCCGCATCTGCACTACGAGTTGCTGGAGCCCGCAGCCGGCCGGGCGGTCGCGCACACCTTCGTGCTCGGCCACGCGCTCGGCTGCGACCTGCGCATGTGGGACTCACTCGCCGCGCACCTCGTCGCCCAGGGCGGCCGCGTGCTGCGCTACGACCAACGCGGCCACGGCCGAAGTGACACCCCGCCCGGCCCCTACCAGTTGGCCGAGCTGGCAGCCGATGCGGCGCGTCTGATCGACGAGCTGGCGCTCGGGCCAGTGATCTGGATCGGCCTGTCGATGGGCGGCATGGTTGGCCAGGAACTGGCGCTGCGCCACCCTGGCCGCGTCAAGGCCCTGGTACTGGCCAACACCAGCGCGGGCTACCCGACCGAAGCGCGCGCTGGCTGGACTCAGCGCATGGCCGCCATCGAGCAGGGTGGACTGGAGGCCATCGTCGACGGCGCGTTGCAGCGCTGGTTTCATGCCGGCTTCCACGCGGAGCAGCCGGCGACCGTGGCGCTGTGGCGCAGCCGCGTGCTGCAGTGCCGGCCGGCCGGCTACATCGCCTGCTGCGCGGCGATCCGCGATCTCGACACGACCGAGCGACTACCCGCGATCCACCAGCCCACCCTGGTCATTGCCGGCGCCTTGGACATCGGCACGCCACCGGCGATGGCGGCGGAGATTGCCGCGGGCATTCCGGGGGCGCGGCTGGTGGTGCTGCAAGGGGCTTCGCACCTGAGCGTGCTGGAGCAACCGGCTGCCTTTGCTGCCTGCCTGGACGCTTGGCTGGCCGAGCTGGTGCGCGCTGAACCCGCAGGGGGCGCTCAAGCGCCGCGGGTCGGCGCCTCGGCGGCTTCGCGGGCGGCGCGCTGTTCGGCGTAGATGACGTCGATCAGCTGGCGCAGCAGCACGCTGTCGGTCGACTGGTCCTGCAGGCGCGTGCTCATGATGATGGGCGATACCGCCTGGGGCTCGGCCAAGGGTCGGTAGACGACCTCGTCCGGCCGCAGCCTGTGCACGCTGGCCGGTACCACGCACAGGCCCATCCCTGACGCGACAAGGCCAAGCGCCGTCTGCATCTCCTGCAACTCCAACACCGCCGCCGGCTCCAGCGCCAGATCGCGGAACAGCGACAGCACCTGATCGGCGTAGCTCGGTCGCGGCGTGCGCGGATAAACCAGCAGCGGGTGCGGCGCCACCTCAGGCAGGCTCAGCGGTCCCGCGGCGTCGGCCAGCGGATGGTCGACCGGAATCGCCACCACCAGCCGCTCCTCGCGCAAGACCTCACGCTTGATGGACGGATCGTCCAGCCGCACGCGACCGACGCCCACATCGATGCGACCGTTCTTCAGCGCCTCGATCTGCTCCACGGTCGACATCTCCACCAGGGCCAGCTCGGTCTGCGGCGCCGCCGCGCGGAACTTGCGCACCAGGCGCGGTAGCGCACCGTACATGGTGGACGACACGAAGCCGATGACCAGCCGCCGCTCCAGGCGTGCGATTCGCTTGGTCGAGCGCACCGCCTGCGCCGCCTGCTCCAGCATGCGCCTGGCGTGGCCATAGAAGAAACGCCCAGCGTCGGTGAGCTTCAGCGGGCGCGAGCCGCGCTCGAACAGCGGGGTGCCGAGCTCCTCCTCCAAGTCTTGAATCTGCCGGCTCAACGGGGGCTGCGAGATGTGCAGGCGCTCCGCCGCGCGAGTGAAGTTCTGCTCGTCGGCAACGGCAACGAAGTAGCGCAGGTGGCGGAAGTCCATTCGATACCTATCAAGTATCGAGGCAGTCTAAAACCGTCTTGGACGGCTCACAAGGCGCTTCCTACCATCGCGTCACTTTCTCTTCATCACAGCGCGCTCCATGCCCTCCTCTTCATGCATCCAATCGATCGAGACCTGGTTGGTGGATGTCCCGACGATCCGTCCACACCGCCTGTCGGTGGCCACCATGAGGCACCAGACCCTGGTGCTGGTGCGGGTTCAATGCTCGGAGGGCATCGTCGGCTGGGGTGAGGCCACGACCATTGGCGGTCTGGACTACGGCGAGGAGAGTCCGGAGAGCATCAAGGCCAACATCGATGCCTACATCGCGCCGCTGCTGGAAGGCCAGCCAGCCGCAGCCGTGGCTCAGACCATGGCGCGGGTCAACGGCCAGGTTCAGGGCAACCGCTTCGCCAAGTGCGCCATCGAAACCGCGCTCTACGACGCACAGGCCCAGCGCCTGGGCGTGCCGTTGAGCGAGCTGTTCGGCGGCCGCCTGCGAGACAGCCTGCCTGTGGCCTGGACGCTGGCCAGCGGTGACACGGCACGCGACATCGACGAAGCCGAGCGCATGCTGGACCTGCGCCGCCACAACATCTTCAAGCTGAAGATTGGCCTGCGCAGCGTGCACGACGACGTGGCGCATGTGGCCGCGATCAAGGCCGCGCTGGGCAGTCGTGCCAGCGTGCGCGTGGACGCCAACCAGGCCTGGTCGGTGACCGAGGCGCTGGAGGGCATGCGCCGGCTTGCCGACGCCGGGGTCGACCTGGTGGAGCAGCCCATCGTGGCGCATGACCAGCCCGGCCTGAAGCGCCTTACCGACGCCAACCTCATCCCCGTGATGGCCGACGAGGCGCTGCACGGTCCGCGCGACGCCTTCGAGCTGGCCTCGGCGCAAGCGGCCGACGTGTTCGCCATCAAGATCAACCAATCCGGCGGCCTGCGCGGTGCCGCGCAGGTAGCGGGCATTGCCGAGGCGGCCAACATCGCGCTGTACGGCGGCACCATGCTGGAAGGCGCCGTCGGCACCATGGCCTCGGCCCAGCTGTTCAGCACCTTCCGCGAGTTGGCCTGGTCGACCGAGCTCTTCGGTCCGCTGCTGCTCACCGAAGAGATCCTGCAGCAGCCGCTTGCTTACCGCGACTTCGCGCTGCAACTGCCCACCACACCGGGACTGGGCATCGCCCTGGACACCGACAAGCTGGCGCGCCTGCGCCGCGCCTGAGCGAGGAGTCGCCATGCTGTTCCAAGTCGAGATGAGCGTGCGCCTGCCGACCACGATGCCCGCCGCCGAGGCCGACCTGCTCAAGCGCACCGAGCGCGAAGTGGCCCAGGGTCTGATGCGCCAAGGCATCTGGCGCCACCTGTGGCGCGTGGCCGGGCGCTACGCCAACCTGAGTGTGTTCGACGTGGACAGCGTCGAGCAGTTGCACCAGCTGCTGTCCACCTTGCCCCTTTTCCCCTACATGGACATCCAGGTGGTGCCGCTGTGCCGTCACCCCTCGTCCATCCACGACGACGACCGCTGACCCCCGTTTCACCGAACCCCGAGGAGACCGCCATGAACATCCAAGGCATTGAAGCCCTGCTGGACCGATTCGAAACCACCGGCGTGACCGGCCCCGGCAACCCGCGCGTCAAGACGGTCGTGCGCCGCCTGCTGCGCGACCTGATGCTGGCCATGGAGGAGCTGGACATTCAGCCCGAGGAGTTCTGGGCCGGCCTGAACTACCTGGGCCAGGCGGGCGCCCGCGGTGAGTTGGGCCTGATCGTGCCCGGCATCGGCCTGGAGCACTTCATCGACCTGCGGATGGACGAGGCCGAGGCCCGCGCCGGCCTGAAGGGCGGCACGCCGCGAACCATCGAGGGGCCGCTCTACGTCGCTGGCGCCCCGGTCTGCCAGGGCGAGGCGCGCCTTGACGACGGCACGCAGCCCGGCGAGGTGGTGGTGATGTCGGGCGTGGTGCGCGGCGCCGACGGCAAGCCACTGGCCGGCGCCACCGTCGAGGCATGGCATGCCAACCACCTGGGCAACTACTCCTACTTCGACCCGTCGCAAAGCGCGTTCAATCTGCGCCGCAGCATCGTCACCGACGCGCAGGGGCGCTACAAGTTCCGCAGCATCATGCCGCTGGGCTACAGCGTGCCGCCGGGTGGCTCCACCGAGCAGTTGTTGAACCTGCTCGGCCGCCACGGCCACCGCCCGGCGCACATCCACTTCTTCGTCAGCGCGTCGGGCCACCGCAAGCTGACGACGCAGATCAACATCGAATCCGACCCGCACCTGTGGGACGACTTCGCCTTCGGCACTCGCGAGGGCCTGGTGCCGCCGGTGCGCACCAATGCCGACCCGGCCGCGATGCAGGCCCTGGGCGTGGACCAGCCCTTTCACGAAATCCAGTTCGACTTCGACCTGCTGAGCGACGAAGTGAAGGCGCCGGCCACCGACTTCGCCCGCCCCCGCGCGGCCGCCTGAGCCCCGGCGGGCCCCCAGCCCGCACCCCGCCCCTGCGCCTGTTCCTCGCCCGCCGGCCTTGCCGGCGTGGCCGGCGGAGCCCTGCGCGCGCCCCACCGAGGAGACTTTCATGACCCACACCGCAGCCCCGGAACGCGTCGATCAGCGCCTGGCCGACATGCTGGTCGAAGACAAGACCCGGCATGTCTACAAGCTCCACCGCGCCGCCTTCACCGACACCGAGCTCTTCGACCTGGAGATGCAGCACATCTTCGAGGGCAACTGGATCTACCTCGCCCACGAGAGCCAGATCCCGAACGTCAACGACTACCTGACGACGCAGATCGGCCGCCAGCCCATCGTCATCACGCGCAACAAGGCCGGTGAGCTCAACGCCATCATCAACGCCTGCTCGCACCGGGGCGCCACGCTGTGCCGCCACAAGAAGGGCAACAAGGCCAACTTCACCTGCACCTTCCACGGCTGGACCTTCAACAACAGCGGCAAGCTGCTGAAGGTGAAGGACGCGAACGAGGCCGGCTACCCCGAGTCCTTCAACCAGGACGGCTGCCACGACCTGAAGAAGGTCGCACGCTTTGAAAGCTACCGCGGCTTCCTGTTCGGCAGCCTGCACCCCGACGTGCTGCCGCTGACCGAGTATCTCGGCGAGTCCACCAAGATCATCGACATGATCGTGGACCAGTCGCCCGAGGGTCTCGAGGTGCTGCGCGGGTCAAGCACCTACACCTTTGACGGCAACTGGAAGCTGCAGGCCGAAAACGGCGCCGATGGCTACCACGTCAGCTCGGTGCACTGGAACTACGCAGCCACCACCAACCACCGCAAGCAGTCCGCCGCGGGCGACAACATCAAGGCCATGGACGCCGGCAGTTGGGCCAAGCAGGGCGGCGGCTTCTACTCCTTCGAGCACGGCCACATGCTGCTGTGGACGCGCTGGGCCAACCCGGAGGACCGGCCCGCCTTCCAGATGCGCCAGGAGTTGGTCGAGCGCTGCGGCCAGGCCCGGGCCGACTGGATGATCAACCACTCGCGCAACCTGTGCCTGTACCCCAACGTCTACCTGATGGACCAGTTCAGCTCGCAGATTCGCGTGCTGCGGCCCATCGCGGTCGACAAGACCGAAGTCACCATCTATTGCATCGCCCCCAAGGGGGAGCCGGCCGACGCCCGCGCCCGGCGCATCCGCCAGTACGAAGACTTCTTCAATGCCACCGGCATGGCCACGCCGGACGACCTGGAGGAGTTCCGCGCCTGCCAGCAGGGCTACGCCGGGATCGCGCTGCCTTGGAACGACATGTGTCGCGGCGCCACGCACTGGGTGCACGGGGCTGACTCGGCCGCGCAGGAGATCGGCCTCAAGCCCGTGCTCAGTGGTGTGAAGACCGAGGACTAGGGCCTCTACACCGAGCAGCACCGCTACTGGCAGCAAAGCCTGCTCGCCGCCCTGCAAAAGGGCGCCAGCCGAGCCGAGGTCGCCTGCGATCACCACGGCGCCCCCTGCCACCACCACCACCACGGTGCCTGAGGAGAGCGCGATGAGCACGATGAACTTCGATCAGGTGCAGGCCTTCCTGTACCGAGAGGCCCGCCTGCTGGACGACCGCCAGTGGGACCAGTGGCTGGCCTGCTACCACCCCGAGGCCGAGTTTTGGATGCCGTCCTGGGACGACGACGACCAGCTCACCACCGACCCGCAGCGCGAAATCTCGCTGATCTATTACCCCAGCCGCGCCGGCCTGGAAGACCGCGTCTTTCGCATCAAAACCGAGCGCTCGGCGGCCAGCATGCCGGAGCCCCGCACCGGCCACAACCTGCACAACGTCGAGGTCCTGTCGCAGACCGCGGGCGAACTGCAGCTGCGCTTCAACTGGCACACGCTGAGCTACCGCTACAAGACCACGGACAGCTACTTCGGCACCTCGCACTACACGCTGGACACCACCGGACCCTCGCCGCGCATCAAGCGCAAGCACGTGGTGTTGAAGAACGACTACATCCACCACGTGGTGGACGTCTATCACGTCTGAGCCGGAGTCCCGCCATGACCCACCAGATCGCACTCCAGTTCGAAGACGGCGTCACCCGCTTCATCCATGCCAAGGCCACTGAAACCGTCGCCGATGCCGCCTACCGTCAGGGCGTGAACCTGCCGCTGGACTGTCGCGACGGCGCCTGCGGCACCTGCAAGTGTTTCGCCGAGTCGGGCCGCTACCAGATGGGCGAGTACATCGACGACGCGCTCAGCGAGACCGAGGCCCGCGAAGGTTTTGTGCTGACCTGCCAGATGCGCGCCCAGAGCGACTGCGTGGTGCGCGTGCCGGCCTCGTCCGCCGTGTGCCGCACGCAGCAGGCCCGGTTCGAGGCGGCCATCAGCCGCGTGCAGCAGTTGTCGCCCAGCACCATTTCCCTGTCGCTGCGCGGCGAGGCGCTCAGCCAGCTCGCCTTCCTGCCCGGTCAGTACGTGAACCTGCAAGTGCCCGGCAGCACGCAGACGCGGGCTTACTCGTTCAGCTCCTTGCCGCGCGATGGCGAGGTGTCCTTTCTGATCCGCAACGTGCCGGGCGGGCTGATGAGCAGCTTCCTCACGCAGCTGGCGAAGACCGGCGATGCGATGACGCTGACCGGGCCGCTGGGAAGCTTCTACCTGCGGGATTTGAAGCGCCCGCTGCTGCTGCTCGCCGGTGGCACGGGCCTTGCGCCGTTCACCGCGATGCTGGAGAAGATCGCCGAGCAGGGCAGCCCGCAGCCGGTGCACCTGATCTACGGCGTGACGCACGACGCCGACCTGGTGGAGATGGACAAGCTCGAAGGCTTCGCCGCGCGCATCCCCAACTTCAGCTTCACCGCCTGCGTGGCCAGTCCCGACAGCGCCTGGCCGAGAAAGGGCTATGTCACCCAACACATCGAGCCGGCGCACCTGAACGCGGGCGAGGTGGACATCTACTTGTGCGGCCCGCCACCCATGGTGGAGGCCGTGAGCCAGTTCATCCGGGAGCGCGGATTGCAGCCGGCCAATTTCTTCTACGAGAAGTTCGCCGCCAGCGCGTGAGGTCGATATGAGTACTCAAAGATTTGCCGACCGCGTGGCGGTGGTGACGGGTGCCGGCCAGGGCATTGGTCGCCGAGTGGCCGAGCGGCTGCTGGCAGAAGGGGGGGTGGTCGTCGCGGTGGACCGCTCGGACTTCGTGCACGAGCTGGGCGCGCTGCCCGGCGCCGCCGAACGGGTGCTGAGGCTGACGGCCGACCTGGAGCAGTACACCGCCTGCCAGGGCGTGATGGCGCGCACCCTGGCCCGCTTCGGTCGCATCGACATCCTCGTCAACAACATGGGCGGCACCATCTGGGCCAAGCCCTTCGAGCACTATGCGCAAGCCGAGATCGAGGCCGAGGTGCGACGCTCGCTGTTTCCCACGCTGTGGTGCTGCCACGCCGCCTTGCCAGCCATGCTGGCGCAGGGCCGGGGTGCCATCGTCAACGTCTCCTCCATCGCCACCCGCAGCCTGAACCGAGTGCCCTATGGCGCGGCCAAGGGCGGGGTGAACGCGCTCACCGCCTGCCTGGCCTTCGAAACCGCCCAACGCGGAGTGCGCGTGAACGCCACCGCACCTGGCGGTACCGAGGCGCCTGCGCGCCGCGTGCCCCGCAACAGCGCGCCACAGAGCGAACAGGAGAAGGCCTGGTACCAGCAGATCGTCGACCAGACGATCGACTCTTCGTTGATGAAGCGCTACGGCAGCCTCGATGAGCAAGTCGGCGCCATCCTCTTTCTGGCCTCTGACGAGGCCAGCTACATCACCGGCGTCACGCTGCCTGTCGGCGGCGGCGACCTCGGCTGACCCCCACTCCCCAGAGCCCCGCCTTGTCGGGGCTTTTTCTTGCCAATTCGGAGACGAGCCCATGACCCGAGACATCGATGTGTCGCGCCTGATCGACGACGCACGTTTCAACCGCTTCCATTGGATGGTGCTGTTCTGGTGCGCCCTGATCATCATCTTTGACGGCTACGACCTCGTCATCTATGGCGTGGTGCTGCCGGTGCTGATGAAAGAGTGGTCCTTGACCCCCTTGCAAGCCGGTGCGCTGGGCAGCTACGCGCTGTTCGGCATGATGACCGGCGCCCTGCTATTCGGATCGCTCTCGGACAAGATCGGTCGCAAGAAGGCGATCACGATCTGCGTGGTGATCTTCAGCGGCTTCACGGCCCTCAACGGCCTGGCCCGAAATCCGACCGAGTTCGGCCTCTGCCGCTTCATCGCCGGTCTGGGCATTGGTGGCGTGATGCCCAATGTGGTTGCGCTGATGAGCGAGTACGCACCACGCAAGATCCGCAGCACCCTGGTGGCCATCATGTTCAGCGGCTACTCGGTGGGCGGCATGCTGTCCGCCGGACTGGGCATGGTGCTGCTGCCGAGCTTCGGTTGGCAGTCGGTGTTCTTCGTGGCGGGCATTCCCCTGCTGCTGCTGCCGCTCATCATGCGCAAGCTAGCGGAGTCGGTGGGTTTTCTGATCCGCCAGGGACGGCTCGAAGAGGCTCAGCAAGTGCTCGCACGCGTTGAGCCAGGCTACCGTGCACAAGCGGGCCAAATCCTGACCATGCCGGCCCTTCAAGCTGGCGGCGCGCCGCTCCTGGCCTTGTTCCGAGAAGGGCGCGCGTTGCGCACCTTGATGCTGTGGCTGGCCTTCTTCTGCTGTCTGCTGATGGTCTACGCCCTCAACTCCTGGCTGCCCAAGTTGATGAATCAGGCTGGCTACGGCTTGGGATCGTCGCTGAGCTTTCTGCTGGTGCTGAACTTCGGGGCCATCTTCGGGGCCGTGGGCGGTGGCCTCTTGGGTGACCGTTTCAAGCTGCCGCGGGTGCTGGCGATCTTCTTCGCGCTGTCGGCCCTGTCCATCGGCCTGTTGGGTTTCAACAGTCCCAGCTGGGTGCTGTACAGCCTGATCGCCATTGCCGGGGCCACCACCATTGGCTCGCAGATCCTGCTCTATGCCTGTGGCGCACAGTTCTACGGGCTGAGCATCCGCTCCACAGGGCTGGGTTGGGCCTCGGGCATCGGTCGCAATGGTGCGATCCTGGGCCCAATGCTGGGCGGTGCGCTGATGAGCGCTGCCGTGCCCTTGCCGATGAATTTTCTGGCGTTCGCGCTGTCAGGGGGAGTGGCGTGCCTAGCCATGCTGGCGTTCGTTTGGGCCGATCGAACCCACTCCAGTTCGAGCAAGGCCGGCGTCTCCAGCACCAAGCCAACTCCGATGTCCATGGCAAATGCCTCATGAGACTCCCAGGCAATCGAATCGGGCGGCCACCGGGCAAGTCCAGTACGCCGAGAAGGCTGGCAATCGCCGCAAGGGATTGATGCATCGCGCGGGCAGCAGCCGGTGGAATCAGATCTGATCGCCGGCAGCTACCCGCCCAGAGCCGACCGCAGTTCGGCGCGCGCCGCATCGGCCCCGGCCAGGTCCGCAAAGCCGGGCTCGCGAACCCAGTCGGCTCCCATCAGCTCGACCGGATGCTGCGTCCGGTCGCTGCCGTTGCCGCAGCGCAGATCGTCGGACTGGCAGTAGCGATCGCAGCCCCAGCAGACGCGCTCGGGGTGCGCGGGGGCGATCGGAAAGCGCTTGACCGCCATCAGGCCACGAGCTGCACCGCCTCACCCGCGGTGTTGAACGGGATCAGTCCGCCCAACTCGCCGGTCTCCACGCGCTTGACCAGCAGTTCGAGCATGCGCTCGATCTCCTTCGCGCTGCTGCGGCCGGCCAGGGCCGCCGCGAACATCAGGCTCCAGGACGGGCCGGCCTGGCGGGCTTCGACGGCGAGGGCCGCGAAGTCGGCGATCTCGGCCGGGTCCTTGTCCACGCACATCAGCGGCCGCAGCACGCCGCCGTGGCCGGCCGCGTGCGCGGCCTGGTGCGCGGGCGTGGCGTCGGGCTCGCAGTCGGCGGCCGTGAAGACCATCAGCAGGCGCTGCGGTTCGGCGTGGGCCTGCGCGCGCGCCAGGGCCAGCAGGTCGTCGAAGTGCTCGATGTTCATGGGGAACGAGCCTAGGGCGGATGGCAAGGCGGCGGCAGCGCATCCGAGCTAGGCGGGGGTCGGTCGAAAGGACTAGGGCAGGGCGGGCGCGCTCCTGCCACGGCGGGATGGGCCGCGGCTCCCGGCGTTCCCAGAATCGACCGCATGGACCTGGCCCCCGTGCACTGGATGAAGGCGCCTCGCGCGCCGGCGGCGGCCGTGCCGCTGGATGGCTCGCTGCGCGACCGCCGCCAGCGGCCCTGGCGGGACCTGCGCATCTCGCTGACCGACCGCTGCAACTTCCGCTGCAGCTATTGCATGCCGCGCAGCCGCTTCGGCCCCGGGCATCGCTTCCTGCCGCAGGCGCAGCTGCTGAACTTCGAGGAGATCGTGCAGGTGGCGCGCGAGGCGCTGGCCCTGGGCGTGCGCACGCTGCGCCTGACCGGCGGCGAGCCGCTGCTGCGCCGCGAGCTCGTGACCCTGGTGCGCGAGCTGTCGGACTTGCGCACGCTGGACGGCGAGGCACCGGATCTGGCGCTGACGACGAACGGCAGCCTGCTGGCCGAGCAGGCGCAGGCGCTGCGCGATGCCGGCCTGAGCCGCCTGACGGTGAGCCTGGACGCGCTCGACGACACGGTGTTCCGGCGCATGAACGAGGTCGGCTTCCCGGTGGCCGAGGTGCTGCGCGGGCTGGACGCGGCGCGGCAGGCCGGCTTTGAGCGCATCAAGGTCAACATGGTCGTGCGCCGCGGCGTCAACGACCAGCAAGCGCTGCCGCTGGCCGCGCATTTCCGGGGCTCGGGGATGGTGCTGCGCTTCATCGAGTTCATGGACGCCGGCTGCCACAACGGCTGGAAGCGCGACGAGGTGCTGGAGAGCGCCGTGCTGCGCTAGCGCATTGCCGCGCGCTGGCCGCTGCAGGCACTGGCGCCGAGCAAGGGCGGCGAGACGGCGGAACGCTGGGCCTACGCCGATGGTGCTGGCGAGATCGGCTTCATCAGCGCCGTCAGCCAGGCGTTCTGCGGCGATTGCACGCGCGCGCGGCTGACGGCCGACGGACGCCTGTTCACCTGCCTGTTCGCCGCCCAGGGGCAGGACCTGCGGCCGCTGCTGCGCGGACCCCAGGCCAGTGAGCAGGCGCTGCGTGAGCGCCTGGCCACGATCTGGGCGGCGCGCGCCGACGCCTACTCCGAGCAGCGCGAACGCTTGCGCGAGCTGCAGACTGAGCGCGCCGACATGCATGTGCTCGGCGGCTGAGGACCACGATGCGAACGATCCCGATCCAAGCCGCTCCCCAGCCCTGGCGCCCGCAGCGCCTGCTGAGCGCACCGCACCGCCTCGGCTTCGCGATCGGTGCCGGGCTGATGAGCGCGATGGCGCTGTGGTGGCTGCTCGTGCTGGCGGCGTCGCGCTGGGGCCTGAGCCTGCCCTGGGCGGTCGCGCCCACGCAGGCGCACGGCCTGCTGTTCTCCTTGGGCTTCATGCCGGCCTTCATGGTCGGCTTCCTGTTCACCGCCGGGCCGCGCTGGCTGGGCCTGCCCGCCGTCGACGCGCGCACGCTGCTGGCGCCGCTGCTGCAGTTCGGCGCCGGCTGGCTGGGGCTGATGGCCGGGAGCCATGCCGGCCGCCTGGTGGCGGCGCTGGGCCTGGCGCTGGCCACGGCCGGCTGGCTGCGGCTGACGCTGCGCTTCGCCGCCCTGGTGCGCGAAAGCCGGGCGCCCGATCGCCTGCACGCCAAGGCCGTGCTGATCGCCTGCGTGGTCGGCGTGCTGGCGATGGGGCTGGCGGGCTGGGCGCTGATGCAGGGCGACGCCGCGGTGCTGCGCGCCGCCACCCAGCTCGGGCTCTGGGGTTTCGTGGCCCCGGTCTACGCGATCGTGTCGCACCGCATGATCCCGTTCTTCAGCGCCGCCGCGTTGCCGCGCCTGGAGGCCTGGAAGCCGAACGCGCTGCTGCTGCCGATGCTCGGCGGCCTGCTGCTCGGCGGCGTCGCCGAGATGGCCTGGCTGCCGGCCTGGGTGCTGGCACCGCCGCTGGCGCTGGCGGCGCTGGCGCTGCTGCTGCTGGCCCTTCGTTGGGGCCTGGTGCGCAGCCTGCAGGGAGAGTCGCTGCGCCTGCTCGCGATGCTGCATGGCGGCTTCGTCTGGCTCGGCCTGGCGCTGGCGCTGCAGGCGCTGTCGCTGACGCTGCAGGCGACGGGGCAGGGCGGCCTTGGCGCCGCCCCGCTGCATGCGCTGACCCTGGGCTACCTGGGCTGCACGCTGATCGCGATGATCACCCGCGTCGCCGCCGGTCACAGCGGCCGGCCGCTGGCGGTGGACCGTGCCGCCTGGGCGATCTACGGCCTTCTACAGCTCGGCGTGCTGCTGCGCCTGGCCGCCGCGCTGGGGCTGGACAGCCTGCTGCCTGCCGCGGCGATCTGGGCGGTGGCGACCTGCTTCTGGACCTGGCGCTATGGCGGCTGGCTGGGCCGCCCCCGCATCGATGGCCGCCCCGGTTGACCCGGCGCCCAGCGCCGAGCGCTGGCTGCAGCGCCTGCCGATGTTCAGCGAGATCGACGCCGACTCGCTGAGTCGGTTGGCGGCGGCGACGCGGATGAAGCCGTTGGCGCGCGGCGAGTTGGCGCTGCGTGCCGGAGATCCTTGTGACAGTTTCTTCGTCAACCTTGGCCAGCCGATCAAGCTGTTCGTGCTCGCCGCCAACGGCAACGAGAAGGTTATCGAGCTGATCGGCCCCGGGCACAGCTTCGCCGAGGCGCTGATGTTCCTCGGCCGGCCCAGTCCGGTGAACGCGCAGGCGCTCGGCGACACCCAGCTGCTGGTGCTGCCGCGGCAGGCGGTGCTCGACGCCATGGCCGCCGACCCGCGCCTGGCGCTGCGCATGCTGGCGGGCCTGAGCCGCCGCCTGCACGGCCTGGTCTCCGACGTGCAGGCCTACGCGCTGCAGTCGGGCGTGCAACGCGTCATCGGCTACCTGCTGCGCGACGCTGGCGACGACGCGGGCGCCTGCACCGTCGAGCTGCCGGTCAGCAAGGCGACGCTGGCGTCGCGCCTGTCGCTGACGCCGGAGTACTTCTCGCGCGTGCTGCGCGAACTCGAGGAGGCCGGGCTGATCGCCGTCGACGGCCGCCGCATCCATGTCCCGGCGCTGCAGCGGCTTGCCGCCTACCCCGCGGCCTGATCGGCGAACAGCAGGGCCTGCGCGCGCGGTCGTTGGCGCAGCAGCAGCCCTTGCCAGGCCGGCTCGATGCCGAGCGCCGACACGCGGCGCTGCAGCTGGCTGCGCGCCAGCGCCGCCGTGCTCGGCAGCAGCAGCCACAGACCCCAGGGCCAGCCGGCGCCGGGGTGGCTCGGCATCCATTGCTCGGCGCTGCTGCCGAGCGGCAGGCGGCGGGGGGCCACCGCCTGCTCCCAGGCGGCGGCCGCGAGCGCTTGCGGGCCGGTGTCGGCCGGTGTCGCCAGCGCAAGATGCGCCAGCCAACCGGCGCGCTGCCAGTGCAGCAAGGTCGCCAGCAGCTGACGCTCGCTGCGCTGCAGCCGGCGCGCCAGCGGCACGAAGGGATTGGCCTGCAGCGGCAGACCTTGCTCCAGCGCGGCGGCCAGCGGCCGGTCCTGCCGGGGGCCGTCGCCGCCCCGATCGGCGTCGGCTCGCAGCAGACTCAGGCGCTGCAGCGGCGGCTCCGGCAGGCCCGCCAGCTGGCGCTCCAGCGCTGCCGCGTCGACGGTCTCGAGCTCGGCCCACAGGCCGGGCAGCAGGCGGCCCGCACCGACCTCGACGCGGTCAATGCCGACGCAGCCCGGCAGCCGCCGCAATGCGTCGATCAAGGCCTGCGGCTGCGCGGCGCGGAAGCCCAGGCGCTCGCGGTGTCGCGGCAGCTGCGCGCCCCAGCGCACCTGGATCGCCGCCAGCGCGCCGCTGCGCTGCAGGCGCTGGCATTGCGCGAGCAGCTCGTGCTGGGTGGCGCCGCTGCGCTGCGCCATCTGCCGGAACGGCGACGGGTGCAGCGGGAAGTCCTGCTGCCAGCCATGCAGCGCGGTCAGGCGCAGACCGGCGCAGCAGCTGGGAGGCGGTGGCGTGCGCGGCGTGGGCATGGACGCGATGCTCGCGAGCGGCGGCGCCGGCGCCCTTGACCTGGTTCAAGCACGGCGCCCCGGCGCTTGACGCGCGTCAAGCACGCCGATGCTCGTGCTGCCCTGCGGCCGCCGGCTGCGGCATGCTGCGGCCCATGCCGATCGACTACGCCGACCTGAAGCCGGTGCACATCGCGCTGGCCAGCCTCAGCGTGCTCGGCTTCGGCGCCCGCGGCCTGGGCGTGCTCGCCGGTGCCGCCTGGCCGATGCACGCCGCGCTGCGCCGCGCCACGGTGCTGGTCGACAGCCTGCTGCTGGCCGCCGGCCTGATGCTCTGGTCGCAGCTGGGCTGGGCGTCCATGCCCTGGCTGTGGGCCAAGCTCGGCTGCCTGCTTGGCTACATCGTGGCCGGCAGCCTGGCACTGCGCCGCGCCCCCGGCCGGGGCGCGAAGGCGGTCTGCTTCGTGCTCGCGCTGGGCTTCGTGGTGCAGTTGGTGGCCACGGCGCGAAGCCATCATCCTCTGGGGGTCTTCGCATGAACCTGCTCCACAGCCCGCCGGCGGTCGGCTTCGACCAGCCCTACGAAATGCTCGAGGCCTGCCACGAGCGCGTCGAGCGCAGCCTGTCGCTGCTGCTGCGCCTGGCCGAGCATCTTCAGCGCCAGGGCGCCGACGAGCCGGCCCGCGATGCGGCGCGCGACGTGTTGCGCTACTTCGACGTCGCCGCGCCGCACCACCATGAGGACGAGGAGCGCCATGTGCTGCCGCGGCTGCGCCAGCTCGGGCAGGCGCCGCTGGCCGATCGCATCGCCGCCGACCATGTGCTGATGCACCAGGCCTACCAGGCGCTGCGCCCCGGCCTGCTGGCGTTGCGCGACCTCGGATCGGTCCCCGACACCGCGAGCTGGCCCGGCTTTGCCGCGCTCTACCGCGAGCACATCCTGCTGGAGGAGGGCCAGGCCTACCCGGCGACGCGCGGCGGCTGCGACGCCACCCTGCTGGCGGCGATGGGCGCCGAGATGGCGGCACGCCGGCGCTAGCAGGCTCGCCATGCAGAATCCGCGCAGCGAGCGGGAGGCAGCATGGGCGGTGCGAGCGGTGCGAGCATGGGGCGGACGAGCGGATCGGCGTGCTGCCGCCGCCTGAGCGCGTGCTGACGCGGCGGCGCCGGCTGCTGCTGTGGCTGCTGGCCAGCCTGGCGCTGCTCTGGTTCGTCGGCGCCAGCGTCTGGGCCACGCTGCCCCAGGGCGTGGTGGTGATCGGTGCCGGACCCGAGGGCGGTACCTATGCGCAGCATGCGCATGCCTATGCCAGCAAGTTGCAGCGCATGGGCCTGAAGACCCGCATCGAGCATGTCGGCGATTCGCTGCGCATCGTCGACCGCGTCAACGGCCCCTGTCACTGTCTTGACGTCGGCTTCACCGCGCAGGCGTTGGAGCCGGCGCAGTACCCGGACGTGGTCTCGGCCGGGGCGATCGAGCTGCAGCCGCTGTTCCTGTTCGTGCACCGGCGCGTCGGCGACATCGAGTCGCTGTCGGCGCTGCAGGGCCGCCGCGTCGTCATGCCGCTCGAGCACAGCGCCAGCAGCGAGGCGGCGCGCGCGGTGCTGGCGCAGTACCGCGTGAGCACGGCGCCGCCGCGCTACCTGCACATCGCCGAGGCGGCGGCGGCACTGCAGCGCGGCGAGGCCGATGCCGGCTTCTTCATGCTGTCGCCCGACAACGCGCTGATCGCACAGCTGGTGGCCGATCCGTCGCTGCGCCTGTTCTCGTTCGAGCAGCAGCTCGGGCTGTCGCGGCGCATCGATCACCTGCAGCCGGCGCTGCTGGCGCGCGGTGCGTTCAGCCTGGCCGACGACCTGCCGCCGCGCGACACCCGGCTGCTCGCCGCCTCGGTCAACGTGGTGGTGCGGCGCGACATCCATCCGGTGGTGCTGTATGCGCTGCTGGGCGCGATGAACGAACTGCACCGCGGCCAGACCCTGGTCTCCAACCACGGCGACTTCCCGAGCACCGTGCGCACCGCGCTGCCGGTGCACGAGAAGGCCGCCGCCTGGGCGAAGAACGGCACGCCCTGGCTGTACGAGAAGCTGCCGCCCTGGCTCGCCAGCCCGGTCGACGAGTACTGGGGCATGGCGCTGTTCATCGTCGCCGTGTCGTCGGTGTTCGGCACGCTGGGCACGGTGATCGCGTTCGTGCGCTCGATCCTCGATGCGCTGCGCCGCGCGGGCCAGGCGCTCGGCCGCTGGCTGTTGCGCCGGCTGGCGGCCCGCCCGGCGCTGGGCGCCAGCGAGCGGCGCCTGCTCGGCCTGGCCGACGGCCTGCTGGCCGATGACGACGCCGCCAGCCGCGAGCTGCTGGCGCAGACCCGCGCCCGCACCGAGACCGTCGCGCGCTGACTCAGCCCACGTGCTGCAGCAGGCGGTCGCGCAGGCGGCCGGTGAGCGCGTAGATGGCCTGGAACAGCAGCACGTAGAGGCCGACCACCAGCGCCATCAGCGCCAGGCGCTGTTGCGGGTCGTCGAGCGCCTCGATCTGCTGCAGCGTGACGCTGGTCGACTCGACGACGCCGACGGCGGCGCCGAAGCCCGACGACAGCACCATCACGAAGAAGGCGCGCACCAGGCCCATCGGCAGCAGCGCGGCCGCCAGCCGGGAGCCTTCGCGCCATTGCTGCAGCGCCTCGACCGCGTTGTCGCAGACATAGGCACTGGCATAGACCGCCAGCGACAGCGTCACCGCCAGCCAGGGCGTCATCGCCAGCTCCCAGGGCCCGAGCTGCAGGCCCTGCGGCAGCGCGTTGAGCAGGAAGAACATCAGCACGAAGCTCGGCGCCGCGCGCAGCAGCGCCAGCAGCAGCCGGGTGGCGCGGCCGGGCAGGCCCGGCAACAGGCAGCCGACGGCCAGCGGCAGGCCCAGCAGCAGGCCGCAGGCCAGCGCACTGGCGGCGATGCCGATGTTGACGCCGAGCGCGGCGACGAAGCGCGGCAGGAACTCCGCCAGCAACCCGGTCATGGCGCGCGCTCCAGCCAGCGCCGGCCCAGCCAGACCACGGTCGACACCACCGCCATGTAGAACACCAGCAGCAGCGCGAAGCTGAAGCCGCGCTCGCCGGTGAACGACGCGATGTCGGTCTGCGCCGACAGCAGCTCGGGCACGCCGATCAGCGACGCCGACGGGCTGCCGCGCGTGGCGTTGACGGCAAACGCGACCAGCTGCGCGCGCGCCTGGCGCAGGCCGTCGCGCAGGCCGGCCGGCAGCCCGGCGCCGCGTAGCGCGTCGCGCGACTCGGCCACCGCCTGCCCCCCGCTGCTGCCGTTGAACAGGCCCAGCACCAGCACCGCGGTGGCAAGCGCGCCCGGGGCGCTGATGCTGCCCCAGCTGCTCAGCAGCAGGCCGGCGAACAGCATCAGCAGCACCAGCGGCGTCGACTGCGCGGTCAGCAGCAGCAGGCGCAGCGGCCAGCGCAGCCAGGCCGAGCGCGCCGCCAGGCCGAGCGCGAAGCCGGCGCTGCAGGCCAGCGTCGCGATCACGGCGCCGGCCACCAGCAGCAGCGAGTAGGCGATGCCCTGCAGGAACAGCTCGAGGCCAATGCGGGTCTTCAGCATCGGCAGTGCCAGCTCCAGCCCGGCCTGGGCCTGCAGCCAGTCCTCCAGGCGCTGCACCGCCGGCGCGATCGGCGTCGGCTGCAGGTGGCTGTCGTGCGGCGCGGCGACGCAGCGCGGATCGCTGAAGGCGGTGTCGCCGGCGGCGCAGGGCGGCGCGCGCCAGCGCGCCTGCTCGGCGAGCAGGAAGCGGGTGTCGACGCCGTGGGTCTGCGCGAGCGCCAGCAGCGTGCCGTCGGCGTGCAGCTCGCGCAGCAGCGGCGACAGCCTGGCGGCCAGGCGCTCGCCCTGCTGCGGCCGCACCGCGACGCCCCAGGCCTGCGGCGAGAAGCCGAACTTGATGTCGTGGCGGGCGGCGAACTCGGCACGCAGCAGATGCGGCGCGAACAGGCTGTCGTCCTGCGCCGCCAGTCGGCAGGCGCCGAGCTCGAGCTGGTCGACCAGCTGCTGGGCGCTGGCGAACAGCATCAGGTTGGCGCCGCGCTCGGCGAGCTCGGCGTTGGTGCTGTTGCCGACCGAGACGCAGACGGTCTGGCCGGCGATCGCCGCCGGCGTGGCGACGACGCGGCGACGGTCGCCCAGCACCACGGTGCGCGACTGGTAGTAGTGCGGCCGCACGAAGCGCACCTCGGCGTCGCGCTGCACGGTGTGGCCCATGGTGGCGATGACGAGGTCGACGCGGTCGTCGGCGAGCGCGGCGATGCGGTTGGCCGGCGTCACCGGATGGAACTGCGGCTGCAGCCCGAGCCCGGCGGCGAGCCGACGCGCCAGCGCGATCTCGAAGCCGCTCGGCTCGCCGCGCTGCGTGGTCGCGAACGGCGGGTAGTCGCTGCGCACGCCGATGCGCAGCACGCCGCTGCACTGGGCGCGGCTCAGCACATCGGCTTCGGCGTCGCAGTCGGCGGCGGCGCTGCCGCTGACACCCAGCGGGCCGAGCAACAGCCCGAGCACCAAGCCGCGCAGGGCCCGCACGACCCTGTCAGGCCGGGCCGATGTCCAGTACATGGAACTCGGCGAACGCGTGGGGGCCCAGGCGGCTCAGGCCCTGGCGGGACGGGTCCTGCAGCAGCGCCGGGTCCAGGCCCTGCAGCTTGCTCAGCGGCAGCGGCAGGCAGACCGTGCTGGCGACGCGGCTGCGCAGGCCGAGCGCGGCCAGCTGCTGCTCGGTTCGCGCCAGGCCGACGAAGGCGTTGTGCGTCATGAAGGCCCGGCCGCCCGGCTTCAGGTGCGCCGGCAGGCCCTGCAGGAACGGCTCGATCAGCGCCCGGCCGTCGGCGCCGCCGCTGCTCCAGGAGGGCAGGCGGCCGTCGGCCAGCGGTGCCTGCAGCGGGAACTGCGGCGGGTTGCAGGCGATGAGGTCGAAGCGGCGGCCGGCACAGGGCGCCCAGAGGTCGCCCTGGCGCAGCTCGGCGCGCTCGCCGTGGCCGAGTCCGGCCAGCAGCGCCCGCGTGGCCTGCACCGCGGCCGGCTCGATGTCCACGCCGAGCGCGCGGCGGGCGCCGAGCTCCAGCAGCTGCGCCAGCACCACGCCGCTGCCGACGCCCAGTTCCAGCACGTCGTCAAGCCGCAGCGTGGGCGCCTGCGCCCGCAGCACCTGCAGCAGCGCGGCGGCGTAGGCGGTGGGGGCGAACGGGGCAGGGGCGGCTGGGCTCAAGCGGGACTCCGGTGCGGCGGACGAAGTGTGCGGGCTGCGGCGCGCATCGTCGCAGCCGGATCGCGAGCGCGGAGACAATCGCGGCCGCCGAACTTCTGCCCCGGGCCTGCCGTGCCGACTTCCCAGCTTTCCGTCTACTTCTTCGCCCAGGCGGCCGTGATCATCCTCGTCTGCCAGCTGGTGGGGCGCCTGGCGCAGCGCCTGGGCCAGCCGCAGGTGGTCGGCGAGATGATCGCCGGCGTCATGCTCGGCCCGTCGCTGTTCGGCTGGCTGCTGCCGGAGCTTCAGGCCCAGCTGTTCCCGAAGGCGACGATGGGCATGCTGTACGCCGCCGCGCAGCTCGGTGTCGGGCTCTACATGTTCATCGTCGGCATGGAGTTCCGCGCCGACCATTTCAGGGCCCGGGCGCGCAGCGCCGCCACGGTGTCGGCGGCCGGCATCCTGGTGCCGTTCGCGCTGGCGTTCGCGATCACGCCCTGGCTGCACTCGGTGCCGGGCCTGTTCTCCGCGAAGACCAAGCTGATGGAGGCCTCGCTGTTCCTTGGCGCGGCGATCGCCATCACCGCGTTCCCGATGCTGGCGCGCATCATCCATGAGCGCGGCCTGGCAGGCACCTCGCTGGGCACGCTGGCGCTGACCGCCGGCGCGGTCGACGACGCCGCGGCCTGGTGCATCCTGGCGATCGTGCTGGCCAGCTTCGGTGGCAGCTGGGGCGGCGCCTATGCGGCGATCGGCGGCGGCATCGCGTTCGCGCTGTTCATGATCTTCGTCGGCCGGCGTTGGCTGAGGCTGCTGGCGCGCTGGGTGCGGCCCGAGCAGCCGCTGCCCAGCTCGTTGTTCGCCGCCTGCCTGGGGCTGTTCTGCCTGAGCGCGTTCGCGATGGACGCGATCGGCATCCACGCGGTGTTCGGCGGTTTCCTCGGCTGCGTGATGCCGCGCGGCGCGCTGGTGGACAAGCTGCGCGTGAGCCTGCAGCCCTTCGTCGTCGTCTTCCTGCTGCCGATGTTCTTCACCTACTCGGGCCTGAACACGCGGCTGGACATGCTGTTCGAGCCGGCGATCTTCGTCGCCGCGCTGGCCATCCTGGCGGCCAGCTTCGGCGGCAAGCTGATCGCCTGCTGGGCAGCGGCGCGGCTGACGGGCGAGAGCAATACCGATGCGATGGCGATCGGTGCGCTGATGAACGCGCGCGGCCTGATGGAGCTGATCATCATCAACATCGGCCTGGCCGCCGGCGTGATCCTGCCCGGCCTGTTCTCGGTGCTGGTGCTGATGGCGGTGCTGACGACGCTGCTGGCGACGCCGCTGTTCAACTGGATCGTGCGCCGCGCCGAGAACCGCGGCAAGGCAGTGCCGGCCTGAGCAAGGTCTCGCGCGAGCCGCTAGGCTGCGCGCCGCGATGGACCTGCACCTGCTGACCGAGCTCGACGAGCTCCCCGCCGCCGACTGGGACCGCCTGCTCGCTGCCCAGGACGCCCCCACGCCCTTCATGGGCGCGCGCTTCCTGCGCGAGCTGGCGCGGCGATCCGCCGTGCCCGAGACCGGCTGGACGCCCTGCTTTGCGCTGCTGCGTGACGGCGGCGAGCTGCGCGCCGGCTGTCCGCTGTGGCTGAAGGCGCACTCCTGGGGGGAGTTCGTGTTCGACCAGAGCTGGGCCCGCGCCTATGCACAGCACGGCCTGCGCTACTACCCGAAGGCCGTCGTCGCGGTGCCGTTCACGCCGGTGCCCGGCAGCCGGCTGCTGGCCGTCGACGACGCGGCACGACGCCTGCTGGCGCAGGGTCTGATGGCGTTTGCCGAGCAGCAGGGCTTGAGTGGCGTGCACCTGCTGTTCGGCTCCGCTGCCGACGCGCAGGCGCTGGCCGGCCTGGGCTGGGCCACGCGCGAGCAGCCCCAGTTCCACTGGCAGCACGAGGCGGCCTGGGGCTCGTTCGACGAGTTCCTCGCCGCGTTGCGCCGCGACAAGCGCAAGAAGATCCAGCAGGAGCGGCGCCGCGTGCACGAGGCCGGCGTCAGCGTGCGCGTGCAGGTCGGCCAGGAGATCGGCGCTGCCGATTGGGCGTTCTTCGAGCGCTGCTACGCGGCGACCTACGCGGTGCGAGGCAACCCGCCCTACCTGGCCGAGGGCTTCTTCGCCGCGGCGCTGCCCGACTGGGTGCTGCTCACCGCCGAGCAGGGCGGTGAGCCGGTGGCGGCCAGCCTGCTGGCCTGGGACCGGCAGCGTCAAGTCGCCTACGGCCGGCATTGGGGCTGCGTGCGCGACATTCCCTGCCTTCACTTCGAGCTCTGTTACTACGCGCCGATCGCCTGGTGCATCGCCAACGGCGTGCAGCGCTTCGAGGGCGGCGCGCAGGGCGAGCACAAGATGGCGCGCGGCCTGCTGCCGACACCGACGCGCAGCCAGCACTGGCTACGCGACGCACGCTTCGCCGACGCGGTGCAGCAGTTCAGCGAGGAGGAGCAGGCGGCCGTCGCCGCCTACGAGGAGGCGCTGGCGGCGCGTTCGCCGTTCCGTTCGGCACCGCTGCGGTAGAGCGGCTCGACCGAGGCCGACTCGCCCCAGCGCGCCTGCCACTGCGCCAGGAACTGCTGCGCCAGCGGCGTGGCCGGCTGCAGGCGCGCGCCGATGTAGAGCTGCTGGCGCAGCTCCTGCGCCTGCGCATACAGGCGCGAGCGCATCAGCGCCAGCGCGTCCAGGCCGCGCGCCTCGCCGCGCTCGACCGCCTCGGCCAGCACCGTCATCGGGTGCTGGCGCAGCAGCATCAGGTGCGCGCGCAGCACGCGCAGCCGGCCCTGGGCGAGCTGCTCGCTGCGGTCCAGCCAGCGCCAGTGCGCATGCACGTCGAAGCCGCCGAGGCGCTGCGGGCTCTCGCCGGCGGCGATCAACAGGCCTTCCAGCGTGGCGCGGTCCTGGTCGGCATAGGCCAGGTTGGCGTCGCGCATCAGCGCCTCGCGGCGGCTGCGTTCGATCTCGTCGCTGGCCCGGTCGGGATGCAGGCGCATCGCCGCGCGGCGGTGCAGGTCCTTCAGGCTCGGCGCCGGCTGCGCCTGCAGATCCGACGGTGGTTCCGGCCAGGCCGGGGCCGCCGGCAACTGCGGCAGCGCCGAGCGCCGGCGCTGCGGCGGCAGCGGCACGCGGGCCTGCGCCAGTTGCTCCAGCGCCGCCTGCAACTGCTGCTGCAGGCTGTCGACGTCGGCCCAGGCCAGGCCGAGCTGCTGCTCGTAGCGGGCGATGAAGGCCAGCACCTGGCGCTCGAGCTGTGCGTACTCGGTCTCGAGCCGAACGATGAAGCCCTGCAGCTCCTCGAGCTGACGGCGCCGGCGTGCCGCCTCCAGCCGCCAGAGCTGGGGGTTGAGCAGGGCCTGGGCGAGATCGGGGGAGGGCGTCATCGGCAGCGCATTGTCGTGAATGCGCGCATGAAAAAAGCCCGCCGAAGCGGGCTTGCGTCACAGCGGCTGCGGCTTACTGCGAGGCCGCGTCGCTGGCCGGTGCCGCCACGGTGTCGGTGGCGCTGGCCTCGACCGCGGCAGCGATCGGCGCCGTGACCGGAGCCGCATGGCTGACCGGCGCCGCCGTGGTGGCCGGCAGCGGCAGCAGCGGCACGATCAGCAGCGCGACGATGTTGATGATCTTGATCAGCGGGTTGACGGCCGGACCGGCGGTGTCCTTGTAGGGGTCGCCGACGGTGTCGCCGGTGACGGCGGCCTTGTGCGCCTCCGAGCCCTTCTTGTGCAGCACGCCCTTGTCGTCCGTGAAGCCTTCCTCGATCAGCTTCTTCGCGTTGTCCCAGGCGCCGCCGCCGGTGCACATCGAGATGCCGACGAACAGGCCGGTGACGATGGTGCCCATCAGCAAGCCGCCGAGCGCGGCCGGGCCGAGCAGCAGGCCGACGATGATCGGCGCGACCACCGGCAGCAGCGACGGCACGATCATTTCCTTGATCGCCGCCGTGGTCAGCATGTCGACCGCGGCGCTGTAGTCGGGCTTGCGCTTGCCGGCCATGATCTGGCCGTCGGCGAACTGCTTGCGCACCTCGACGACGACCGCGCCGGCGGCGCGGCCGACGGCCTCCATCGCCATCGCACCGAACAGGTAGGGAATCAGGCCGCCGATGAAGAGGCCGATGATGACCTTCGGGTCGGACAGGTCGAAGCTGACGGCCATGCCGCGGGCTCCAAGGGCGTGCGTGTAGTCGGCGAACAGCACCAGCGCGGCGAGGCCGGCGGAACCGATCGCGTAGCCCTTGGTGACCGCCTTGGTGGTGTTGCCGACGGCGTCCAGCGGGTCGGTGACGTCGCGCACGCTGGCCGGCAGCTCGGCCATCTCGGCGATGCCGCCGGCGTTGTCGGTGATCGGGCCGTAGGCGTCCAGCGCGACGACGATGCCGGCCATGCTCAGCATCGCGGTGGCGGCCACCGCGATGCCGTAGAGACCGGCCAGCGCGTAGGCGGCGAAGATCGCCGCGCAGACGAAGAGCACCGGCCAGGCGGTGGACTTCATCGACACGCCCAGGCCGGCGATGACGTTGGTGCCATGGCCGGTGGTGCTGGCCTGCGCCACATGCTGCACCGGGCCGTACTGCGTGCCGGTGTAGTACTCGGTGATCCAGACCATCGCCGCGGTCAGCACGAGGCCGATGACGCAGGTGCCGAACAGCGCGGTCCAGGTCACGGTCATGCCGCCGGCAAGCGCCAGCTCACCCGGGAACATTGCCTTGGTGACGAAGCCGAAGGCGATCAGGCTGAGCACGCCGGCGACGATCAGGCCCTTGTAGAGCGCCGGCATCACGTTCTTCATGCCGGGGCTGGCCTTGACGAACATGCAGCCGATGATCGACGCGATGATCGACACGCCGCCGAGCGCCAGCGGGTAGATCACCGCGCTCAGCGCGCCGCTGCCGGTGACCATGATGGCGCCGAGCGCCATCGCGGCGATCAGCGTCACCGCATAGGTCTCGAACAGGTCGGCGGCCATGCCGGCGCAGTCGCCGACGTTGTCGCCGACGTTGTCGGCGATCACCGCCGGGTTGCGCGGATCGTCCTCGGGGATGCCGGCCTCGACCTTGCCGACGAGGTCGGCGCCGACGTCAGCGCCCTTCGTGAAGATGCCGCCGCCCAGGCGCGCGAAGATCGAGATCAGCGACGAGCCGAAGGCCAGGCCGAGCATCGGCTTGAGCGCCTCGCTGCTGGAACCGTTGCCGCCGGTGATCGCCATGTAGAAGCCGGCGACGCCGAGCAGGCCCAGGCCCACCACCAGCATGCCGGTGATCGCGCCGCCCTTGAAGGCGACGTCCAGCGCCGGGCCAATGCCCTTGGTGGCCGCCTGCGCGGTGCGCACGTTGGCGCGCACCGAGATGTTCATGCCGATGAAGCCGCAGATGCCCGAGAGCACGGCGCCGAGCACGAAGCCGATCGCGGTCTTCAGGCCTAGGCCGGGCACCACGGCGATGGCGATGGCCAGCACCACGCCGACGATGGCGATGGTGCGGTACTGCCGGCCCAGGTAGGCCGCCGCGCCCTGCTGGATCGCCGTGGCGATCTCCTGCATGCGGGCATTGCCCGCGTCCTGGCTCAAGATCCAGCTGCGCTGGATGAAGCCGTAAATCACCGCCACCAGCCCGCAGGCCAGGGCGAAGTACAGCGCCAAATCTGTCGTCATGCGTACCACTCCAATTCGGTTCGGAATCCGCCCTTGATACAGCCCAGGCCTGCTGCCGCTGGAAAACGGGGTTCGGCAGCGCGCGGCGATGCTAGGCGGCGCTCATGACGCTGCCGGGCCCGTTTCGGGTAAACGCGGGACGGGATTGACCCGGAGGGGCCTGCCTAGAATGCGGGTTTTCCAGCAAGAAAGAAGCCCATGAGCCTGCACAACGTCACCCCGGGCGCGAAGGCGCCGAACGAGTTCAACGTCATCATCGAGATCCCGATGAACGCCGACCCGATCAAGTACGAGGTCGACGAGGACAGCGGCGCGCTGTTCGTGGATCGCTTCATGGGCACGGCCATGCACTACCCGTGCAATTACGGCTACATCCCGCAGACCCTGGCCGCCGACGGCGACCCGGTCGACGTGCTGGTCATCACGCCGGTGCCGCTGATCCCCGGCGTGGTCGTGGCCTGCCGTCCGCTCGGCATCCTGAAGATGGAAGACGAGGCCGGCGGCGACAGCAAGCTGGTCGCCGTGCCGACCAACAAGATCCTGCCGCTGTACTCGCAGTGGAAGAGCTACGAGGACCTGAACCCGATGCGCCTGAAGGCGATCCAGCATTTCTTCGAGCACTACAAGGACCTCGAGGAAGGCAAGTGGGTCAAGGTGCAGGGCTGGGAAGGCGTGGACGGCGCGGTCAAGGAGATCGTCGACGGCATGGCCGCCTGGGCCGCACGGCAGAAGAAGTAATTGCTTCCCACGGCATGATGCGCGGCAGTCCACGGACTGCCGTTTTCGTTTCCGGAGCTTCCCCCTCATGTCATTGCGCATTGCGCTGGCTCAACTCAATGTCACCGTCGGCGATCTGACCGGCAATGCCGCGCGCATCGTCAAGGCGGCGCGGGACGCCGCCGCGCAAGGCGCCCAGCTTCTCGTCACGCCGGAGCTCAGCCTGTGCGGCTACCCGCCCGAGGACCTGCTGCTGCGCCCGGCCTTCATCGACGCCTGCCAGCAGCAGCTGCGCGAGCAGGCCGGCGCGCTGGCTGAACTGCCGATCACCGTCATCGTCGGCACGCCGCTGCCGCTGCAGCGGGCGTTGCCGCACAGCCGTTCGCAGCAGGCACCCAAGGGCCTCAATGGGGCGGTGGTGCTGCGCGGCGGCCGCGAGATCGGCCGCTACGCCAAACGCGAGCTGCCCAACTACCAGGTCTTCGACGAGCGCCGCTACTTCGTGTCCGGCCGCGACGCCGGCCTGCCGCCCCTGGTGATCGAGATCGAAGGCTGCCGCGTCGGTCTGCTGATCTGCGAGGACGCCTGGTTCGACGAGCCGGCCCGGGCTGCCAAGGCGGCCGGTGCCGAGCTGTTGGCCGTCATCAACGCCAGCCCTTTCCATGTCGGCAAGCCAGCCGAGCGCGAAGCGCGCATGGCGGTCACGGCGCGCAGCGTCGGCCTGCCGCTGCTGTACGCCCATCTGGTCGGTGGTCAGGACGAGGTGGTGTTCGACGGCGCCTCGTTCGCGCTGGATGCCGACGGCGTGCTGGGCGCCCGCGCACCGATGTGGGTCGACCACCTGCTCGTCGTCGACGCGCAGGGGCAGGGGGCGATCGCCGAGCTGCCGGAGATGGAGGCCCAGGTCTGGGGCGCGCTGGTGACCGGCGTGCGCGACTACCTGGGCAAGAGCGGCTTTCCCGGCGCCATCATCGGCCTGTCGGGCGGCATCGACTCCGCCCTGGTGCTGGCGGTCGCCGTCGACGCGCTGGGGGCGGACAAGGTGCGCGCGGTGATGATGCCGTCGCCCTACACCGCCGACATCAGCTGGATCGATGCGCGCGACATGGCGGCGCGCCTGGGCGTGCAGTACGACGAGATCGGCATCAGCCCGCTGTTCGCCGGTTTCAACGAGGCGCTGGCGCCGCTGTTCAGCGGCCGCGCCGCCGACACCACCGAGGAGAACCTGCAGGCGCGCATCCGCGGCACGCTGCTGATGGCGCTGTCGAACAAGTTCGGCTCGCTGGTGCTGACCACCGGCAACAAGAGCGAGATGGCAACCGGCTATTGCACGCTGTACGGCGACATGGCGGGGGGCTTCGCGGTCATCAAGGACGTCGCCAAGACCCTGGTGTTCCGGCTGGCGCGCTGGCGCAATCGTGAGCAGGAAGTGATCCCGCTGCGCATCATCGAGCGCCCGCCCTCGGCCGAGCTGCGGCCCGATCAGAAGGACGAGGACAGCCTGCCGCCCTATGCCATCCTGGACGCCATCCTGCAGCGCTACATGGAGGAAGATGCGGCGGTGGAAACCTTGCTGGCCGAGGGCTTCGACCCGGCCCACGTCGAGAAAGTGACGCGCTTGATCAAGATCAGCGAGTACAAACGCCGGCAGGCGCCGATCGGCATCCGCATCACCCACCGCAGCTTCGGCCGCGACTGGCGCTATCCCATCACCAACCGATTCAGGGCCTGACCACCATGAAGCAGATCACCGCCGTCATCAAACCCTTCAAGCTCGACGAAGTGCGCGAGGCGCTGGCCGAGGTCGGCGTGTCCGGCCTCACGGTCACCGAGGTCAAGGGCTTCGGCCGTCAGAA
>Ga0164290_1001183_pt1 | contig 47678 bp, 35 predicted proteins | sample Micstemetagenome_FD_108782 | JGI IMG/M metagenome (GOLD analysis project Ga0164290, IMG submission 108782) | Contaminated culture microbial community from soil near Moab, Utah, USA - Microcoleus steenstrupii SON62 (Illumina Assembly) | ecosystem: Environmental > Terrestrial > Soil > Soil crust...
CGGCCGAACGAACAACGCGCCGGGAATGTCAGTGAACCCGACGACGTGTTGATCGTGCCATTCTGAATCGTCGCGCCGTTGAAGATGTTCCACGTTCCCGTGGGGGTCCAGGTGCCGCCGCCCAGGTCGCAGGTGCCAAACGCGAAGACGGCACCGCCGCTGCGGTTGAAGGTGCCTAGCGCGCTCAGATTGCCGTTGACATAGAACGTGCCGGTGTTGAGGTTGATCGTGCCCGCGTTGCCCGTGAACGAAGAGAGTTCAAGCGTGCCGCCGTTGATGTTGACGACGCCGTTGTTGGTCAGGCCGACCGGGTTGCCGGTGGCGAAGTCGATGAGCCGCCCGGCCACGTTCGCGTCGATCGTGCCGTTGTTGACGACGTTGTAAGTGCCGCCGCCGCCGAGACACGATGAAGAGTTCAGAAACTCGATGTTACCGCCCTGAATCTTCGCGCCGTTCGCGATGGTCAGCGTGCCGTTGCTGTTTGTGGCCAGATACAAAGACCCGGTCGTGCTGGAAGTGATTGTGCCGGTCAGTGTCTGTGTGCCTTCAAAGACGATCTCGTGCGTGCCCGTCGTCGCGGTCGTCAGCGTGCCGTTGAGCGTCACGTTGTTCCATCGCAGGCCGCCGCTGAAGTTGGGCAGATCGCCAGTGATGGTCACGTTGCTGAGCCTGCCGAAGTTGCAGCGGGCCGGAAAGGTCAGCGAGCCCGACGACGTGTTGATCGTGCCATTCTGAATCGTCGCGCCGTTGAAGATGTTCCACGTTCCCGTGGGGGTCCATGTGCCGCCGCCCAGGTCGCAGGTGCCGAACGCGAAGACGGCGCCGCCGCTGCGGTTGAAGGTGCCCAGAGTGCTCAGATTGCCGTTGACATAGAACGTGCCGGCGTTGAGGTTGATCGTGCCCGCGTTGCCCGTGAACGAGGAGAGTTCAAGGGTGCCGCCGTTGATGTTGACGACGCCGTTGTTGGTCAGGCCGACCGGGTTGCCGGTGGCGAAGTCGATGAGCCGCCCGGCCACGTTCGCGTCGATCGTCCCGTTGTTGACGACGTTGTAAGTGCCGCCGCCACCGAGACACGATGAAGAGTTCAGAAACTCGATGTTACCGCCCTGAATCTTCGCGCCGTTCGCGATGGTCAGCGTGCCGTTGGCGGTCGTCGACAGTTGAAGCGTGCCGGATGCGTTCGACGCAATCGTTCCGGTGAGCGTCTGCATGCCTTCAAAGACGATCTCCGACGTCCCCGAGCCCGTCGCCGTCAACGTGCCGTTGAGTGTCACGTTGTTCCAGCGGAGCCCGCCGCTGAAGTTGGGCAGATCGCCAGTGATCGTGAGGTTGCTCAGGCGGCCGAACGAACAACGAGCCGGGAATGAAATCGTGCCCGCCGACAGATTCACCGTGCCATTCTGAACCGTCGCGCCGCCTGCCACCGCCCAAGCGCCGCTCGGTGTCCATGTTCCGCCCGCGAGATCCGCTGTGCCGAGAATGCTCGCCGAGCCGCCGCTGCGCGCAAATGTGCCAAAGTTGGCCGGGTTCGTGCTGGCGGCATTGAGCGTGCCCGAGTTCAGCGTCAGCGTGCCGCCCGCCCCACTGAACGAGTACAGCGTGAGCGTGCCGCCGTTCACGTTCACCGAGCCGTTGTTGGTGAGAGCGACCGCGCTGGACGTGTTGAAGTTGATGCCGCGGCCGGCGACGTTCGCGTCGATGGTCCCGTTGTTCACCACGTTGTAAGTGCCGCCGCCGCCAAGGCAGGGCGACGAACGCTGGAACTCGATATCGCCGCCCTGAACCTTTGCGCCCGAGGCGATCGTGAGCGTGCCGTTCGCGTTGCTTGTCAGGATCAGGTTGCCGCCGCCTGTCGTGGCGGCCGCGATCGTTCCCGTGATCGTCTGCGTGCCTTCAAACACGATCTCTGATGTGCCCGACCCCGTCGCCGTCAACGTGCCGTTGAGCGTCACGTTGTTCCATCGCATCCCGCCAAAAAAACTCGCGAGATCACCATTGATCGTGACATTGCTCAGGCGGCCAAACGAGCATCGCGCCGGAAACGTGACTCGGCCGCCCGTGCTGATCGTGTACGCCCCGCCGCTGAGCGTCGAGCCGCTCGCGAGCGCAATCGAACCCGTCGAGTTCAGCGTCGCCGTCGTCACCGTCAACGTGCGACTGGCCGCGAGCGCGAGCCCCCGCTGCAAATCGAGCGTCGCCACCGTCACGTTCGCGCTGCTGATGTTGACGCCGGGCGTCCCCGCGCCGATTGTCACATCATCACCCGCGCCTGGAATGCCATTGGGCGACCAGTTGGTCGGCGTGCTCCACAGGTTGTCCCCCGCAGTGCCCGTCCACGTATAGACGATCGCGTGTGCCGAGCCAATCAGGCCCAGAAGCCCCACCGCCGCCCCGAACATCACGCCCGCAATCGCCCCAAAACCGCGACGCGACGCCCAACCAGCCGAGGCGAGAAAGAAACGACCCATAAAAACCTCCCCATCGGCCTTCGATCGCCGCCCGCGATCCCGCCGCGCGCACCGCAAGCCCCGCCAGTGAATCCGAGCCCCAAACTACCACGCCGCCCGGAAATCTCCAAGCAAAAACGGGCGAAAGCGGACCACGGAGCCCCAATGGGCCTCCACGCCACCGCCAACGCGAGCATCCCAGAAAGACGCAGGGCCCGCCGGCGTGCGCGCCGGCGATCACGACTCGATCGTGTGGCTCTACCGCCCCGCTTCCCACATCAGCGCGTTGAACGTGCCCGCCGCTTCGGGCGAATCGGGCTCGGCCGTCCCCCGCGCCTTGCGAGCGTCATAGCGCCCGTCACGCCGCAGATCCCACGCGTTGCGATGGTCCGCCTGCATGATCTCGATCAGCCGCTGCAAGCGACGCCGCGCGCTCACGTCCGTCACCGGCACGGCGGCCTCGACACGATTGCTCAGATTGCGATACATCCAGTCCGCGCTGCTGATGTACCACTCGCCCTCCTGCGGGTCCTCACTGCCCGCCGCGAAGTGGAAGACGCGGCTGTGCTCAAGGAACCGGCCGATGACCGACATCACGCGGATGTTGTCCGACAAGCCGGGCACGCCCGGACGCAGGCAGCAGAAGCCTCGCACGATGAGCGTGATCTTCACGCCCGCCGCGCTCGCCGCGTACAGCCGCTCGGCGATGTCGCGATCTTCCATGCTGTTGAACTTCGCGACGATCCGCGCCGGCTTTCCCGCCTTGGCGTGCTCGATCTCGCGATCGATCATCTGGTTGAATCTCGCCCGCATGTTGAATGGCGCGACCAGCAGCGTCGAGTAGTTGTTCCCGATCGGCGGCGGAGCGCTCAACCCGGTCAGGAAATTGAACAGCGTCACCACCTCCGACGTGATCGCCGGATCGCAGGTGAGCAAGCCAAGATCCGTATACAACTGCGCGGTCTTGGGGTGGTAGTTGCCCGTGCCCAGATGCGCGTAGCAGCGCAGGCCGTTCCGCTCGCGCCTCACCACGAGCGACGTCTTGCAGTGCGTCTTGAGGCCAACGACGCCATAGGCGACGTGAACGCCCGCCTTCTCAAGTTGCCGCGCGAAGCGCACGTTGCGATTCTCATCAAACCGCGCCCGCAACTCGACGAGGCACGCGACCTGCTTGCCCGACTCCGCCGCGCGGATCAGATTCTCAATGAACGGCGAGTCCGGGCTGGTGCGATACAGCGTCTGCTTGATCGTCACCACATCCGGATCGCTGGCGGCGGCGGCGATAAACCGCTCCACCGAGTGCTTGAAACTCTCGTACGGATGGTGCAGCAGGATGTCCTGCTTGCGGATCGCCGCGAAGAAGTTCGCGCTCGCCGCCGCAGGGTTCGCCGCCGTCCCCGGCGCGGGCCGCGCATCCAGCGCAAGTTGCACCGGCACCACGGGACGCCACGGCCGTTCCTTCAACTCCGGACGATCCAGGTCCGCGATCTCCGCAAGACTGTCATACTCATCCGGCGGCTGCTCGTACACATCCTGCGGATCAAGATTGAGTTTGTCCAGAAGCCAGCGCTGGAACTCCGGCGACATGCCGGGCTCGATCTCCAGCCGCACCGGCCGCGCGAACCGCCGCATCTTCAGATCGCTCTCGACCGACTGCAGCACGTTGTTGAACTCGAGCTCGTCCTTCTGAATACCCGCCGAGCGCGTCACGCGGAAGTACGAGTGCTCCCGCACGCTCACGCCAGCGAACATGTCGCCCAGGTGATGGCGGATCACATCGTGCAGCAGCACGAACTTTCCCGCCTTGCCCGCGGTGCTCGCCGCCGGCGCGACCGGCACGAAGCGCCGGATCGTCGGCGGAATCTTCACGCGCGCGAACCGATGGAAGCCTTCAAGATCGATCTCATCGCTCTCTCGCGCCACCGGCGCCGCCCCCATCGCCGTCGGCGGCGTCGCGATCAGCCCCAGGTTGTCCGACAGATTCGAGATGAACGGGAATCGGTGGGCCGGATCAACCGCGAGCGGCGTCAGCGCGGGGAACACATTCACCCGATACCAGTCATCCACCCAGCGCCGATCCTTCGCCGCCAGATCCTTGTAACTGAGAATGTGGATGTCCGCCGCCGCCAGCGCGGGCACCAACTGCCCACGATAAATCCGACTCTGCTGCTCCAGCAAGTCCGCGACGCTGTCGCGAATCAGCGTCAGTTGCTGGCGCGGCGTCAAGCCATCGGGCGACTGCGTCGTCACGCCCGCATGAACCTGCCGCTTGATCAGCCCGACGCGCTTCATGAAAAACTCGTCGAGGTTGCTCGTGAAAATCGCGAGGAATCGCACCCGCTCCAACAGCGGCACACGATCATCCGCCGCCTGCGCCAGCACGCGACGATTGAACTCCAGCCACGACAAGTCGCGGTTGAAGTAACGCGGCTCCTTCTTCGTGTTGTCCTTGCGCAGCGTCAATCGCGGCGTGTCGGACGACACCGCCGACGTCGGGTCGGAAGGACTTGGTTGTGGGGCCGCCATCTCGCTCACGTCACACACTCTCGTCTCAGCACGACACGATCACGCTGCCACTTCGCCACTTCGTCACTCTGCCACTTCCTACTTCCGCACATACGTCGCGACGCACCCCGGCGCCTCCGTCACGCTCACCCGTTCCACCGACGCGTGCGGCGCAAGCGCATCGTCCAACGCGTCGTGCAACCGCTCGGCAATGTGCTTCGCAACGTTCTCGGCCGATGGGTTCAATCGACCAAACTCGGGGGTGTCATTCAGGTTCGCGTTCTGAAAGGGCTCAATGATCTGGTTTAGCGTGGCCTCGACTGTGTGGAAGTCGCACAGCAACCCGTCGGCGTCAAGGGTCTCCCCAGCGATCACCGCCGTCACTTTCCAGTTATGTCCGTGCAGCGTCTCACGCTGCCCCCCGATCACCAGCGCATGGGCGGCACAGAACTCGGCCTTCACACTGATCTGAAACATCCGCCCAGCGTAGGAGCCCATCGCCACCCCACAATCCTCACATCGTGCGAACATTCGATCGTACATGTCGATTTGCGCTATTCTTCCCCCGGAATAGGGTACTCGTACAGCCGAATGTGCTTGCCCTCAAACCCAGGTCGACGTCGCGGAACCCGCCATCGGTTCCAAATCCCATCACGCCCGGCGGCCACGCATCGGGCCGACCCGGGCCCTCAATATCCCGCGGCCCGCCACGCCCGCCGACCTGCTCGAGGTAGTAGACGTAGTCGTATCGCGCGAACGCGTCCTCCGGCGGCTTGCCCTCAGCCACGGCCGTCTTCAGGTAAAAACCCGCCCACCACTCGAGTCCATGCGCCGCGACCACCAGCGTTCGAGTCGGCTCCGTGATCAGTCCGCGAAGCGACGTCATCTCCGCGGCGTCCGCATCCGAGATGATCGCGTGGCCCGCGAGCATCGACGGCCGGCCAGCGTGCCGCTCATCACGCGCCGGGCTTGGCAGCCAGCCGAGCGCCGCCGCCGTCGGCGCAATCGCGAGCACCGCGACAACGAGCGCGATCGCAATGCCAGAATCACCCGGCGAGAGTTCGCGCCGCTCGCGCCCGCCGATTGCCAAACCGACGACCTTCACCCCCGCCCGCGAAACCGTGCAACAATGCAGACCCGTCGCGGCGTCTGGGCCGCCACGCGTCGCTGCTCATTTTCCATCCGCACCTCTTGAGGCTGCATCATGTCCACCACCAACCCCGCCGACTCGCTCATGCTCAGCGTCAGCGGCTGTCGCGGCATCGTCGGCCAGAGCCTCACGCCCGAAGTCGTCGCCCGATTCGCCGGCGCCTTCGCCGGCTGGTGCTCTGAGCGTGCCGCCGCCTCCACCGCCAAGCGACTCATCATCGTCCTCGGACGCGACGGCCGCAAAGGCAACGCGATGGTCCACCACGCCGCCCTCGCCGGTCTCGTCGGCGCGGGCGCGGATGTCGTCGACGTCGGCGTCGCCATGACCCCCACCGTCGGCGTCATCACCGACCAGGTCGCGCGCCAATACCCCGACGCCACCGTCGCGGGCATGGTCCTCACCGCCAGCCACAACCCTCAAATCTGGAACGGCCTCAAGGCCCTCTGGACCGGCCCACAGGACTCCTTCAGCAGTGCCGCCTCCGCCCCTAGCGCCGCCGATGCCAACCAGATCGTCGCCCGCTTCAACGATGCCCGCATCGGCCTCGCCCCCTGGGATCGCATCGGCGGCATCGCGCACGCCCCCGACGCCGCCGCCAACCACGTCCATCGTGTGCTCGCCGCGCTCGAAGACGCCGGCGTCTGCGACGATGCCGAATCCCTCGCCGAGGGCTTCCAAGTCTGCGTCGACAGCGTCAACTCCTCCGGCGTCGCCGGCTCACGCTTCCTCCTCGAATCCATGGGCTGCGATGAAATCCTCCACCTCGGCGGCGATGACAGCGGCCTGTTCCCGCACCCGCCCGAGCCGCTCGCCGAAAACCTCGTCAGTGTCTGTGACGCCGTCACGCAGTCCGGCTGTGCTGCGGGCTTCGTCCAAGACCCCGACGCCGATCGTCTCGCGCTCATCGATGAGAAGGGTCGCTTCGTCGGCGAGGAATACACCCTTGTGCTCGGCGTGCTCGCGCTGCTCACCGCCGCCAGGAACCGTGGCGAAGACACCCGCACCATGACCCTCGCCGCCAACCTCTCCACCAGCCGCATGATCGACGACGTCGCCGCCCGCTTCGGCGCGCGCGTCCTCCGCACCGCCGTCGGCGAAGCCAACGTCGTCAGCGCCATGAAGGCCCACACCTCGATCGCCGGCGGCGAAGGCAACGGCGGCGTCATCTGGCCCCGCATCACCTACGTCCGCGACAGCCTCAGCGCCATGGCCCTCACCCTCAGCCTCATGAAAACCGGTACTCCGCTCAGCAAGATCGTCGACGACATGCCCTCCTACGCCATCCGCAAGCGAAAGGTCGATCTCGCCGATCGCGAACAGGCCAAACGAGCCGCCGAAAAGATCAAGTCCGCATTCAGCCGCGAACGCCTCGACACCCAGGACGGCGTCCGCGTCGACATCGACTCCAAGCGCGCTTGGCTCCACGTCCGCGGCAGCAACACCGAGCCCATCATGCGACTCATCGCCGAGGCACCCACCGCCGCCGACGCCGACGCTCTCCTCGACTACGCCCAGCAGGTCATCAACGGGTAGATGCTGTCTCATACCAATCACAGTTAATGAATACGCGTGCCTTTGGTGGCCCGGATCTCCGCGCCGGGCCGTTTGTGCCTTTGTTCCCGGGTCAAACAGCCCGATCCAAAGGCTCGGGCCACCACCGCGCCGCGCGAGGTTCCACAGTGATTGGTATCAGGGTTGGTGATCCGCAGACACCGAGAGCGTCGCTCGCCGATTCCACTCAGCGTTGCGTCGCGCACCAGCGTTGCCACTGCTCGCGGATCGCCGCCTCAAACCGCGTCGCAAAGCCAGGGCCATCGCACAACGGCGAGGTCCGCATCCGATCGCGCAGAGTGCTCCTGAGTTGGTGCCGACGCGGCGCGTCCTTCGCCAGCCCGACCGCAGCAGCCACAAACGCTTCATCACTCTCGCACGCCAGATCGCGCAGGCCGGCGGCATTCAACAGCGTCAGCCCGACGCGCGACGCATGCATCTCGCCGACACGCGAGACCACCGGCACGCCCATCCACAACGCTTCGCACGTCGTGGTGGTGCCGTGGTATGGGAACGTATCCAGAGCAATATCGATGCGCGAGTACGCCTCCAGGTGTGCGCCGATGTCCCTGATGCGCCCGAGCAGATCGACCCGCCCGGGCTCGATGCCCGCGGCGTCGAACTTCGATCGCACGATCGCGGCAAACTCCGCGTCCCCCAGCGCCTCGCTCTTGAGGACAAGTCGCGCGTTGGGCACATCGCGCAGCACGCGCGACCACAGGCCGATCACAACATCGTTGAGTTTGATCGGACTGTTGAACGAGCCGAACGTCACGTGCCCCGTCGCCTCACTGGGGCATGGCGCCGGTGCCGGCGCGCTCTCCGGTGCCTGAAAGCACAGAAAACACGGGTCCATCCGCACCAGTCGCTCGGTCGCGCGACGCGTCATCACGCCCCCCGGCTCGCCGTCCTCCCCGACATCCAACGCGCGCGGATCAGTCAGCGAATCCACCAGCCGAAACTGGATCGCCTCCAGCCCCGTCGTGTTCGCATACCCGAGGTAGGTGCCTTGCACCGGAGCCGGAGACAGATGCATCGCCGGCAACGCCGTACCCGACGAGTGCCCCGCCAGATCAATGAGAACATCCACGCCAGCCTTGCGAACAGCCGCGGCGAGATTTGGCGGCGGCACCTCCGGCGCATGAATGAACTCGTCGGCAACCGCCTTGAAGTGGCTCGTCAGCCCATCCACCACCGGAATCGTGTGGATGCACACCACGCGCACGCGCTCGCGATCCAGATGCTTCAGCAGCGGCAGCAAGTAAAACGCGCACGAGTGCGTCCGAAAGTCAGCGCCCACCAACCCGAGCGTGATCCGCCGATCGGGGTCGGGCGCGTTCGCGTGCTTCGCCGGTCGCTGCGGCAGCAGCGTGCGCATCGCCTTGCCGTACTGGACGTGGATCGCCAGCGATCGTGCCGCGTCCATCCCCGGCACATAGTTGCTGCACCACGCCTGACGCGCAAGCAGCACCCGATTGAGCGGGAAGCGTGCGACCCCCGCGGCAAAGACCTCCATGCTCTCATCGAAGCGAAGCAGGTTCATCAGGATCGCCGCCTCGCCCGCGATCGCATTGGGATCGCTGGGATCGCGCCGCCGAATCTCGCGGATCACGTCGAGCGCCTCGGTGTTGCGCCGCACGGCCTCCAGCATCAGGAACAGGCCACGGCGTTTGGCGAGATCATCGGGCGTCAGTTCGACCGCCCGGCGCATCACCCCAATCGCCTCGTCCATCGATGAGAAGTCTCCCGTGGCTCGGATGATCTGCGACAGCGCGCCCGCGTATTCGTTGAGCACTTCCGCGTCGGATTGATAGTCGTGCAGACGCGACTTCAGCGTGTCGCGGGCCTCGATGAAGCGCCCCTCCGCCGAGAGGCCGCGAGCCGCGCTCAACAGTGCCGTTCGATCCGACGTGGTCATGGGCCCGGTTCCAAACACGCCGCCGACCGAGGACGCGAGGGCGGCGATCTCTGGGAAAAACAACGCGACGCACACGGGGTCGGTGGTGCGTCGCGGGAAAGGCCGGGGTGGGATTCGAACCCACGAAGCTTGCGCAACGGATTTGCAATCCGCTCCATTTGTCCACTCTGGCACCCGGCCGGGGCAGAGTCGAGAGCATAGGGCGGCGGTCGCCGCGTTTCCGCGTTGGCGCCGCCGCCGCCGTTCCGCAACCGCGGCTGCACCGACCCCACACACTGGGCCGATACACTCTTGGCGTCGCGGCCGTGATTGCATGCCGCTTGGAGTCTGACATGGCCGAGTCTCATGTGAATCGCCCGCACACTCGCTCAACGGTCGTCCGCGCTGGCCGCCCGCTGGCATGGCAGGCGCTCGCGCTCGGACTCGGGCTTGTGACTGCTCCGACACTCTCCCCGGGTGCTGACTTCGGGCTCCTCGACGACCCCGCGCCCACGCCCAGCGAGATGGGCAAGCAAGCCCCGCCGGAGAACCCCGCTCCGCAGCCCACTGAACCGACGACGCCCGACCCAAAGGCCGATCCGGCCATGAACGTCCCCGGCGTCACCAAGGTCCTCGAAGAACAGCAACGACGCCCCGATCCGGCCGCACCCATCTCCCCCGTCGGCGCAAACTCGTCGACGCCCGACACCAAGACGATCACGCCCGGCGCGATCCCCGGCCTCAGTCTCAACTCCGTCGCACTCCCCCGCCGCAAGATGTACCCCGAGGGCACCTTCCTCCAATCCCTCGGCGGATCGATCGTCCACGCCCCCGGCGGCGAAGCGATCTTCGTGCCCGACGGCCCGACCGGCAGCCGGCGCGAGCCCCCGATGGTGCTACTCCCCTGCGCCACGCTCGATCGACTCGAAGGCTCGGCGGAATCCACCGGCGGCGTCAACGTCAGCGGGCAGGTCTTCCTCTACATGGGACGCCAATACCTGCTGCCCACCAACTTTACCGTCCGCCGCGCCGCCGCCACAACACCAACCACGCCCACGCCGCGCGACGCCGCCGCCACGAGCGGACCGGCAAGCGCCGCCGCAAGCCCCGAGGCCAACGCCGCCGACGTCACGGAACTCATCAAGGACCTGGATGCGCGCCGAAGCGAACGCCGAAGCCTGCAGCCCGCGCGCGAGGAAGACCTCGAAAACGTGCGAAGCGCCGCCAAGTCCGGCGAAGGCGACGAACGCACGCCCGCGCTCCGCGGCCTCGTCAACGAAGGCACATTGATCCACGATCGCCGAGCCCGATTCACACGCATCGACGGCGAGCCCGCGATCTCGTTCGACGGCGACGCCCAGAGCCCCGCCGACCCGCCGATGTTCATCCTCCGCTGCCGTTCACTGCAACGCCTCGAAGAAACAATCGCCAAACGCGGCGAGAACCTCTCGCTGGCGGTGAGCGGTCGCGTGATGGTCTACGCCGGTCGCAACTACTTCCTGCCCACGCTCGTGCAGATCGAGCCGGGGTCGGACGTGCGACCGCTGCAGTAACACACTCATCCGGGGCTCTGTGCGGATGATCGTGCTCGTACTCCGCCTCGCGCGGGCTCGATCATCTGGATCGTGAAAGACCAATCGCCGCTGGAACTCGGACGTGTCTTTGGTGGCCCGGGTCTCCGAGCCGGGCCGAACATCGGCTGTTTTCTTGCGCCCAACCGCCCGCCCCAGAGATTCGAGCCACCACGAAACGCCTCCTTCTGGACGGCGATTCGTATCATGTCTCGCTTCCGGCTCGTGTTCGCTTCAGTTCCCGTCGCGTTGATGATGCCATCATTCCCCCCGTCACCTGGCATACTCAATCGCCCGCGTCTCGCGCAGTACCGTCACGCGGATCTCACCGGGGAACGTCATCTCTTCGCTCACCTTCTTCGCGATGTTGTGCGCGATAAGGAACGCCTCATCATCGCCCACCTTGGACGCGTCGATCATCACACGCACCTCGCGTCCGGCCTGGATCGCGTACGCCTCGGTCACGCCCTTGAAGCCCATCGCGATGTCCTGCAGTTCCATCAGGCGCTGCACATACTTCTCCATGCTCTCGCGCCGCGCTCCCGGCCGCGCCGAACTGATCGCGTCCGCCGCCATCACGATCGGCGTGTAGAAACTCGTCGACGGGATATCCGCGTGGTGCCCGCCGATGGCGTTCAGCACCGGCTCCTTCTCGCCGTGGAGTTTCGCGAAGTCCATGCCGATCTTCGGGTGCCCGCCCTCCATCTCGTGGTCCATCGCCTTGCCGATGTCATGCAGGAAGCCGCACCGCCGCGCGATCGTCCCGTCGAGCCCGAGTTGATCCGCGATGATCTGACACAGATACCCCACCTCGATCGAGTGCCGCAGCACGTTCTGGCCATACGACGTGCGATAGTGCAGTTTGCCCATCGCCTCGACAACCTTCGGATGCACGCCGCGCAGATTCGCCTCCAGCACGGCATCCTTGCCCGCCTTCATGATCTTCTCGTTGATCTCTGATCGCACCTTCTCAACCACTTCTTCAATGCGCGCCGGGTGCATGCGCCCGTCCGCGATCAACCGCTCCAGTGACTCGACCGCGATCGCCTGCCGCACCTTGTCAAAGCACGACACCACGATCACGCCCGGCGTGTCGTCGACGATGATGTCCACGCCCGTCACCTTCTCGATCGCGCGGATGTTTCGTCCTTCCCGCCCGATGATTCTGCCCTTCATGTCGTCCGACGGAATCGCCACCGACCGCACCGTGCTCTCGCTCGTGTGCTCGGTCGCATACCGCTGGATCGCCATCAGCGTGATCTCGCGGGCCTTCTCTTTGGCCTCGTTCTCGGCCTCTTCGGTGATCTGCCGCACCACCTTGCCGACTTCCAGCCGCGAATCCTCCTCCACGCGCTTCAGCAGTTCTTCCTTCGCCTGCGCCACGGTCATGTTGGCCACGCTCAAGAGTTTCTGCTTCTGCTCTTCGACGAGTTTCGCCGACTCCGCCTCGCGCTGCGCGATCGTGCCCTCACGGGCCTTCACGCTCTCGCTCTGCCGCGACAGGGTCTGGTCCTTCAGGGCCAGCATCTCCTCCTTGCGGTCCATCAGATCTTCACGCTTCACAAGCCGCCGTTCCGTCTCGCGCAGTTCATTGCGACTCGCTTCGAGTTCCTTCTCGGCGGCTTCCTTCCGTTCCATCGCCTGCCGCTCGCCCGCCAGCCGCGCCTGCTGCGTGATGTTCTGCGCTTCAAGTTTCGCCTGCTCCACGATCTGGCTGCCCTGGTTCTTGGCTTGGGCCGCCTGCTTGCCCAGCAGAACCCGCATCACAACGACACCAATCACCAGCCCAAGGACCAGTGCCCCGCCGATGATGCCAAAGTCTTTGGGCGTCAACTCCGCGAGCCAAAGCACGTGAGCCGATGCGAGGAGGCAGGGAAATCCGCCACCAGAAACGACGTGTTCAACCATGATGCGACACCCCTGCTCATTCGAGGGGCTTTGCCCATCAGGCACGCTTGGCGAATCAAGTCAGAAGACGAGGCCCGCGATCAATCGGCGGCACGTCGACAGGCCTCGACCCCGGCCCCAGGCCCGGCTCGATCTTCCGTCGCACGCTGAAAACCAATCTTTCGCATCGCGCTCTCGTATGGTCGCTCCCGTCGCGTAACGTCGGGTTCGACTCGGCTCGGGGGTTCGCGACGCCTATCGGCCTGTGCCGTAAGGAACGCAAAGTCTCAGCCCGAACAACCAGCCGACCGGCGCGACGAGAAAATCCTGCCCTTGAAAACCCGCAAGGTGTTGTGCAAAGCCCAGTGAATCCCTGTTCTCCGACTCGGTGCCGGAGAGAACATCATCCTAGCAACTTTTGCGGCGGCGTGTTGGTGGACATCGCCACCACCCATCCCCGCTCCCCAATCCTTCTCCAACCATGAACGTTCGAGTCCGAGCACCCGTATGGCCGACACTAGGAGACGTGCGTCGCGCGGGTACACTCCCGCGCGTCGATGCCGTCCGTTCTCGCAGGAAGGGCCTTTCATGTTCAAGCGTTGGATGAATCCGGGTTCGACCGCTCACTCCGTCCGCCCTCGCCCCGCGTGCGTCGCAGCCGCATCGTTCCGGCGTTTGATCGGAGTCGCCGCCTGCCTCGCGCTCGTCGCCACCGGTGTGCTTGCGGGCGGTTGCTCCGCCGTGCCCGAGGCCGACAGCCTGTCGCTCCTCCCAGCCACCACCAAGTTCGACCCCACGCGCCCCCTCATGATCGATGTCGAGAACAAAAGCGGTTCGGTGAACATCACCGTCAACCCCAAACTCGATCGCCCCTACGTCACCTGCCGCTTCCTCGACGTCAAGACCTCGACGCCCCTCCCCGACGAGGCCAAGGTCGCGCGCAAGTGGATCGACGCCCGTTTCGTCCCCCGCGCCGACTCCACCCAGCTCCGCGTCATCAACACCCGCGGCTCGGCCGAGCGCGGCGGCGTCTTCATCTGGATCAGCATCGAAGTCCCAAGTTGCGCCGGCGTTCGCGTCCGCAACTCCGCCGGCGGCGTCGCCATGAAGGACGTCTCCGGCCCCATCGACGTCAGCAATGGCTTCGGCACCGGCGAGGGCGGACCCATCACCCTCACCACCACCCGCGGCATCACCGACAGCGTCAGCCTCAGCACCATCGAGGGCGACGTCATGGTCACCATGACCGGTCGCTCCACCGGCGTGCTCGACCTCGCCAGCACCAACGGCCCCGTCGAAATGCGCGATCGCACCGGCCAGGTCGGCAACATCGTGCAGACCGCCTCCACCTGGACCGGCGTCCTGAACGACGGCGAAAACCCGATCAAGGTCCGCAGCGGCGGCGGCCTCGTCCGCGTCGAAGTCAAACCCGACACTGGGCGACGCTGAACGCGGGCGTCCTCACGCCGCAGCCCGCAACTGCAACCGGTTCACATACTTCAGCACCTGATCCACCACGAATGACCGGTGGGCGATGTTGAACGTGAACTCAAACGCCGAGCCCAGATACACGTTCTGCTCGCTGTCGATGTGCGTGTGCGCGATCCGTGCCGTCACCGCCAGCGGCGCGGGCATCGTCGGCGTCAAATCGAGCATCATCCACACCATGCGGGCTCGCGACGCCGCCGACGCGTCGTTCTTGTCCACCAGCAGGCCCACGCCGCCGCCGCCGATGTTCATCAATCTCGCTTCGAAACTCGGGCCCACCTCGGGCAGCACGATCCGCTCGTCCCCCAACGACGCCGTGCCGCCGGTCTTGAACATATCTCGATTCGCGGCCTCGGCGATCACGACACTCGCCGGATCAAGCAGCGGCCACACCCGCACCCGCACCAGGTTCACGCCCGCGTTGCCCACGCGCATGAAGTTGCGACGCTGGCACCGCTCCACCGCCGCAGGCATCATCAGCCGCAGCGAGCGCGACGCGTTGCCGCGCGGACCCTGCAGCGAGTGCGAGCCGATCACCCGCGTGCGGAACATCCAGCGATTCTGCCCCACCGACATCACCACGACGATCTCCGCGCCCTCGCGGACATTCAGCGGCTGGCCCATCGCGCTCGGGTGCTCCACCAGAATCTCGTCGCTCGTGATGCCCAGCACATGCACGCGCCACATCAGGTCGCCCGCTTGATTGGCCGCCTGTTCATCGGTCTGGTCCGGACGCGCGAAGGCGAACTCCACGCCGCCGCCGCGCTCGCCGATCTGCTGCAGACTTTCACGCCAACGATCAGTACGGGAGCGATGGGCAGGCACGGCATATCTCCAGAGAAGACGCGGGACATGGGCTCGCGAGCACGAAGCACACGTCCATAGATCAGACTCAGCGCCCGCACGCCACGCGCGGCACGCACCCCGCATTCCTATCGACCGCGCACAACACAACTCGCCCGCGCCATCGCCACGCCGTTCTCGCGCCGAGTGTTCGGGTCGGCATAAACGCCAAGAGACGCGCGGTCGCGCACACACACGGCCAATAACACGCGACCAACTGATCAGAGCCGAGCCGCGCAAGCGGCCGGTCTGGTACCACGCTCCCAATAGGAGCCGAGCCGCGCAAGCGGCCGGTCTGGTACCACGCTCCCAATCAGAGCCGAGCCGCGCAAGCGGCCGGTCTGGTACCACGCTCCCAATCAGAGCCGAGCCGCGCAAGCGGCCGGTCAGGTACCACGCTCCCAATCAGAGCCGAGCCACGCAAGCGGCCGGTCTGATCGTTTCACCGACGACCAGCCGCCCTCACCCCCGCCGCTCCAATCTCCTGATCGCCTCCGTCGCCTCGCCTCGCTCCACTTCGCTGATCCCGCGCCCGAACCGCGCGCGATAACTCGCCCACGCCACCCGCCGCGCCAGCCCACGATCCGCCTCCGGCAGCGGCACCTGCTCCACATGCATCGCCAGCGGCAGCCATTCCGGCTTTGCCATGCCCCGCCGCGCCAGCACCCGCAGCAGCGCGACACGCAGCGGCTCCGCCGCCCGCGCCCCCGGCACCACCGCTCTCTCCCGTGGCCGGCGCTTCAAGAGTCGCGCAAGGCCCCGCGCCGCCAACGTCATCACCGCGCCGATCGCGAGCACCGCGAAGAACAACATCAAGCCGCGCATCAGCGCCGTGCCCCGCGTCTCCTCCGGGTCCGGACGCAGCGTGCGCATCAGCCAGCGCACCAGCGGCGAGCCCGCCAGGGGGCTCGCCAGGTCCGGCCCCAGCAGCGAGACCCGCCGCGTCTCGTCGAACGACACCACGCCGCGATTCCACGCATAGTTCAGATCATCAAGGAAGCGACCAAGCCACGAGCCGATCGTCCCCTCGCCGCGCTGCACCGCCGCCAACTCCTCCTGCGGCGACGGGTCGCACGTCATCCAATACCCGCCGCCAATCTCAACTTCCGCCCACGCGTGCGCGTTCGATTCGCGCACGATGTAGTGCTGCGCCGCCTCGTCCCACTCGCTCGCGACATACCCCGCGATCACCCGCGCGTCCATGCCCACGCTGCGACACATCGCCGTCATCGCCGCCGCGAAGTACTCGCAGTGCCCCGCCTTGCGCTCGTCGAGGAACCACTCGATCGGGTCCATGCCGATCGTGGGCGTGCCCGCGCTGAGCGTGTACGCGAACTTCGAACTCAAGTACGCCTCGATCGCGCGGGCAGCCCGCGAATCATCACGCACCGATCGCTTCGTCGGGTCGGGATCGATCTGGGCCGCCGCCAGCGCGGCCAGCGCATGACGCCGCACGATCTCCGAATCAAACGTCGCGCCGAAGCGCTCGTACTCGACGTCTGGATCAGGCCGCGGCAGCGCGATGTCGGCCTCGAAGTTGACCATCCCGCCCGATCCCTCGCGCCGCACGGTGTACACCTCGCGCGTCATCGAGAGTTGCTCCGTGCCGCTGGTCATCCGCACGCGCGAAGGCTGCCAACTCAGGAACACAGGCCCGGAGCGACCGGCGTTGCGATACGCGCCGGTCTGAACCAGTCGCGTCACGCGCCGCGCGGCCTCGGGCGACACCACCGCCGCCCCTTCGGGTTGCAGCGGGTCTTCGATCTGTCCGCCGCCGCGCCGCCACGAGCTCGAGGCGTATTCATCGAGCACCGCGCCGCGCAGATAGAACACTTGCCCTGGGCCGCCGATCACCCGCCCCGACGTGTCGCGGAACTTCACATCCAGCACCGCCACCTGCGACTGCGTGATGTTGCCGCCCATGCCCAGACGCACAACCTCGGTGAATCCGGTGCGCCGACCGAGCAGGTCCGCGCTCCACTCGCCCACCTGCCCCGCGCCCAGGCCGCGCGGGAAGCCGACGAACACCACGACGCTGATCGCCAGGCCCATCGCCAGCCCCGAGCAACCCGCGACAACCAGCCCCCAGCCCACGCGCGATGGTCGCTCGTGGGTGGTGACGCCCAGTCGCCGGTGGCGCTCGCGCATCGCGTGCCGCCCCGACTCGATCTGCAGCAGCATCGTCGCGAGCACCAGCAGCACCAGCGCGAGGATGACCGGCGTCGCGACGGCGAGCGCGTTGCTGGTGAGAATCGCGCCCACGCACAGGAACACGCTGAGCGCGAGCATGAGCCCATAGTCGCGCGGCTGCGCACGCTCGGTCGTCTTGATCAGCAGCAACGCCGCGAGAAACTGCGAGAACGTCGAGACGTTCAGTTGCCCGCTCATCGCCCGCCACACGCCGTACGCGACAGCCGCCGCGATCAACACGCCGGTGACGAGCGCAGGCAACGCCCGCCCGCCCGCCCGACTGAACCACCACCCCGCGCCCGCCAGCGGCACCCACACCAGAAACAGCGACGGCAGCGGTTCCGCCACGGCGTACGCAAGCACGCCGAGCATCATCACGAGAAACACGCACCATTGGAACGGGCGGCCCGGCGTCATGCTCGCCCCCGCAATCTCGCCAGCCAGCCGCGCCGCACGGGTGCGGGCGTCGGCGCGTCAACGTGCTCGGCGCGATAGTCGTTGACCTTGAGCGCGGAGAGGTGCTGCGCGCCGCCGGTCGCGCTCTCGGCGGGGCCCGCGTGGACCACCACCACGCGTTGACCGTCCGCGTCCGAGCGGATCCGCATCCCGCCGCGTGCGGTGATTCGGCTGCCGCCGCGGTCTGGAGCGGCGAGCGCGAGTTCATCCAGCATCCGGCGAACATGCTGGCGACCCTGGCCCGAGGGCGTGTGGACGCCCAGAGCGGGCGCGTGCAGCGACACCGCGACGCCGGTGCGCTCCAGATGGATGAACACCGACGCGGCGAGCGAGATCGCATCCTCAAGGACACTCGGATCGCTGCCGCCCTCGGGCACGCGGAGCACCACCCGCACCCGCGCCGTGCTCGACTCGGCCGTCTGTCGCACGAGCAGATCTTGCGAACGAGCGCTGGGTCGCCACGCGATCGTGCGCACGGGGTCGCCATCCTGATACGCGCGGAGCGAGAAGAGTTCCGCGCCGTCGCTGGAGAGGCGCGGCGTCATGCGCGAGCGCTCGCCGCCACGCGGCGGCGGCAGAATCGCATCGTCCTTGAGCACCCACACTCTCGGCCACACGCGCAGCGTCTGCGGTTCGTCAAACGTGACCGACTTCTTGGCGATGCCAAGCGGGAAGGTGGACCAGAGCCGGACACGCTGCATCCGAACCACACCGCGCGGCCGCGCCGCGCCGATGCCGTCGACGATCTCGTCGTGCCCCGCGCTCACGGCATCCGCGAAGCCCGCGGGCATGTCGCTTGCCATCGTGCTGTCGCCGTCGCCGGCGAGTTCGGCGACATGAACCGCGTAGCACGGCAGGATGAAGCCTCGGTTGGTGATGCGATAGCGCGTGCGCAGCGGCTCACCCGCGCTCACGCCGTCGGAGTCCAGCCGCTCGATGCCGACGCGCATCAGCGCGATGCCGCTGAGCAGTCCCGAGACAATGAGCCCACCGACGGCGAGCCCGAACGCCCAGAAAAGCAGGTTGTTCTGGCTGTTGGCCGCGCCCGCCGACAGCAGCATTGTCGTGCCGACGTAGACGATGCCCGGCGTGTGCAGGTGATACCGGCGCGCGACCACGCGGGCGCCCGTGTGCGGGTGCGACGCGCCCGATCCGGCCCGCGATGTCCACGGCCACCATTTCATTGTGACTTGAAAGTTGAATCAGGCGTGTTGGACAGTTCGTTCTGGTGGCCCGGATCTCCGAGCCGGGCCGTTGACCACGCAAAGTCTCTCGTCGAGCGGCGCGATTCGGAGACTCGTGCCACCCGGTCGCGATGCTCAACCCTGCCCGGCGCGGAGTTCGGCGACGCTGGGCAGATCGGCGATCGACGCGAGACCGAAGTGTTCGAGGAAGCCCTTGCTCGTGCCGTAGAGCATCGGTCGCCCAAGTTCTTCGGCCCGGCCCTTGATGGTGATGAGCCGGCGATCCATCAGCGACTTGAGCACTTCGCCGCAGGCCACGCCGCGGATCGCTTCGAGTTGGGCCCGCGTGATCGGCTGCTTGTAGGCGATGATCGCGAGCGATTCGATCGCGGCCTTGGACAGACGTGCCGCCGAGCGCGAGTGATGGAACGCGGCGACCGCGTCGGCATGGGCGCTGAGCGTCATCATGCGATAGCCACCGGTGACGCGCTCGATGCGGAAGGCGCGGCCGGTGCTGGCGTACTGCTCGTTGAGCGACGCGATCGCGTCCTCGATGAGGCGCGTCGCCTCGGGGCCCGCGTCGTCGTCGGTCTGGGCCTCGCCCTCGGGCGCGGCGATGAGACCCAGGGCCTCGGCGACACGCGCGACCGGCGCGGCACGCTCGGCGCTGAGGATGATCGCCTCGATCGCGGGCATCAACTTGGTCGCCAGCGCGGTGGTCGCGACGTCGGGCTTTGCTTCGATGGTCTCTGTGGCGATGCCGCCGGCGTCGGGTTCGGACGCTTCAGCGGCGGGCGGATTGGGGGACTTCTTCTCTCTCATGCTCATGCCCCGATGCTAGCCGAATCGGCACCACTGTGACGGGAAAACCAGCCGCGAACCGAGACTCGAACGACATTCCAGAGGGCCAGAATCTCGGAGCGCGGCGAGAGGGTGTTTGGGCGGAGCAGCAGAAGGGTCACGTCGTCGTCGGGTTCGCCGCCGACGGCGCGGACGCGATCGAAGAACGTGCGGATGAGTTCGGCGGGGTTGGTCGCGGCGTCGGCGATGGAGTTGAGGAGTTGCAGAAGGCCGGACTCACCGAGCAGTTTGCGGTCGGCGGTGCGGACTTCCATGACCGAATCGGTGTAGAAGAGAACGAGGTCGCCGGGGCCGAGGCGGAGTTTGGATTCGTCGTAGTCGGTGTCGTCGAGGACGCCCAGCGGCAGATTGCGCGGCTCATCGGAGAGGGTGGCGGCGGAATCAAGCACGGTCCAGCGCTTCTCGCCGGCGCGATAGACGAGCGGACGCGGATGACCGGCGAGCGAGAGCGTGAGTGTGCGCGTCGGTTCGAAGTATGTGGCGACGGCGGCGGTGGCGAAGCAGCCCGAATCGGTGAGGCCCGCGAACTCGCGGTTGAGATCAGCGACGAAGCGGCCTTGCTTGATGGTGTTGACGAAACGGCGCATGAGCGAGCGGAGGCGGAGGGCGACGTCGTTGACCTGGATGCCGTGGCCGCTGACATCGGCGACGAGCAGTCGGGTGATGCGGCCCGAAGCGCAACTGCTGACGTAGTGGACGTCGCCGCCGGAGTGCTCGCCGGCGTAGGGGCGGCCGAAGACCCAGACATCGAGGCCGGGCATGACGACGCCGTTGTCGACGGCGGTGTTGCCGCCCCAGACCTCCATGCAGGACATGGTGTGCTCGGAGGCGGCGGCGAGCGCGGGTTGGCTGGCGAGTGTGGACATGGGGGCGGCGAGAGTGTATTCGGAGGCGGCGGTGGGTTGGATGTTCGAGTGCGGGCGTGGTGACAGGGAATCGCGACGGGATGTCGACGCGGAGGGCGGGAGCGAGGCGTGACAGTCACACGACACGCCCTCTCCAAGAGACGGGTCGCGCCCACGTTTGCGCGCGCAAACGTGGACATACGCGGCGGGTGAAGTGGGTTTGATGCTGTGATTTGTGGGGAAAAATAATTCTGGAGATTTTTGCGGGGCGGTGGTTTTGCGCGCACGTTTGCGCGCGCAAATGTGGACATAGGAGGAAGAGACGGGTGCGAAGGCAGAAGAGGAAGTCGCGGCGTCGGCACGCGACGAGGGGAGCGATGGAGATTGGTTGGTTCACCACCTCTGTAGACCGAGCAGGTTTGGAAGCTCGGGACCACGATCATCCTCGCAGGGCCTCGGATGATGCGTGGCACAGATTGGCAACGGTGGTGGGCACGCGGCATCAAGGCATCAAGTGCCGAGCGTGCGATTCGTCAATCGCGGATCGGGTGTTTCACGATCCACGTCGGTCGAGCCGGCGCGTGGGGGAAACAAGAGCACGATCAACCTCGCAGAGCCTCGGATGAGGCGTGGCACGGGTGGAAACGCGAGATCGGCGGGTCCGTCAGCGAGGCGCCTTTCGTATCGCTACTCGTCGCGCGGCTCGCGCGCGACGATTGCGGGCGAGTCGCCGCGCCGCAACCAGGTCGAGTGCTTGCCGCGCGGCTCGCTCGCGCTCACGAGGTGTTCCATGTAATCCATCAGGCGGCGATGGGAGAAGACTCGGAGGAACTGTTCGCTCGCGGTGGGGTTCATCTCGATGATGCGTTCGACGACCCGTGCTTTGGTCAGGGCGTCGGCGGGAGATGGATCAGGCTCGTGGACCATCGCGGGCGTCAGATGCACCACGACCCGCGGCTTCGCGGTGCGGGCGGGCGCTTCCGATGCAACCGGGGCCGAAACCGCGTCGAGCGCGACGGCCGGGGCAAACTCAAGTTGGGCGACCATCCGTGGCACTCCGAGAACAACTGATCCGCGCCAGACTGCATCGGTCACATCCTGCACCGAGACCCCAGCGTGTAACACAACCGGACCCACTGCCCAGCGTTTGGGTCGCGAGAAAAGTGGATGACCTGTGGACAACCTGTGAGTCAACGGTGGATGCCGCGAATCGCGTGCCAACCCGCGCAGAAGTGTGCTGATATCGCTCCCCACGACTACCGTCCTGCACATGCTCCGCACGCTCCTCGTCCTTGACGCCGACGGTCATCTGCGCGACGGGTCCGCGCTCTGGGCCGCCGCCGGCCATGACTGGTCGGCGCCCGGCGACGCGCCGCGTCGACTGGCGTTCTCTTGTGTGTCGCCCAGGCCTGAGGCACCGGACGAGGCGTCGTCGTGGGCCCCATGGTCTCCCGCAGCCCGAGCCGAGTTCCTCGGTCGATGCGACGAAGCCGACGATGTGTTTCGGGCTGAAGGCAAGATGCTGTGTCTGGTGCCGAGGGCGAGCGATCCGCTTTCGGACGTCCCGGGCGTGCTCACGTTCGTCCGCCAACGCTCCCAATCGAATGTGCGGATCGTGCTGGACCCCGTGCTTCTGCTGGTCGAGAGCATGCTCAAGACGGCGGACGACCACCTCGGCCGGGCGATTCTTGCCATTGGTCCAATGCCCGGCGTCGAAGCCCTGCTGCTTCGAAACGTCAGCCGGGCACCCGACGGGGCGCTTCGGCCAGCTCCGTTGAGCGAACCCGGCGGGCTGCTTCGCCCGGAGTGCTTCCGAGAACTTTTGCTCGAACTGGCGCGAGTCGAGCAATCCAGCGTTTCTCGCGTTCCCGTCGGCGTGATGGCTGAGGACTTGGGGCTCGTTCGCGGCTGGCTGGGCGACGTACTCGGGGCATGATCGGGGTTGGGAGTGTCGACCAACTTCGGTACGATGGACCCGTTCGCCGAGACACGAGCCCGGGCTGGGCGAGGGCCAAACTCAAGGGAAGACCCATGGTGAGCAGCGCCGCCGAGAGCAACACCAATCCCGCGACTTGCGCGCACCCGACGGGTGCGCAGGCGATCGCTCGGCACCCCAAACTGCGTGCCCTCATCACCTATCTGGAATCGCTCACGGGTCGGGCTGATCTGGCGAGCCTCGAGCGGCATCTTCACCACGCCGCCATCACCCGCGAGGATCTGGGGGACGCCTGCGTCTTTGGCACGGGCGGCTATCGGCGCAATGTGATCAGTCGCTCGGCTCAGTATGAACTGCTCGCGCTGTGCTGGCGCAGCGGGCATTGCACGCCGATCCACGATCACAAGGGTTCGAGTTGCGCCTTCCGAGTGGTACACGGGTTGGGTACGGAGATTCGGTTCATGCGCACGCCTTCGGGGCTGATCTGCCCGTGTGCCACGATGCAGATGCCCGAGGGGTATGTGTGTGCCGCCGAGGACGCGGACATCCATCAAGTCGTCAACATGCAGGCACCGGGTCAGGATCTCGTGACGCTGCACATCTATTCGACGCCGATCGCGAAGATGAACACATACTGCTTCATGGTCTCCAAGGGCGCGGAATGCCAGGCCGGGCCGTCGGTGTACGACGACACGCAGATGTGCTGAGTCTTTCCTCGAACGCGCGGCACTGGAGCCCGGCGCGGAGCACGAGGGTGCGTTCGGCGGCGGCTCTTTCCAGGTTCATCCGCATTCCCTAAGATCACGGCGTGACTCAACTCCCAGGCACGCCCCGGTATCCCTACGTCGCGCGCGAAGGCTGGCCCATCGTCGCATGGTTTGTTCTTGTGTCGCTGGTGCTGTGTGCGCCGGCGGCGCACTTCCTGCATTGGTGGTCGCTGCCGCTCGTGATCGCGTGCGTGCTGCTGTGCGGGTGGTGCGTGTGGTTCTTTCGTGATCCAGAGCGCGAGCCGCCGCAGGGGGCGGACGCGATCATCTGTCCGGCGGACGGCGTGATCGTGGGGATCGGCCCGGCCGAGCCGCCGCGGGAACTGGATCTGACAGAGGACGCGACGCGCGGGATGACGCGGGTGAGCGTGTTCATGAACGTGTTCGACGTGCATGTGAATCGCGCGCCGATCACGGGGACGATCAGCGGCGTGAACTATCGTCCGGGAAAGTTTTTCAACGCGTCGCTGGACAAGGCGAGCGAGCACAACGAGCGGTTCAGCGTCGTGCTGGACATGGCGGATCGGCGGAAACTGGTGTGCGTGCAGATCGCGGGGCTGATCGCGCGGCGGATCGTGCGCAAGGTGGCGGTGGGACAACGGCTGTTCGCGGGGCATCGCTACGGGATGATCCGCTTCGGCTCGCGGGTGGACGTGTATCTGCCCGCGGGGTGCGGCGTGGATGTGAAGATGGGACAGCGCGTGCTCGCGGGGGCGACGCGGCTGGGGACGATCGGCGCGGCAGCGGTCGAACACGGGCCTGGCTCGCTCCCTGAAAGTGAGAGCCGGGCCACGACCGCGCGGGAGTACGCATGAATCTGCATCTGCGCAAGCCGCAGTTTCATCGCGGGGCGGGGCAGCGCGGGGCGCGCGTGCCAAGGCCGCATGTGTCGCTGCGGGCGATCTTTCCGAATCTGCTGACGACGGTCGCGCTGTGCAGCGGGCTGGCGTCGCTGCATTTCTCGACGAATGCGAAGTGGGATCAGGCCCTGGCGTGCATCGCGGTGGCGGCGATCTTTGACACGCTGGATGGGCGAGCGGCGCGGCTGCTGCGGGTGAGCAGCAAGTTTGGCGCGGTACTGGATTCGCTGTCGGACTTCTTGTGCTTTGGTGTGGCGCCGGCGCTGATGCTGCACCAATGGCTGCTGGAGGAGAAGGAGTTCTGGGGGTTGGCGGCGTGCATGACGTATGCGTTGTGCGCCGCGCTGAGGCTTGCGCGGTTCACGGCGGCGGCACCTGCGCGGCCAGAGGAGGCGCCGCTCGCGACGTTCTTCACGGGCATGCCATCCCCGGCGGCGGCGGGCGCGGTGCTGATTCCGATCATGCTGGCGCAGTCGGAGATCGTGAAGTTTCGCATTCCCGACATCGGAGTGATCGCGTACACGTTCTTTGTCGGGTGGTTGATGGTGAGCCGGCGACCGATGTACAGCTTCAAGAAGGTGAGACTCCATCGACATGCGGTGGTGCCACTGCTGGCGCTCATCGGCGTGCTGGTGTTTGCGGCGACGAAGCATCCGTGGCTGGTCACGAGCGGCATCGCGGGCGTGTATCTGCTGACGCTGCCGATCGCGCATGTGAAGCACGCGCGGGTGGTGGCGTCGCTGCGTGCGGCGGGGGTGCTGGTGGAGCCGGGAGGCACGCCTGCCGTGACGGATGGGCAGGAGATTGGCAACGCCGGCGACGAACACAGTGTCGCACGCGGCGTATCGGGTTCACGCACTTCGGAAACCGCACCATGATCACACGCTCTGGCTCTGGTTTGTCGTCGCGTCGTTTGCTTCGGGCGACGGCGCTTGCGCTGGTTGCGTGCGCCGGCGCGGCGCACGCGGAGATCACGCTTTTTGCCCGCGGCAGCGTGCCGGGCGACGCGAAGGACAAGTCGACGCTGACCGGCGAGTCGCTGCCGGGGTACTCGAATGACTTGTTTGGTTCGTGGGGCTCGGCGATCACCTCTCTGTGGAAGAACAACCTGTATGTCGCGGTGAGCGATCGCGGGGCCCAGGACGGCAAGGCGCGTTGGCAGACGCGGATGCACTTCATCACGATCACGCCGCCGGAGAGCGAGGGCGGCGAACTGAAGATCGAGTTGCAGGACACGCAGTTGCTGCGCGACCTGCGCGACAAGCCGTTCTGGGGTTCGTCGGCGGCGATCGATGCGGGGCTGCGGGCGAAGGCGATCGACGCGCGGCGGCTGGACCCCGAAGCCTGTCGCGAGGCGAGAGACGGTTCGTTGTGGGTGGCGGATGAATACGGCCCACACATCGATCGATTCGACGCCAAGGCGCGGCGATACGACAGGATCGCCATTCCGGACAAGTTCCGGATTCAGAAGCCGAATGCGGACCCGGAGAAGGAACTGCCGCCGAGCAACACGAGCGGACGGCAGCCCAATCGCGGCTTTGAGGGATTGGCGATCAATCCGTACGGCAGCAAGTTGTACGCGATGACGCAGAGCCCGCTGATTCAGGACGGCGCGCTGAACGAGAAGAACGAGCGCATCGGCAAGTACATCCGCATCCTGCAGGTCGGCGTTGAAGTCGGGGACGAATGGGGCAAGACGGCGGAGTATGTCTATCCGCTGGAGGACGCGAAGTTGGGCGTGTCGGAGATTCTGTCGGTGAACTCGCGGCAGTTCCTGGTGCTGGAGCGCGATGGCAAGGCGGGCGTCGACGCGAAGACGAAGAAGATTTTTCTGATCAATATTGAGGGCGCGAGCGATGTGTCGGGCGTCGCGGCCCTGGCGAGCGATGCGCTGCCGGATGACATCAAGCCCGTGAGCAAGACGCTGTTGATTGATCTGCTTGATCCGAAGTTCGGGCTGGCGGGTGCGGAGATGCCGGAGAAGATCGAAGGTCTGACGTGGGGCCCGGAGATCGACGGCAAACTGTCGCTGCTGGTGACGAGCGACAACGATCTGGAACCCACGCAGCCGACGCGGGTGTGGATGTTCGCGATCGAGAAGAGCGTCCTGCCGGATTTCATGCCGCAGATCATCGATGCGCTTGAGAAGGGCGCGGAGCCAAAGGTGCCGGTGGGCGAGCCGGTGCCGGCGATGACACGCGATCCTCGTGAGATTCGTGTGCCGCGCGGGCCCAAGCCGGTGGACCATCCCGCGCCGGCGGAGGTGCCGAGCGAGACGCCGCAGACGACGCCGAGTCCGAAGCCGTAGGCCGGGAGCGAGCCTCCGAATCAGGCCATTTTGCTCAGGACATTGAGGCACAAACAGCCCGGCGCGAATATCCGGGCCATCAAAGGCACGCCTCGTTTTCAAACGTGACTGGTATGATTCCTACAGTCGCCCGCCATGGCCCAGCAATCAGAGTTCAAGCGTGATTTTTCGAGCGTGCGGCGCGTCGTCGTCAAGGTCGGCAGCGCGGTGCTCGCGCCCAAGGGTGAACTCGAAGAGGCGGCGGTGGCGCGGCTGGCGAGAGGGATCGTCGGGCTGTGTGACGGCGCGGGTGATGGTGAGGGAGATGGCGAGTCGCGGCGGCAGGTGATGCTGGTGTCGTCGGGCGCGGTGGCGTCGGGCTTTCGTACGCTGGGGCTGAGCGCGTCGCCCAAGACGATCGTGCTGAAGCAAGCGGCGGCGGCGATCGGGCAATCGCGGCTCATGAGCGAGTACGCGGCGGCGTTTGCAGAGGCAGGCCGCGTGAATGGCGCGGCACGGAGCGTCGCGCAGGTGCTGCTGACGAGTGATGATCTGGACCATCGCGCGCGCGTCCTCAATGCGCGACGAACGTTAGCGGCATTGCTGGAGCATGGCGTCACGCCGATCATCAATGAGAACGACAGCGTGTCGTTCGATGAGATCAAACTGGGAGACAACGATCGGCTGAGCGCGCTGGTCGCGTCGCACACGCAGGCGGATCTGCTTGTCATTTTGTCGACGGTGCGCGGCGTGTATGAGGGCGGGGACGCGAGGCGGGTGATCGCGGTGATCCCGCCGCAGGACGATCCGTCGGGGCACGTGCAGGCGGAGAAGTCGGCGACGGGTGTGGGCGGGATGGCGACGAAGATCGCCGCGGCGCGGATCTGCACCAGCGCGGGGATTCCGGTGGTGATCGCGGGCGGCAACGAGCCGGATGTGCTGCGCCGCGTGCTGGCAGGGGAGGAGATCGGGACGTATTTCCCCGCGCCGCGCCGGCGCGTGCCATTGCGGAAGCGTTGGATCGGGCAGTCGACACGCGCGAAGGGGAAGATTGTTGTGGATGAGGGGGCGAGAAAGGCGCTGGTGTCGCGCGGGGCCAGCCTGCTCGCCAGCGGCATCGTGGAGGTGAAGGGGCACTTCAGCGCGGGGGCGGCGGTGGACATACTGGGGCCGGATCAGAAGACGATCGCGCGAGGCCTCGTGTCGTACTCGGCGGAGGAAATTCGCAAGATTCGCGGCAAGCGGGCGGCCCAGATCGCGCCGATTCTTGGATACAACTATCGCGACGAAGTCGTGCATCGCGATGACCTGATGCTGGTGGGAGAGGGCACATGAGCAGCGCGACGAGCAACGACGCGAAGGTGAACGGCGCACCGCCGACTGCGATTCTGGCGGCGGCGAGTGGCGCGCGGGAGGCATCGCGCACGCTCGCCTTTCTGCCCACCGACGCCAAGAACTCGCTGCTGCGCGATCTGGCGGAGCGATTGACGGCGCGGCGCGCGGAGATTCTCGCGGCGAACAGCACGGACGTGGACGCGGCACGGGCGGCGGGATTGCCCGATGCCAAACTCCAGCGCTTGCAGATGACGGCCAAGTCGATCGAGCAGATGAGCGAGGGTGTGCGGCAGGTGGCGGCGCTGCCTGATCCGGTGGGGCAGGTGGTCAAGGAATCGACGGTGGCGAGCGGCTTGATGGTGCGCAGGGTGCGCGTGCCGCTGGGCGTGATCGCGATGATCTACGAGGCGCGGCCGGCGGTGACGATCGATGCGTTCGCGCTGTGCTTCAAGGCGGGGAACGCGTGCCTGCTCAAGGGCGGGCGCGAGGCGGCGGGGGCGAGCGGCGTGCTGGCCTCGATCGCGCATGAGGCGTTGCGCGAGCGTGGACTGCCGAGCGGCGCGCTTGCGAGCATCTCGGACACGTCGCGCGATGATCTGCGGGCGCTGCTGCAACTGGACTCGCTGATCGATCTGGTGATCCCGCGCGGCGGGACGGAGTTGATCCGGTTTGTGGCCCAGCACTCGCGGATTCCGACGATCCAGCACTATCACGGCGTGTGCCACATGTTCATCGATGACTCGGCGGACATGGAGCGGGCGGCGCAGTTGGTGGTGAGCGCGAAGTCGTCGGCACCGGCGACGTGCAATGCGCTGGAGTGTGTCCTGGTGCATCGCGGCATCGCCGAGCGGTTCGTGCCGAGACTGGCGGAGATGTGCGCGGCGGCGGGCGTGCGGCTGCACGCCGACTCCGAGGCTTTTGATCTGGCGGTGCCGACGGGGCGCGCGACGACGACGTCCCGCGCGGAGGCGGCGGACTGGGGGAAGGAATTTCTGGAAATGACGCTGGCCTGCCGCGTGGTCAGCGATGTGGACGAGGCGATCGGACATATCCAGAAGTACGGATCGCTGCACACCGACGCGATCGTGTCGCATGTGCCCGAGCGCGTCGAGCGATTTGTGCGACGGGTGGGGTCGAGTTGTGTGCTGGTGAACGCATCGACGCGGTTCAACGATGGGTTTCAGTTGGGGTTGGGGGCGGAGATCGGGATCAGCACCTCGAAAATCCACGCGTTTGGGCCGATGGGGCTGGAGGAATTGACGATCGCGCGGTTCGAGGTCCGCGGCGATTATCAGACGCGGTGATTGCACTTTTGTGTAGGGCGGCCGGTTCGGCTTTGCCGGTCAGTTGAACGAGCGAAAGTTGGCGGGGGCGCGGTCCGAAGTGACTGTTGCGGCGGGCGGAGTTTCGATAGTCTGTCCGGGATCGCTTCCAGACCTTGCGCGAAACAATCGGTCGGTTTGGGGCAGAGACGGGAACATCGGGGCGGGGAGCCTCGTTCTCGCTATGGTTTGCGGCGGCGGTCTGCTGGGTGGATTGTCTGGATTGGTGTTTCGGTCTGGGTTGTTGAGGGCTTCGGGGGCGTGGTCGCAGGAGTGTGCGTGCCGCGGCGGAACAATGTGGGTCGGCGGGAGAGTTGATCTCGTATGTGCGGAATCTGCGGACTCATCAGCGCCAGACCGATTCAACCGGGCCTCACCGCGGTGATGCAGGCGGTCAATCAGGCGTTGTTCCATCGCGGGCCCGACGGGTCGGGTGAGTTCCGCGACGAGCATGTTCACCTGGCGATGCGGCGGCTGAGCATCATTGATCTCAACGGCGGCTGGCAGCCGCTGTACAACGAAGACAAGTCGATCTCGCTGGTGTGCAACGGCGAGGTGTACAACCACGTCGAACTGCGTGAGATGCTGGCGGCCAAGGGGCATCGCTTCCACACGCATTCGGACTGCGAGATGATCGCCCACCTGTACGAGGAGTACGGGCTGGATTTCGTGCATCACCTGCGCGGGATGTATGGCTTTGCGATGTGGGATTCGAAGAAGCGTCGGCTCATCATCGGGCGCGACCGCATGGGCGAGAAGCCCATTTATCTGCTGGAGCGGGAGACGGCGGACGGGCCGCAGATCGTGTTCGCGTCGGAGATGAAGGCGCTGATCGCGAGCGGAATGGTGAAGTTTGAACTTGACCCGGTCGCGGTGAACGAGTTCATGCACTATTCCTATGTGCCCGAGCCGCGGACCGCCATCAAGGGCGTGAGGAAACTGCCAGCGGCGAACATCCTGATCGTGGATGTGGACCCGTGGAAGGTCGAGCAGGTGTGCTATTGGCGGATGGAGGATGCGCCGCCGGTGATGGGCGATCCGCCGACGCTGATCCGAGAGGAACTGGAACGCGTCAGCGAACTCATCATCCGCTCGGATGTGCCGGTGGGTGTGGCCTTGTCGGGCGGGCTGGATTCGTCGGCGATCGCCGCGTTGGCGGCGTCGAAGTATCCGGGGACGATGCACGCCTTCAGCGTCGGGTACCCGGGCAGGCCTCGGCAGGACGAGCGCGCGATGGCCAAGGCCTTGGCCGACCATCTGAAGATGCCGTTCCATGAGATTGAGATCTCCGACACGGACCTGATCGAGACGTTCGCGGAGCGGCAGTTTTTCCGCGATGATCCGATCGCGGATATCTCGGGCAACGGCTATTACGCGGTGAGCAAACTCGCGCGGCAGCATCGCGTGCCGGTGCTGCTGCAGGGGCATGGGCTGGACGAACTGGACTGGGGCTATCACTGGGCCCGCGAGGCGGCCCGGCTGTCGATCCTGAAGAACGAGGGTCGCCTGGGCGTGCTGGGTGAACTGCGGAAACTGCTGCCCGACGGGCTGTCGCGCAACGACCTGCTGCGCTACGCGATGATGATGGGCGGCAAGTTGCACGGGTGGAACCGCATCCTGCCCAACCTGAAGGCGCGGCCGGAGCAACTGCTGAGTTACGACCTCGAGAACGTCTACAAGCAGGGCGAGTACGCCACGCGGCATCTGTACACGGACAAGTTCCACAAGATGCTGGCGGGGACGGATGCGTCGGACATCCTGTGCGTGCCGCGGCCTTGGAAGGACATTCCGAACATCATCACGCGCTTGCAGTGCGAGATTTATCTGCTGGAGAACGGCATCGCGCAGGGCGATCGGCTGTCGATGGCGTCGTCGATCGAGTTGCGCCTGCCGCTCGTGGATTATAAGTTGGTGGAGTTGTTCATCGGGCTGCGGAAGTCGTACCCCGACCATGAACTGGGGCACAAGGCGTGGTTCAAGGCGGCGATCAAGGATGTGCTGCCGCAGTGGGTGATGAACCGGCCCAAGCGCGGGTTCACGCCGCCGGTGACGGACTGGACGCGGTCGATGCGCGATCGGTATGCGCAGGCGCTGGAGTCGGGGTATCTCGTGCAGGGCGGGTTCTTCAAGCCCGAAGTGGTGCGGACGATGGTGCGTGCCGAGTCGCGGTTCAGCGCGTGGCCGCAGTTGTTCTATCGGGCGCTGGTGCTGGAGTTCTGGTGCCGCGAGATGTCGGCGCGGTGTGCCAACTCGCGCACGGTGCTGGGCATCGAGAGTTCGCCGAACATCGATCCGCTGAGCCTGGCGGCGACGGCGGTGTGAGCCGGCGCGAGCGCGGCCCGCGGGATTCGCTGGTGAAATCAGGCGGGTGACTTCTCGTACAATGGCGCGGCGGTCGCGTTCTCGCGCGATCGCGTGGAGAACTCGCCTTGGCGACGACCTTTATTGTCACCGGAACCAGCGGCGGCGCGAGCATGCGCCGGACGATCGAAGCGGACAGCGCGGAGATGGCCGCCCAGGCCGCGATCGCGATGGGGATGGAAGTGTCCAAGGTGGAACTGCAAGGCGGATCGCGCGGCGGCGAGAAGGGTGGTTCGCGGGTGACCGCGGCGGCGGCGGCCGACCCGCTCGCGTCCAGCGAGCAGGTGCTGTGGGAAGGCACACCCAGCCAGTGGAGCAACTTCTGGTGGTTCGTCGCGGCGGTGCTGATCCTGCCGATCCCGTGGACGATCTGGAAGTGGCTGGGGACGCGGATGACGCAGATCCGATTGACGAGTCAGCGTTTGCAGATTCATCGCGGGATTCTCAACCGCTCGCTCGATGAACTTGAGTTGTATCGCGTCAAGGACTCACAACTCACGTCGACGCTGATCGAGCGGGCGGTCGGACTCGGCACGGTGACGATGCTCACGAGCGACATCAGCACGCCTTCGGTGCGACTCACGCACATCGCCGGAGCGACCGACTTCCGCGAGAAACTGCGGAGCGCGGTCGAGGCGGTGCGGCGCGTGCGCGGCGTCCGAGAGATCGACGTCGGTGAGTTCCCCGGGCAGATCGGGCATTGAGAGAGATGCGGGCCGATGTGCTCTTGAGGACAGCCAACTCTTGGCCCGACTCGAATATCCGGGCCACCGACGGCAGGCCCGCAGTTGATCGGCGATCTGTATCACTTCGAGTGTGATGTCTGGGGCTTCGGCTCGCTCAGTCGCCCGATGCTCCCAATGGTCTCGGTGGTGTTGAGCAGTGCCATCGTGGTCGCATCCAGAGAGAGTCGGGCATCCCAGGGCGAGAGACGCACACCGCCGCGATCGCGATCGGCGTCGCGGCTGAAGACAAGCGATGGGCCGTCCCATGTGAGTTGGGCGGCGAAGCGAGCGTGCGAGAGGGACAGCGCAAGGGCAAGCGGGCGTTCGTCGGCGCTCGTGAGGCGCGGGTCGGCCACCATGGTGGCGATGAACGCGGCCGCGCGGAGTGATTGCGCGGTGGGGAGAGCGGCCGCACCCGCGACGCCGCTGGTGAAGACGATGCCGCCCGCGAGCGGCACGTCGGTTTCGTCGAGGTCTTCGGCGCGGAGCGTGTGCTCGCGGACCGCGTCGCGCATGGCGCGAAGGGCTTGGGTGGAAGGCACGCCTTGCTTACCGCGGGCAAGTTCGAGTTCGGCCCATCCGAGCCAGGGCATGTGCGTGACGAGTTCAGCGGCAGGCGTGTCGCGATAGATGGAGCGGACGAGCGGTTCGACGCGGCTGTTGTTGACGACATCGGGGAAGGCGGTTGAAACGCGCGCGAGGGCCATCGCGATGACGCCGCGCTGGGCCAGTGGCGTGCCGGCGCGGAAGGCGCGGGCGTCGGCGTCGAAGGTGTCAAGCATGCGAGGGACGAGCAGCGCGACGCGCTCGCGAACGCCGACGAGGTCGTTCGACGAAGCGGCGGTTTCGCAGAGTGCGAGCGAGAGCGCGGCGGCAGCGAAGGGATCGCGCGGCGGATCGGCTTTCATCGCCTGCGCGGACCATTTCGCGGCGGCGGCGAGGGCGTCTGTCTCGGTCGCGGTGCTTGCCCAGCGAGCGACCGCATAGGCGGCGAGGGCACGGGAGGGAAGTGCCGCGGGTTCGGCGTCGCGCGATTGCCCGACAAAAAAGAGGCCGGGCGAGGTGTCGCGTGCGAGGGGTTCACGACGAAGCCATGCCGCGAGGCGATCGCCGAGTGAACGCAGGCCAGGGGCGGTGATGTCGCCGCTGGGGACTTCGACACTCAGACGCTGGAGGAACGTGGGGGGACGCTCGGCGCTGGGCTGGGCCAGGTGCGTCACGCGGAAGCGATAGAACGAGATGCCGTGCGACTTGGTGATCTGCGGCGGCTGCGTGCGCGGATCGATCTTGATCGCGAGCGTGGGATCATCGGCGAGACGAGCCGCGAGTCGCGCGAGGGCGTCGCTGGGTGCGTCGGCGTTGAGCATCATTTCTTCGGGGAAGAGTGCCGCGATCTGGTCGCCCTTTCGGGCGGCGACGCCTTCGACGCCCACGCGGACACTGGTGTCCGCGGCGGCGTAGGTGGCGATGTTGAGGGGCACGAGCGCGTCGGCCAGTTCGAGGCTGATGGTCAGGCGCGGCGCGACCTCGGCACCGGAGCCAGCATTGGTCTCGGTGAGGCGCGACTTGGCGGCGGAAATGGCCGAGGCGGCGGCGAGCGAGAGTGCCGAAGTTGTGTCGGCGTCGTCGGCGAAGCCCTGGCCGCGAGAAAGCAGCACGCCCGCGAGACGCAGCGACACGGACGCGGCGCGGACGCGCGGCAGCGCGGGGTTCTTCGCGGCGTCGCTCACGACTTCGAGTTGTCGGACCCATCCGTCGACGGCGCGAAAGGCGTCCATGCCCGACGCTGGGGTGACCGTTCGCGCGGCGGCTTCTGGCTGCGCACGCGCGGGCGTGGCTCCGAGAACCAGCGCAGCGACGAGCATCAGGGCACTCGTGACGCGGCAACACGCTGCGTGGACGCGACGCGGAATGTTGCGGCGGTGCATCGTCGACGTGGCCGGAGCGGTCGCGGGGCGCAATGGTCCGAGAAGAATGCGTGAGACGGGGGTGTGCGGGGCGATCGAGGGTGACTTGCGAAGTTGGCACGCCGCGTGCATTCTGTATCCCTGTCGGGGCAACCCGACGGCACAACCAAAGACTGGAGTCTTGACCATGATGACCGCGCTTCTCTCGATGACCGATGCCCGCAAGCGAGTGGCCGTGCTTTGCCTGCTCTCGTTCCTCGCGATGTGCTGAGGTTATCCGGCCCGCGAGGGTGGACGGTTCCGATCGTGGTTTCCGGCCCACAACACAGATGGCAGGCGATGCGCCGTGCCGCCCGTGTTCTGGGCCTGAAGAGGGCTGAATGGTTTTGCCCGCGCGTCTGTGAAGCACGCGGGAGTTCCGCCGGTGGTGTAGTTTCCCCCGACCGGCGATGACGGATCGAGAGGATTAAGACTGGGTGAGGGAGAAGGGCCGACGAGAGCGGCCGCAGCAAGTTCCCAAGAGCGCGGTTCTGTGCCGAGAGCCTTGGACGAGAGAGACAAGCCCGGCGGCGGTTTTGTGCCGACGCCTGTGCGACGAGTTGAAGTTGGGTTCATGCCAATCGGGCGTGATTGGAATCCTCCCTCCAGCGACAACACCCCGGGCAATGCCGGGGTGTTGGTCGTTTTGCGGGCGTGTTGTCGCGCGAGCCATGTGAATCGCGTGACTTGCCGAACTCAACGGCGTTTGAGTGTCCACGCGGGGTCGTTCGCGTCGTTGGACCAACGCTGCATGTCGCGCACTTGGTCCCAATCCAGAAGGGCGGCGTGGCCGTCGAGCGTGAGCGAAATGGTCTTTCCGCCGTGGCGGAGGGAGACGTAGCCGGAGTTGAGTTCGACCTTGTCGGCTTTCTCGTCGTAGGTCGGCGCCCAGCGCGTGGGCTGGCCTGGGTTCCAGAAGGGTGCCATGACGCGATGGAACCCTTCGAGGCGGCCGAAATTGGAGAGAATCGGCTGCTCTTCGACGCGGGCGGAAAGGAACGAGATGAGACGGCTGGGGACGCGGACCTCTTCGAGTTTCGTCACATAGAACTTGCCAAAGACGCGCTGGGCCGTGGGGTTGAAGCCCAAGTCGGTGTCGCTCCCGCCGACAAACGCGACGTTGTAGCCAAACGTGGGGAAGTTGCTGACGACGTGGCTAAACGGGCGGCCGAACTGGATGTAGTTCTGTTCCTGGGTGCGGAACTGAGAGAGCAGGCGATCGTCGCTGTAGAGGCCGCGGAAGTCGTAGTTGAAGAAGGGGGCGAGACGCCAGGGGTAGCGTTGGGCGTCCGGGCCGGTCATGCGCTCGCCGCGGTCGTTGAGAACCTGGACTGGGCCACTGACCATGGTCGCGGGTGCGACGCCCGGGAGAAGATCGCCGCGGCTTGAGTCCGAATACATTCCGTACGCAATGGATATTTGCTGGACGGTCGCGAGTTCTCGGGTCTGGCGACACAGCATCTTGGCCTTGCCCAAGGCGGGCAGGAGGAGCGAGATGAGCACCGCAATGATCGAAATGGTCACGAGAAGCTCGATCAGCGTGAACCCGCGGCAACGCCGAAAAAAACAACGCCGGGCCGAAAACGCTTGGCGGGACTGGATTTGTGTGCTTTGGAGCCTCATGTGGCTACCCTCATTCCGGGCCGAAACCATTTTGGTGGCACGAGGACGAATCTCGTGGCAGAATAGCAGGCTGGGCACTATCTGTCAAGAAGATCAAGAAGTCCGCAATAGACGATTTGACGGGGTAATTGACATGGTCACTGGATCAAAGATCGGCGTTCTGGGCGCGGCGGGTTTGGTGGCATTGGCGTCTTTGGCGTCGGTGGCCCATGGCGAGCGCGTCACGGTGTCGTATGCACAGCCGTCGCTGGATCGGTACATGTACCCGTTCACGTTCTCGTTCGGGGCGGAGGCTCAATCGCTGGTCTTTGGGGCAATTCTACAGCCGGGGTTTGATGATCGCGATGCGCAGATGCTGGTGGGGTTCAACACGGCGGCCCATGTGCCGACGGGCTTCCCGCTGTCGTTTTACAAGATTCGGTCGGTCCAGGTGAAGGTCTATGTGTCGGTGAACAACCAGTTCGTCTTTGATCCGACGTGGGATTCGGTGCGGACGCTCTTCAACACGAACGACCCACAGTATCAGGCCGACCAAGACGGCGGCAAACCGGTGGAGTTGTTCCCGCTCGCCTATCGGGGTCCGGCGACGCTGGCGAACTTTGTGGAGTCGTACGCGTTCGGGCCCCAGCCGCAGCCGATCCCCGCGTCGCGGTATGCCTTCGCGGCGACGGTGGATGACAACGGCGTCGCAACCGATGTGTCTCGCCAGGTCAACGATCGACTTGAGGCGTACCCGGCGTCGATCGCCTATTGCGACCCGCCGGTGAGCGCGGGGGCGAAGGTGCCGGTCGACACCGCGATGGTGATGGACGTGAACCTGTGCGTCACGGGTGTGCGTTCGTACATCCAGCGTTCGCTCGCGGCGGGCAAACTCAACTGGTCGATCACGTCGCTCCAGCCTGCGACGGGCGGCCCTGGCGGCGGCACGGGCGAAGCGACCTATCCCGGGTTCTACACCAAGGAGAACGCGCTCGCCCAGGTGCTGGGCTACATGCCTTCGATGACGCTCGATCTGGTCTTTGGTGATCCGGGCGACTTCAACGACGACGGCTTCCGCACATTCGAAGACTTTGACGAGTTCGTGGCGGCGTTCGAGGCCGGCGATCCACTGGCGGACTTCAACAACGACTGCTTCCTGGACTTCAGTGACTTTGATGCTTTCGTTGCCGCGTTCGAAGCGCCGTGAGCGGCGGCGGCGGCGGCGGCGGCGTGTATCCCGCCGTGAAGCGAAATGAAAATCAAGCGCGCCGGCCGCACGCGGCTCTTCTGAACGCCTCGTCTTCACTCGCGTCCGTGTGATGGCTTCGGGGTCGCGGGTGTCGCGTCCGGCTTGGGCTCGGGCTTGATCTCGACCGGCGTGTCGTCGTGATGGTCCGTCTGCGGCTCGGCGGGCTTGGTCGTGGGCGCGGCGGCGGGCTCGCTCGGCTTGGCGTCGGTCGGCGGCATCTTGGGCTTGTCGAACTCCAGCACGGTGTCGCCGGGCATCACGTTGAACTTCGTCACCTTCAGGATGTGCTCGGGGTCGTTCTCCCAGTGCACCTCGAACGTGAACGTGATCGGGTCGCCGACCTTGAGCGTGGTCATGTCCACGCCCTCGGCGGGGGAGAACTTCATCACCATCGCGCGCATCGGGCTCACGCGGCCTTTGCTGTCCTCGAACTTCTCGATCCGCTCGTGACGGATCGAGTAGAGACGCTGCGTCGGCGGCGGGGGCTTGGCGGCGGCGTCTTTGGCGTCGGGCTTGGGGGCTTGGGGAATGGCGACGACGCGACCGCGGGTCTCGTACGCGCGGATAGGGCGTTTCTCGCTGGCGACGGGGGTGTCTTGGCTGGGGTCTTTGGAACACGCCGCGGGGAAGAGGGCCAGAGCACACGACGCGGCGAGAAGCGCGAGCAGGCGTGGAGTGGACATGCACAAGCGTAGCAATGCGAGCAACTCGTCGACGAACATCGCCAAGATCGGCACAAAACGAGTGGGCGCGTATCGGCATCGGCTTTCGAAGCCACAGGAATGTGCGATAGCAACGAGTTTCCGCACAGCCTTGTGGAATCTGCTTTGAATACGTAAAATCAACATGTCATGCGTTGATCGGGATCCGGCGTCATGTACGCTGCGCTCGGAGTGGCCTTTGGCGTGTGGTGCTGGCGTCGCTCCGCAATGCAAGGAGATTCCGATGAATGCGGCTGGTCTGAAGTTGACTGGGCGTTTTCGCTGGTCTCTTGCCGCGAGCTGTGCGGGCGCGGCAATGGTCGGCGGCGCAAACTGGGCGGCGGCCCAAGGCGGGGGGGGGCAGCCTGTATGTCGCCCCGACACCTGCGGCACAGATTGAACTGACCGCGTGGGCGCAGATGTATGTTGACCTGCGGCACAGCAACGTTGCCGCATCGGGTGCCGCGTCGTTCGTGTTCACTGATCCCGCGTTCAACTCGCCCTACTTCTCGCCGGTGTACGCAGCGCAGCGAATGCTCGGCGAAGTGAGTCTGAGGCAGTCATGCCAAGCCCACGCACAACCCGGCGATGACAATTTGACGCCGTTCGAGGGATACCTGCTTGGCGGACAACTCAACACCGATCTGAACGATCCACTGCTCATGAACCACGCCGAGGCGGTGATCGGCGCGCCGGTCGAGGCCACTGTCACCATCAGCTTCGAAGATGGTCAGTTTGTGAGCTATGGGCTGCCACCACTGCCGGTGGCTGACCCGTTGGCATCGCCGACGCCAGTGATTGCTGTGGACGCGGACTTGCAAGCACTGATCGCGGATGTGGGCACGTTCGCGCATCAGGCATCGGCGGCGCTCGCGTCGTCCAACCCGCAGCGAAGGCTGATCACGGGCACCGCGTCGCTGGGCGATGAGTTCGCGGCGTCGATGGACTCGTTTGTCTCGATGGCCGCAGGGACGACCGGGGCGGATGAGCCGTACTTCATCCGCAACATGGCGGTGCTGTTCGGGCGGTATGGCGCGTTGCCCGTGGCCGAGGTCGCGTTCCCGGCGCGGGATGTGTATGTGCTTGTGGACGCGGTGAACGGGAACATGGCCGGGCCGTTCGCGATGGGGACGCCGTTCGATGCGTCGGCACTGCTGGCGGCGGTGCCGGAGTATCAGCCAGGGAGCGCGGCGAAACTGGTGATGGCAGCAACGGCGTGCATCGTGTACACCGACAAAGACAAAGATCTCCCTGGAGGGCCGTGGGTGCCGGGAGCACCGCTTCCTCCAGGCTTGACGCCGGTACCCGGTGCAATCCCTGGCAAGCCGTCGAAGTGGGATTGCAAGTCATCGAACGTCATTGGCTGTCACTGCGTCACCACGTACAACTACACCGAATTGCCATGCACGAGTGGGAACAAGGTCACCATGCCGGGCGGTGGGTGCTTGGTAAAGGCCACTGTTGATTGCCAAGGACCCGGAACTGCGCAATGTGCGTCAACGCCAAACACGACTCCCGCGTCCCCGACAACAGTTCCGAACGGGACTGGCGCGCCGCCCGGTTCGACGGCCCCTCCGACGGGCGGCTGCACCGTGCGCTTCTGGTACTGGAGCTGAACGACATCGCCGTCGCTCGGGACACGGGCGGCGGTTTTCAATTTGGATCGGCGAACTCATGACGCGAGGGAGCAGCATTCTTGGTTGTATTCAGCTGACAGGCGCGGCTGCCGCATTGCCACTCGCACTCCTGACACCTGCGGCTGTCGTACGATCGCATTCCGCTCTCGCGACGCTCGTGCTGAGTTGGGTCAACGCGTTGATTGAGCGGATCATCTTTGATCCAGTCGGTCACCCAGCACTCGCGACTGAGCCATGGCTGCATCTTGTCTATCTGTGGAACCAAGTGCGACTCGGGGCAACGACATTGACCACGACTCGCGAAGCGGATGAATATCTGGCGAGTGTTTTTGCGGGGCCGTTTTACTGGTTACCACCACCATATCTCGCGTATGGCGTCGCCTGCCTTCTCACCGCTCTCGTCGTCGTTGGCCTTTGGAGACGAGCGATTGTCGTCACGCACCAGCGAGAAATGACGGCAGCGAACTTGGAACGTTTTGGCAGTGCGCACGGTTGGCGCCTCTGGTGGGCGGCAGCGAGCATCGTTCCGATGTCCGTGATCGCTTGTTTCGTTTTGCTCGGAGTGGTTCCTGTCGTCGGAGAGGTTTGGAGCCTCGCGAAGCCGTGGTCCAATCCCACGGCCGACAACGGGTTTTTCATCGCATGCGTCTGCTGGTACGGGTGTCCACCGTTGCTTCTGCTGATGTTTGTGATCCATCTTCGCGGCATGGCGACGCTCGCTGCGCGGCGGGCATTCGGTTCGCCGACGCGCAGATGTGCATGCGGATATCCGCACACGCTGCCCCGATGCCCTGAATGTGGAAAGGCAAGGCAGGAGCACGTCGCGTTCAGTGTCCGAGTGCCCCACCGCCGATTCGTTTCGCGCCAAAGGTTCCAATGGGGTGGAGCGATTGCGATCGTTCTTTGGATCGCTTTGTATCAGGTTGCCGGCCACTGGCTTCTCGTGCAGCGAACTCTGGCGATGATTGGCACATGGCACGCTTCGTTGTTTCAGGCGGACGCCGCGATTCTCGTTCGACAATCCGCGGTTTTTCGAGTGAAAAGCGGCGATCACGCTTGGTATTGCCTCGTCCGTGCGGATGCTCGCTTGGGCAGCCCATACCAGACGATCATCATAAAGTACGTGGAGTTCCGTACTTCCGATGATACGGCCATATCTCACGAAGTCGGGGAGATGTCAGTGGATTCGGCGGTCAGCAACACATTCCGCATCGGAGACGTTTGCCTTCGAGTTGAGCCAGTCGTGGAAGACTCTGGAGCGGACGGAGCGGACTACTCCAGAATCTGGGCCCAAGCGGTAGACGGCGGCAGTCCGCCAAGCCTTGGTGCTGTTCCAGCAAATGACGCCGCCGTTCAATTTTTGCGGAGTGCGACCCAATAGGCACGGCCAGGCAGAGCGGCGGATCGCACTCGCAAGTTGCGTATGAAGGGCACAGCATCGCGGGCGTTCACTATCATGACGCGCATGGCGATCTTCCTCGGCATTGACATCGGCGGCACGTCGGTCAAGGCCGCGATGGTGCGCGATGGCGCGATGATCGCCACCGCGCGGAGCGACGGATACGCACGGCCGGATCAAGCGGCGCTTGAGCATGCCGTCGGCGGGGCCGTGCGTGACGTCATCGTCGCGATGTCCGAGGCGGAGCTTCAACTCGACGCGGTTGGGTTGTGCGCGCCGGGGTTGTTCGATGAGGCGAGCCGCACGATCACGCTGTCGGTGAATGTGCCGGGGTTGGTGGGCTTGAATCTTGATGAACTGGCGGCCCGCGCGATCGGAAAAGGAAGTCGAACGAGCGGCGGCGGCACGCGACCCGTGACCATCGTCACCGACGCCCACGCGGCGACGTTCGATGCGTGGGCGAGCGGCGGCGCGCCATCTGGCACGGGCCCGCGGCCGTCGGGTCGGTTTCTTGGCATCGCGCTGGGAACGGGTGTCGGCGCGTGCGTGCTGGATGATGGTGTGCCGCTGCTGGTTTCGGGACGCTCGCCGGGGCACGTGGGTCAGATTGATGTGTCGATCGCGGAGCGCGGCGATGGCGTGCCGATCGGGCCCGACGGCGGGCGCGGCAGTCTCGAGGCGTACATGGGCGTGCCCGCCCTCATCCGCCGCTTCGGGCAGGACTTTGGACCCGGTCTGATCGGCAGCGATGTCAACGACTCGCCCCTGGCCGCCCTGGTGCGGGCGATTCGAATCTGCCACGCGATGTATCGGCCGAACACGATCGCGCTGCTGGGTGGCGTGGGAATGGCCCTGAGGCCGAGACTCTCGGACCTTTTCGCGGCCGTCGGGCGGGACTTGACCAGTGTCGCCCGCGCGGGATGGACGCTGGCGGGGCCGGGGCACGCGTTTCACGCGGCGTGCGGGGCGGCCCGATTGGCGGGGGCGACGTCGGGGCAGTCGCTCGCAGGGGCCTGATTCCGGTCCAATAGGTTCTGAAATGTTCGTGCGAGCCGCGCGATAACGCAGGCCTGCCGCGCAGCAACCGCGTCAAATTCATTATAAAATACCGCCTAATTCCGCTTGGAATGGGCACAGGAGGCAGTAAACTGTTTCAGTCGGGGGTCCGGCCCCGGAGTAGATTCTGAAAGACTCGCCCGCTGGTGTGCGAGCGAGGCAGAGAGTGAACCCTGTGATTGGAGATCGTGCAATGTCCAAGACGACTGGCTTATCGGTGATCGCGCTTCTGTCCCTCGCCGCCGGCGCGGCTCAGGCGGTGGACATGAAGCTCAAGAGCGACCAGGACCTTTTCAGCCTGAACAGCGCGAGCACGTCCGGCTTCTGGATCGGCAACAACCCGTCGGCGTGCGCCCTGATCGATGACAATCTGTTTGTCGCGGGCTGGGCCAACGGCCCGGCGACCAGCGCGTACATCGTCAAGATCGAGACGATCTTCGGCACGCGCGGGTTCCGCCAGGTTCCCGCATCGCTCTCGGCGCTGCCCTCGGCCCGCGGCTTCACGGGCATGGCGATCGACGCGGTGTATGACAACGCTGGCGTGCTGACAAGCGCCCGCCTGCTCGCGAGCTTTGACTCGGGTGCGCAAGGCACGGCCGACTCGACGCGCCTCTATGACATCGGCTCGCAGCTCAATCCCATTCTGCTCAAGGGCACGCCCACAGGCGACAGCCACCGCGGCATCGCTGGCCCCGCGTGGGACTCCGGCTTCGACGGCAACGGCTTCGCCCTCCCCGGCGGCGGCACCGGCCCGCTCCCGGCGGTGATGGCGTATCAGATCGACAACAACGGTCCCTTCGGCCTTGACCCCGCCACGCTGAGCTCAGCCCTTGGCGCCACCGTGTATGAGCCCACCACCGGCGGCCCGACGATCTCGACGGGCATGGGCAGCACCATCTGGCGCGACCTGTCGATCAATCCGACGAACGGCCGCATCTTCGCCCGCGCCGGCAACCAGGGCGTGGTCTTCACCCGCACCGGCTCCAACGGTTCGGGGACGAGCGTGCTGATCGGCACGGCCAACGGCGCGTTTGTCAACGGTCAGAACGGCCAGATTCTGAACTTCAAGGATGGCTCTGAAATCCTCGTCTACAACGATCGCCCTGTCGGCACTGCCGGTCAGGTCTTCAGCGCGATCAAGTTCATCAACCCCGACGGCACGCCCGCCACGCTGAACCTGCAGAACGCGGACGGCACGCCCTTCACCGAGCCCGCTTCGGGCGTGGGCTACTGGGACTTCGCGTGGGATGCTCAGAACGAGCGCCTCGCCATCCTCGATTTCAGCAATCGCCGCTGCTACATCTTCGAGGTGCCCCAGGCTCCGGGCTGCCCCGCCGACTTCAACGGCGACGGCTTCCTCGACTTCACCGACTTCGATGACTTCGTGCTCGCGTTCGAGGCGGGTGCGGCGTCGGCGGACTTCAACAACGACGGCTTCCTCGACTTCACCGACTTCGATGATTTCGTGGCCTCGTTCGAGGCCGGCTGCTAAAGCCTGATCTCTCTGCTGTCAAAGGCAGTGTCACACCCAATCGGCCCTCGCGCACGCGGGGGCCGATTGATTTTTCAGATGCGAAAGAGACCAAAGACGCAGAGACGAAGCGCGGAAAGCAAGTCATTCCATCATCAACTTACCGCATCCCCCACTCACCTCCGACGCCGACACGCCAAGAACCCCGCGCCCGCGGACACGACGACCGCGCCCGGGCCCGGAATTCGCGTGTCGAGATGCTTCGTCAGTTCGCGCAGCGTGATCTCCGTGGCCGTCGTCGCCGCCTCCAGTGTCGTGCTTGCGCCGACGTGGATGTGTCCAGCAGCGATGCACCAATTCGGATCGCTCTGCAGGCGGTGCATCGACTGATACCACACGCCGTGGTACGCCATGTACCCCGAGAGGTAGTTTCCCGCGCCGTCGATCGACGTGTCCACATACGCGTTCACACCCAGCCCCGCCGCGTTCACCGCGTCACGTATCTGGTTCATCGGCAGCGTCGATGAGCGTGCGAAGTTCAAGGGCGCGGTCGGGTCGGGCGGGTTGGTCCCCGGCGTCGCCCCCGTGAAGTCCGGCGTCCAATCATTGCGGTTCTTGTTCCGCTGCTCGATCTCCCAGTTGGACCCCAGTCGCCCGCGGCTGAACGTGATGATCGCGATCGGCTTCACTTCCGCGGTGATCCGCCAGAAGTCCGACGACGTGTCGGCGTAGTTCACCTCAAAGTCGCCCACGCCCTGACCGAGCGTGCCACCGGGAAACTCCGGGAAGTACGACACGATGTTGTAGCCGCGTCCTTCCCAGTTGCCGCCCTTCCACCCGTCAGGATTTTGGGCCGAGTTCTGGCTGAACTGGCGCACCATGTTGTTGGTCTGCGGCCAATACCCGGTGACCATGATGGTCCGCGACGCGGCTTCTGCCGATGCCGCCACACCCAAGACCGCCAACACCACGCCGCACGAGATCATCGAGCGCATACACAACCCCTTTGGGCCAGAAATGGTCCAAAGGGACTATGCCACACGATTCGAGCAAAGACCAAGAAAACCGCGACGGAACAGCGTCAGATCGCCTTGCCGCCGCTGTTGCGGGCCAGATGCAACTTCACGCGGGCCCGCTGGCGCTCCGCGTCGATCGCGTCCTGGGCCACCACGGCGTCCTTCTCGCCCGCGGCGACCTTCTTGCCGCTGGCGGTGCGCAGCTCACCCTCGGCGGCGGCCGCGTTGAGTTCCTCGACCGGCAGTGCCCGCTCGGCGAGGATTGTCAGTTCATCCCCCGCCATGCGGACAAACCCACCGTCGATGAAGTAGGAGCGACTGCCGCCCTTGGCCTGGGCCGTGTCGGGAAAGTCCAGCCGCAGTTCACCCACGCCGAGACGCGCCAGCATGGCCGCCCGCCCGGGCATGACGCCCGCGAGCCCGTCCCACGCGGGGATCGAGGCATAAAGCACCCGGTCATCAACCAGGCTGGAGGTCGGGGTGACGAGGCGGCAACGGAAGGTGGACTGGGCCAAGGGACGTCTCCGTTCGAATGGTCCATCGCCGGACCAACCCAGCGTCCGAAACGAGGCCTCGGGGCTGGGGTCCGATGGTAGGTTCGCCGCCGGACAGGCTCAATCGGGACTCGGCTCCGTCAGCCGGGCCGGTCGCCAGGCCCGCCCCGCCGTCCGATAGACTCCACCCCATGTTCGGCTCCCACCTCTCCATCGCCGGGTCCATGGTCAGCGCTCTCGACGAGGCGGCACGGCTGGGGCTCGACACGGTTCAGGTCTTCACCAAGAACCAGCAACAGTGGCAGGTGCGACCCCTGGACCCCGCGGTTGTCCGCGACTGGACGGCTCGCCTCGACCGACTCGGCTGGCGCGGTCGGGTCGTGAGCCACGCGTCGTACCTCATCAACCTCGCCGCCCCCGCCGACGACCTGTGGCGCAAGAGCATCGACCTCATGCGCGTCGAGATCGAACGCTGCGCCGAACTGGGCATCGCGTTCCTCGTGCATCACCCCGGCGCGTACACCACCAGCACGCTCGACGATGGACTTGCGCGGATCGCCACCGCGTACAAGCAACTCTTCGCCTCGACCCGCGGCCTGCCCGTCGTATCTTGTCTTGAAGGCACCGCCGGCGCGGGCACGACCATCGGCGGCGACTTCGACCACGTGGCGCGGCTGAGGACGATGATCGCCGACGCCACAGGCGAACCAACTCGCGTGGGCTTCTGCCTTGACTCGTGCCATCTCCACGCCGCGGGGTATGACATGTCCACGCTCGCCTCGGCGGGCCGCGTGCTCGACGAGTTCGACGCCCGCTGCGGCATCGCCAACCTCAAAGTCTGGCACCTCAACGACTCAAAAGGCACGCTCGGCTCGCACCTGGACAGGCACGCGCACATCGGCGAGGGCGAAGTCGGACGCGGCGTCGACGCCGCAACACTCGCGGACTCTGGTTTCGCCGCCATTGTGAACCATCCGGCGTTCGCCGCCGTACCAAAGATTCTCGAAACCCCGAAGGAGGAGGGGAAGGACCCGGACTCGGGGCGTGCCGACACGATCAATGTCGCGCGCCTCCGCGCTCTGGTGAGCGGCACCACCGAGCCAAGCGTCGTGGGCTTGCGCACGCGACTCGCCCCCGACGCACCGAAGAAGCCGAAGGAAGCCAAAGCAAAAGACAAGATCAAGGCCAAGGTCGCCCCCTTGGTCGCTCCTCGATTGTCGCGCGCGGCCGGTCAACAATCCCGCCCCGCGTCGAAAGCCGGGCGCACGACCTCCAAACGCGCGGCCGCACCCGGCAAAGCTCGCGCCAAGGCACGGAAAAAAGCCTGATTCGGGTGCAAAGACTCGCAGACGGACACGCTGATCGTCGCGGACGACCGGCCCGCCTGACCGATAGTGAAACTGGACTGGCATCGATCGTCTGACTGATTCCTCGTCTGTGGACCACGAATGACCGCATCACACTTGTTCGCCCGCCGATCTTCTTCCCGCCGCCTCACCCGCCTGAATCCGGGGCGTGGCGCAGTTGTTGCGCTCGTTGCGGGCTCGGCGATCTGTCTCGCGGGCTGTCAGTACCAAACCACCGGCAAGGGGGCCCGAGCGAATCCCGCCGGCACTCCGGCCGCCCGCCCGCCCGAGGACCTCGCCACCGAGAACTTCAATCGCGGCAAATCACTGGTCAACAAGGGCCAAGCCGTGCAAGCCCTGCTCGCCTTCGAGCGCGCCATCGAAAGCAATCCGACGATGACGGCGGCGTACATCGGCGCGGGGCAGATTTATCAGCAGCAGGGCGACTTCGCATCCGCCGCCGACCGCTTCGGACAGGCCGCCGATCTCGAGCCGCGGAACTTCGACGCCCAGTACGGCTACGGCCTTGCGCTGCAGATGCTCGAGCGGGTGAGCGAGTCGATCCGCGCGTACCTCAAAGCGATCTCCATCAAGCCCAACGACTTCAACGCGAATCTGAATCTCGCGATCGCGTACTTCCAGGTCGGCGAGCCCGCGGAGGCCTTGCCCTATGCACGTCGCGCGGTGCAACTCAACGCCAAGAGTTCCGAGGCCCGCGTGAACCTCGGCGCGATCCACGGCGCGATGGAACAGCACGACGAAGCGGTGAACGAGTATCTGCAGGCCCTTGACCTGGGGCCGCTGCAGCCGCCGGTGCTTCTGAACCTTGCCGAGTCGTACAACAAACTCAAGCGCTACGACGAGATGGTCAACACGCTGCAGCAACTGGTGCGCACGAGCCCGTCGCAGGTGGCGTATGAGCGCCTGGGCTCGGGGCTCTTCCGCCTCAAGAAGTACGACGACGCTGAGGCGGCCTTCCGCAAGGCGATCGAACTCGACGCCAACCACTTCCCCGCGTTCAACGGGATCGGGGTGTGCATGCTCAACAAGTTCGTGTGGGGCGGCGGCGTCGACGACGCGATGAAGAAGGACGCGGTCGGATTCCTCCGCCGCTCGCTTCAGATCGACGCGAACCAGCCGCGCATCGTCGATCTCGTGAGTCGCTACAAGTGATACGGATCGCCGGTCAATCTCGGGCGTGCCTTTGGTGGCCCGGATCTCCGAGCCGGGCCGAAATCGCCTGTTTTCATGGGCTCAGCGGCCCGCCCCGGAGGTTCGGGCCACCACGAGACA
>Ga0164290_1001184_pt1 | contig 47669 bp, 44 predicted proteins | sample Micstemetagenome_FD_108782 | JGI IMG/M metagenome (GOLD analysis project Ga0164290, IMG submission 108782) | Contaminated culture microbial community from soil near Moab, Utah, USA - Microcoleus steenstrupii SON62 (Illumina Assembly) | ecosystem: Environmental > Terrestrial > Soil > Soil crust...
CGGCCCACGTCATGCAGTACGAGTACGACCACCGCGCCGGCGGCCGGCAGGCAGGCTACCCGCAGATGAGCTGGGGGCAGAACTACCGCCTGCCGGCCAACGGCGTGATGTGGACGCTGTTCTGGGGCGGGCGGATGTTCGCTCCCGACCTCACGGTCGAGGGCGAGAACGTCCAGGACTTCCTTCAGGGTCGTTACCTCGGCTCGATGCGCGAGGTCGCGCGGCGGGTGAAGGCGATGCCGCACGTGCTCGGCTTCGACACGTTGAACGAGCCCGGCACCGGCTGGATGGGCGAGCCGCTGAGCTACCGGCACCTCGCCCCGAGCGAGCACAACCGGACGCCCGCGCGCCCCGGGCTGGCGCTGTCGCCGCTCGACGCGCTCGCCGCCGCGCGCGGCCTGCCGGTTTCGGTGCCGGTGCTGAAGCGCGATCCGACGACAGGCGCGGCACGACCGGACGGCGATCACGTGCTCAACCCCGACGGCGTGTCGATCTGGGCCGACGGCCGCGACTGCCCGTTCGAACGGGCCGGCGCCTATCGGGTCGAAGGCGGCCGCGCGGCGGCGCTCGACGAGGATCACTTCCGCGTCCATCGCGGCCGCCGGCTCGACATCGCCGAGGACGGGTTCGGGCCGCTCTTCCGCCGCGTCGCCGAGGTCACGCGCGCCGAGAACCCCCGCTGGGCGGTGTTCGCCGAGATCGATGCGATGGGCTCGCACGCCGGCCGGCCCTTCCCGAAGGACATGCCCGAGCGGTCGGTGAACGCCGACCATTGGTACGACGCCACGACGCTGTTCCTGAAGAGCTTCGACCCCGACCACTCGCCCGACTTGTTCACCGGCGAGGTGGCGCGGTCGCCCGATGAGATCCGCGCGCGCTTCGTGCGCCAGCTCGCCGCGCGCGCCGAGCCGGCGAAGCACTTCGCGCACGGGCCCGCGCCCGCGCTCATCGGCGAGTTCGGCATCCCCTACGACATCGACGAGGGCGACGCCTACCGGCAATGGGCGGCCGGCCGACGCGACGTCGCGATCTGGGCGAAGCACGAGAAGGCGCTCGAGCTGATGTACGACGCGCTCGACGAGCTGCTCCTCAACTCGACCCAGTGGAACTACACCGCCTCCAACCGCAACGACCTGATGATCGGCGACGGCTGGAACCAGGAGGATCTGTCGATCTTCTCGCGCGACCAGCAGGACGACGCGGCCGACCTCGACTCGGGCGGCCGCGCGGTCGACGGCTTCTGCCGTCCCTACGTGCAGCGCACGCAGGGTCGCCTGCGCCGCCTGCGCTTCGACGCGGCCGCCCGGACGGTGGAGGTCGAATTCGACGCCGATCCCGGCATCGCCGCGCCGACCGAGATCTACCTGCCGCTCCGCCGCTTCCCGCGCGGCGCGGCGGTCGAGACGGGCGGCGCGCCGCTGCGCTCGGCGGCCGAGGGTCAGCTGCTGAAGCTCTGGGCGGACGAGGCCGGTCCGGTCCGGCTGACGATCCGCCCGCGCGGCTGAGGCGGCTGTGGAGCGGCGGCCCTACGGCGACACGGGTCTGGAGGTCAGCGCGCTGTGCTACGGCGCGATGACGATCCGCCACGACCCCGACCTCAAGGGCGGCGTCGCCCCGTCGCTTCTGCGCGCGCTCGAAGGCGGCGTGACGCTCGTCGACACCGCGCGCGTCTACGCGGGGTCGGAGGAGATCGTCGCGGCGACGCTGCGCGAGTGGCGCGGCGAGCGCCCGATCGTCTCGACGAAGCTGCTGCCCAAGGCCCGTGACACGTGGCGCGAATGGCGGCCGCTCGCCGAGGCGTACACGCCCGAAAGCATCCGCGCTTCGGTCGAGGCGAGCCTCGCCGCGCTCCGCGTCGACGCGCTCGACATCGTCCATCTGCACCAATGGTGGGCGCCCTGGGCGGACGAGGCGGAGCTGTTCGACACGCTAGGCGCGCTGCGCCGCGAGGGCAAGCTGCGCTTCGCCGCGATCAGCGTCGGCGACCACGAGCACGACGCCGCGCTCGAGGTGGTCGGCCGCAAGGGCGTCGCCGGCGTCCAGCTCATCGTCAACCTGTTCGAGTCGCGCCCGCTGTCGTCGCTGCTGCCGATCGCGAAGAAGCGCGGCGTCGGCGCGATCGCGCGCTGCGTCTACGACAGCGGCGGCCTGTCGGGCGCGCTCGACGAGGCGGGGTTTCGCGCCCGCCCGTTCCTGACCCACGCGCCCTATGCCGAGTATCAGGCGCGGCTCGCCGCCCTGCGCGAGCGCTTCACGCCCGAGCCGGCAGCGACGCTGCCCGAGCTCGCGCTGCGCTTCGCCTTGTCGGCGGACGGGGTGTCGTCGGTGACGGTCGGCATGCCGACGGTGGCCTTCGTCGAGGACGCGTTGCGCACCGCCGCCAAGGGTCCGCTGCCGGCGGAAGCGATCGCGGAGATCCGTCGGCATCACGTCTGGACGAAGAACTTCTACGAGAAGCTGGCGTGAGCGGGCGGACCGTCAGCTTCTGCTTCGACGACGGGTTCCGCGCGTCGGCGGACAAGATCCGCAAGATCTTCGACGCCCGCGGCCTCTCCGCCTGCTTCTCCGTCCTCGCCGCACCCGACCGCGCCGACGATCCCGGCATGCGCGTCGCGGACGTCGCCGACTGGGGCTATTGGCGCGACGCCCGCGCGGCCGGGCACGAGGTGGCGCCGCACGGCTACGCGCACGAGCGCTACGACGAGATGGCGATCGAGGCGGCGCGGGCGAGCGTCCTCGCCTGCCTCGACCGGCTCGAGCGCGAGCTGCCCGGCTTCGACGGGCGGCGCAGCTTGTTCCACGTGCCCTATCTGCGCGCGCCGGCGGCGCTGGTCGGATGGCTGGGCGAACGTACGCTCGGCGCCCGCGTCGCCCGCGGCAACGACGGGCTCAACGCCTGGGGCGCGATCCGCCCCGGCCAGCCCGTGGACTGCGTCACCTTCGGGCCCGACCGCGTGGCCGAAAGGCTCGCCGCGCGCCTTGCACGCTTCGAGGACGAGACGGGTTGGCTCGTGCTCGTGCTGCACGGGGTCGACGGCGAAGGCTGGGGACCGGTGGCCGCGGACGATCTCGCCCGCCTGCTCGACGAAACGCTGGCCGGAGGGGCGGACGTCTCGCCGCCCGACCGCGTCGTGGCCGCCCGCGCCTGAGGAATACCGCCGGCCGTCAGCCGCCCGCCTTCACCCGGTCGAAGTCGCTCGCGTCGTGGCGCTCGGGGAGCTGGCTCGCCGGATCGCCGAACACGCGGTTGACCATGCGGCCGCGCTGGACGGCAGGGCGCGCCGCGATCGCGTCGGTCCAGCGCTGGACGTTCCCGTACTCGTGCACCGACAGGAACTCGCCCGCCTCGTAGGCGAGGCCCTTGGCGAGCGCGCCGTACCAGGGCCAGACCGCGATGTCGGCGATCGTGTACTCGGATCCGGCGAGATACTCGCTCTCGGCGAGCCGGCGGTCGAGCACGTCCATCTGGCGCTTCGCCTCCATCGCGAAGCGGTCGATCGCGTACTCGATCTTCACCGGCGCGTAGGCGTAGAAATGGCCGAAGCCGCCGCCGAGGTAGGGCGCGCTCCCCATCTGCCAGAACAGCCAGTTGAGGCATTCGGTGCGCCCCGCGCGGTCGGTCGGCAGGAAGGCGCCGAACTTCTCCGCGAGGTAGAGGAGGATCGATCCCGACTCGAAGACGCGCACCGGCTCGGGCTCGCTCCGGTCGAGGAGAGCCGGGATCTTCGAGTTGGGGTTGACCGCGACGAAGCCCGACGAGAACTGGTCGCCCTCCTGGATGCGGATGAGCCAGGCGTCGTATTCGGCGCCGGCGTGGCCGAGCGCGAGCAGCTCCTCGAGCATCACGGTGACCTTCACGCCGTTGGGCGTCGCCAGCGAATAGAGCTGGAGCGGGTGCTTGCCGACCGGCAGCTCCTTGTCGTGCGTCGGCCCGGCGATCGGCCGGTTGATGCTGGCGAAGCGCCCGCCGCTCTCCTTGTTCCAGGTCCAGACCTTGGGCGGGGTGTAGTCGGTAGCGTCGGTCATTGGCGGGCCTCCGATCGGTCGACGAGAAGGCCCGGAGTAGCGCCTCGCGGGCGGGTGGGGAAGCCGGCGGGCGCCGCCCGCTCGGCGCTCGTTGATGGCGCCCGGCTTGTCGCTATAGTCGGGGCGGCCGGGCCTCTGCCCGGTCGATGGAGATCGGATGACCGTCTGAGCCTTGGCGCTCTCCGTCCGGGGAGCGGTCGCGGGACCCGAAGGGCCGGCGGTGCCGGCCGCCGACGTGCGCCCGCACGCGAATTCCGCCGCGCCTGCGCGGCCAGATCCGACCACGGCCGCGCCTGCGCGGCCAGATCCGAAGGTCCGAACCATTGTCCGACACTCTCTTCGTGCGCGCGCTCGAGCGCGCCGATCTCGCCGCCGTCGCGCTCGTCCTGGACGGCACCGGCCTGTTCCCGCCCGACCTCCTCGCGCCAATGGCCGAGCCCTTCCTCTCGGGCGCCGCGCCGCACCATTGGCTCGTCGCCTGCGAGGGCGGCCGCCCGATCGGCTTTGTCTATTGCGAGCCCGAGCGGATGACCGAGGGCACGTTCAACCTGCTCGCCATCGCGGTTCTGCCGGAGCGCCAGCGCGGCGGCGTGGGGCGCGAGCTCGTGCGGTCGCTGGAGGCGCGGTTGCGCCGAGCGCGGGCCCGCGTCCTGCTGGTCGAGACGTCCTCGCTCGACGAATACGCGAGGACCCGTGCCTTCTACGATCGGGAGGGCTTTTCGCGCGAAGCGCTGATCCGCGACTTCTACACGGAGGGCGAGCACAAGGTCGTGTTCCGGAAGCGGCTGTAGAGCGGAGCCCCCGGGGCCGCGGCGCGACTGCTGCGGCCCGCCCCGGCGGGCCAAACATAGCCTGTCCGGGGCGCAGCGAGGTCAGAGGTCGTCGCGGATGTCGAAGCGGACGACCCGGCCGTTCTCCAGGCGGAAGACGTGTCCGACCGTTCGGTCCTTCAGCCCGTGCGTCTGGCCTTCGAGGGGCCTGCCCTCGGGATCGCGGACAGACTGCCGGACTTCCGCGACGATCGAACCGTCCGCCGCTTCGGTGAAGCGCACGGGTTCGACGTGCGCGCTCACCATCGTCAGCTGCCGCGTCCAATATTCCCTGACCGCCTCCCGTCCGCGCACGTGGCCGCCTTCCATGCCGTTCGCCCACACGACGTCGTCCGCGAGCGCGACGAGGACGCCGTCGATGTCGCGTGCGTTGAAGCGTTCGTAGAGACGCCTCAGGATATCGACGTTCTCGGCCATCTTCGACTCTCCCCACGGGTTGATCGCGGCGCCACGGGCGGGCCGGCGGACCGGTTTGCATCCGCGGGCCCGAGCGGTGTATAGCTGCCTATATATATACATAGGTGCCTATGCAAAAGAGCGAAGACGAACTGGGGGTCCTGTCCACGCCGGGCCATCTCGTGAGCCTGGCCGCGCGGGGCTTCGCGCGGCTGAGCGAGGCCCGCCTCAAGCCGCTGGGTTTCGGCGTCGGATACTTGCCGGCGCTGGTCGCGCTCAAGAACGGCCGCGCGACGTCGCAACGCGACCTCGCCCGCGTCGCGAGGATCGAGCAGCCTTCCATGGCGCAGATGATGGTGCGCATGGAAAGGGACGGGTTGATCCGGCGCGATCCCGACCCGACCGACCGCCGCAGCAGCCGCGTCGCGCTGACAGAAACCGCGCTCGCCCGCCTTCCGGACGCCTGCGCGGCCCTGTTCCGGGGCACTCGCGAAGCGCTCGACGGGTTTTCCGAGGAAGAGGCCGCGCAACTCGTCGGCCTGCTCGGTCGCCTGATCGCGAACCTCGACCGGCTGGCGGACGCGACGGGCGGCGGTGCGTGAGCGGCCGCGACGGAGCGACCGACGCGCTCCGGCCCGGGAAGCCGCGACCGCCGTCTTCGGACGGCCGCGCTCAGCGCGCCTTCGCGGCGGTGACCTCGATCTCGACGAGGTAGTGCGGCGAGGCGAGGCCGGCGACTTGCACCGTCGAGCGCGCGACTGTGTTGGGGTTGGCGGCGGTCCCGAAGAACTGCCGGAAGCCTTCGTTCATGCCGGCGAAGTCCATCCGCCCGTCGCCGCGGCGGGGATCGGCCACGAGGAACACCGTCATCTTCACCACGTCCGACATCGCGTAGCCGCGGGCGCGCAGGATCGCCTCGATCTTGCGGAGCGTGCCGATCGTCTGCGTCCGCGTGTCGCCGTAGGCCTCGAGCGTGTCCGCGGGGCCCTTGGGATCGATCGGCGACGGCACCTGGCCGGACAGGACGAGCGTCTCGGAACCCGCCGGCACCGTCACCGCCTCGAGGATCGGCAGATTGCCCGCGCCCTTGTGGCGGACGATCTCCGCGGCGCCCGCGGTCCCCGCGGCGAACGCGAACGCCAAAGCCAACACCGGTGCCGCCGTGCCCATGACCGACCCTCCTCCCGCATCCCCACCGTTCCGATCGACTGCCTAGCACCCGGTCGGGACGCCCGCCATCCTCGGCGCCTGTCCGAGCGCGGCCGCGACGGACCGAAGACCCGTCGCCGCGTCGACGTCCCCGCCGCCCGAGACGGCGCGGGGCCGGCGCGACCGCGGGCCCGGACGCCGATCAGACGGCGAGGATCTGCTTCCAGATCGACACTTCGTCGATCAGCACCCATTCGCGCTCGACCCGCCCGTCCGACAGCTGCGCGTGGCTCAGCCCCATCACGTAGAGCGGGGCGCCCGTGGGCGCGCCGAACCGGCCCCAGCCGCCGTGCGTGCCGGTCACCGACCAGCGGAGCGCGACGCGGGGCGTCCGCTCGGGCCCGCGGTTGACGATCGCGCTGTCGACCGTCAGCCGCGCGTCGGGCATCGCGGCAAGGTAGGCGACGAAGAACGCGTCGATCTCCGAGTGGCCGTTGCACCCGCCGCCGCCCGGCGTCGCCACCTCGGCGCCCTCGTGGTAGCCGTCGCGGATCGCCGCCGGCCGCTTCTCGTCCCACAGGGCCCGGTACAGGTCCACGTAGCGAGCCGCCGCGGGGTCGTCGGCGACCCGCGGGCGGTAGGCGCTGGGCCGGTCGTGCTCGGGCAGGAAGAAGGGCTGCCGGCCGGACGCGCGGTCCTGCTCCAGCAGCATCGCGGCGAACTCGCGCGGCTGCACGCCGAGGCACGCCGCGAAGGCGGCCTGGTCGCGGACGAGCCACTCCTCCTTGACCTGCCCGTCCTTGACCCAGCAATCGGCGATGATGCGCGACTTCACGGTCCGGCCGCTGGCGGGGCCGAACCGGCCCGCGCCCTGGTGGCGCATGACCGAGATCAGGCGGTGCGAGGACAGGAAGCTGCCGTCGCCGACGTCGTCCTAGATCACGTCCTCGCCGACCAGCCACCGGTCGGGGAACTGGTGCAGCGTCTGCAGCGTGTCGCCCGCCACCCCGGCCATCGAGTCGGTCAGGCCCGTCGGCGCGCGCACGAGGCAATCGTCGGCGTAGTAGGCGCGGAGCTTCGTGCCGACGCCGCGCTCTTCCCAGATCTCGCGCGTGATGCCGTAGATATAGTCCTGCACGGTGTCGAACGCGCCGGTGTCGGGTGGGATCGCCATGGCCGTCAGCTCGCCTGCATCGCGGGTCGATCGAGCCGCAGGAAATCGATGTCGTGCCGGGTGCGGCGGTCGCCCGTCGCCAATTCCGCGAGGATCTCGCCGACCACCGAGCAGAATTTATAGCCGTGGCCCGAGCAGGGGGAGGCGAGCAGGACCTGGGGCAGGTCCGGATAGCGGTCGATCACGAAATGCTCGTCGGGCGTGTTGGTGAAGAGGCAGCTCCGGAGCGCCATGGTCGGCCCGCTCCCGTTCGGGAAATAGCGTTCGGCGAAGGCGCGGAGCAGCCGCTCGTCCTCGGCGTCGGGCTCGCGGCGCGGGTCGTCGGGCGCGACCGCCTCCTCGCGGTGATGGTAACGGCCGAACTTGAAGCCCGGCACCTCGTACACGGGGAAGCCGTAGAAGCGGCCCTCCGGCACGTCGAGGTTGAAGACGGGGAAGCGGTCGCGGGCGAACAGCGCGGGCCGGTGCGGCTGGAGCCAGGCCAGCACCTGGCGCTCGGGCACCGCGCGCCCGGCGAGCGCCGGGGCGAGCTCGGCCATCCAGGCGCCGGCCGCCAGGATCAGCGTGTGCGCCTCGTAGCGGCCCTTGTCGGTGCGCACGACCACGCCGTCGCCACCCGGCCGGGCGTCCCAGCCGAGGACGCGTTCGCGCGCGCGCACGACGGCGCCGAGGCTTTGGGCGGCGAGCGTGTGCGCGACGATCGCGCGCTCGGACGCGAGGAGGCCGCCCTGCGGCTGGAACACCGCGCAGGCGTCCGGATCGAGCGCGTAGCCGGGGAAGCGGGCGTTCACCTCGCGGCCGGTCAGCACCTCGTGGTCGAGGTCGTGGAGCTCGGCCGACGCGAGCGCGCCGCGGAACAGCGCGCCGTCCGCCGGCCCGGCGTCGATCGAGCCGGTGACGACGAGCAGCTCCTGGCCCGTCGCGGCCTCGATCTCGCGCCACAGCTCGTAGGCGCGGCGGAGGAGGGGCACGTAGTCGGGCGCCTCGTAGTAGGGCAGCCGGATGATGCGGCTGACGCCGTGCGAGGACCCGTGCGCGTGCGGGATGTCGAAGCGTTCGAGCCCGAGCGCCCGGTAGCCCTTCCGGGCGAGCTGCCACAGCGCGGCGCTGCCCATGCCGCCGACGCCGACGACGATCGCATCATATCCCATCGCGCCGCGGCTCCTCGCCCGCGAGCAGCGCGCGCTTGGCCAGGACATGCGATGTCAGGAAGTCGAGGAAGGCGCGGACGTGCGGCTGGTGGCGGAGCCGCTCGTGGTAAACGAGCCAGACCGCCCCGTCGAAGGCGTCGAGCTTGAAGCACCGCTCGAGCTCCGGCTCAACGTCGCCGACGATGCAGGGCAGGCCCGACACGCCGAGGCCCGCCTTCAGCATGGCGCAGAGGTTCGGCAGCGAGTTGCTGCGGCAGGCGACCTCGGCGCCGGGCGCCACCTGCGCGAGCCAGTCGCCGGCGGGTCCGTCGAGGCTGACAATCGCGTGCCGCGGCAGGTCGGACGGACCCGCCGGACGCCCGTGCTCGCGGGCGTAGCCGGCGCCGCAGTAGACCGCCCAGCCGGCCACCGCGAGCTGGCGCACGACGAGGCAGGGATCGGTCGGCTTCGGCCCGGCCCTGAGCGCCACGTCGGCCTCGCCGCGCGCGACGTCGAGCCGCTGGTCGGCGATGATGAGCTCGACGCGCACCCGGGGGTAGACCGCGCGGAAGTCGCCGACCGCCCGCGCGACCACGACGTTGGCGAGCGGCTCGTTGGTGGTGACCTTGATGGTCCCGGAGAGCCGCCGCTCCGCGCCCGCCGCGTCGTCGAGGAACGCCTTGACCTCCGCCTCGACGCGCTCGGCCGCCGCGACGAGCCCGCGGGCGCGCTCGACGAGGCGGTACCCCTCGCGCCCGCGCTCGAAGAGCGTCATGCCGAGCGCCGTCTCGAGCGCGGCGACGCGGCGGGCGCAGGTGGTCTGGTTGACGCCGAGCTCGCGCGCGGCGGCGAGCGTGCTGCCCGTGCGGGCCACCGCCAGGAAATGCCGCAGGTCGCTCCAATCGAGCATGGCCGTCCCTCACCAGCCGCGCGGCCATTCTGCATCCGTGCAGACCGGCCGCGCAATAGTGCCGATTTCGCCGCCCGGCCGGCGTGCGTATCCATGACCCATGGACCGACCCCGGCCGGAAGGCAGCCCGATGAAGCTTCACTACGATCCGATCTCGACGAGCTCCCGCCCGATCATGATGTTCGCCGCCGAGCACCGGCTCCCGATCGACCTCGAGCCGGTCGCGCTGTTCCGGGGGGAGCACCTCGCGCCCGACTTCCTCGCGATCAACCCCAACGGCTGCGTGCCCGTGCTGGTGGACGGGGGCTTCGTGCTGAACGAATGCTCGGCGATCCTGAAGTACCTCGCCGACCTCGCCGACTCGCCGGCCTACCCCAAGGGTCTGCGCGACCGTGCGCGGGTGAACGCCGCGATGGACTGGTTCCTCACCAACTTCCACGCCGCGCTCGGCCACGAGCTCGCCTACCCCACGCTCTTTCCGGCGATGCACCCGTTCGGGTCCCAGGCCTTCGCCGAGGTGACCGCGATGGGGACCGCGGCCGCGCACCGCTGGTTCGCGGTGCTCGACGGGCACATGATCGGGCCCGACCGCAACTACGTCGCCGGCGACGAGCTGACGATCGCCGACTACGTCGGCGGCTCGGTGACCGCGCTCGCCGAGGCGGTCGACTTCGACCTCGCGACCTATCCGAACGTGCGGCGCTGGCTGGCGGCGCTGAAGGAGCGGCCGAGCTGGGACCCGACCTACGCCGCCTTCTACGGGCTGGTCAGCGCGCTGCGGCCGGCCGCTTAGGGGCGGTCGACCCCGCCCGGGCGCCGCAGCGCGCGCCCGACCGAACGAACAAATCCGAACCTTCGACGTCCCGCCAACGCAGGCCGGGCCGGCGCGCGTCCTTCGCGCCGGGCCCGCCGTGCGGGCATCTTCACAAGGGAGCCAGACATGACCTTCGTCCGCGAAACCGCGCGGCCTTCGATCCTCGCCGCCGTCCTGCGTCACGCCCTCCGGGCCTCGCTCGCATCGGCGGCGATCGCCCTCGGCGTCGTCGCGGCCCCGGTCGCCGCGCAGACCGCGGGCTTCGCGCCGGTCGGCACCTACGGCGCGTACCGGCTCGACGGCGTGCGCGACGCCGTGCACGAGGGCGCGCGGGTGCGCCTCGTCGACATGACGCTGCACAACATGTCGACCGAGACGACCTTTCCCGAGGCCATCCAGACCGTGTGGTGGCAGGGCCGGCACAACGGCGACAAGGTCGACGCCCGCCGCCGCGACCTGAGCCGCTTCGGCATGTACGACTTCGTGAAGCCCGGCCAGGTGATCGAGGTCACCTACATCATGCCCGTGCGCGACGACATCGACGGGATCCGCGTCGACTACGCGAAGGCGCCGGTCGGCCAGCGGGAGCGGCGCTGGACCTGGGACGAGCTGATGGCCGGCGGCCCGGGCGTCCCCTTCCACAAGGGCCGGCCGGTCGGCGCGGTCGCGCCCGCCGCGGTCCCGGCCGGCGACGGCGTGACGCCCGCCGCCGCTCCGGCCGAGGCCCACGAGCCCGAGTCCAAGACGCTCGATCCGGGGAGGCTCAAGGGGCTGAAGGAGGCCCTCCCGGGCATGCCGGGCCTGCTCAAGGGCAAGCTCAAGGGCCTGCCGTTCTGATCGACCGGCCGCGAGCGGCCGCCACCCGACAAGGAAGACCACCATGAAACCGAACCTTCGCTCCGCCGCGTCCGCGGCGGCTTTCGCCGCGCTCGCCTGCACCGCGCCCGCCGCGGCGCAGCTGACGATGGACCCCGGCCTCAAGCTCACGCTCACCGCCGGCGAGTGGCGCACGAGCACCGGCTACGAAGGCAGCGTCCGCGCCGGCACCGAAGCCTACGTCTTCAACGGCTTCGCGCGGCGGCCGGGGGACGACGGCACCGAGGAGCTCGGCCTGCGCGCGACCGCCCGGGACCGGTTCGCCGGGCCGTGGCTGCGCTACGACCGCGGCCGACCCAGCGGTCAGGGCACCTACACCCTGTCCGCCTCGTCCGACATGATGGTCGGCACGATCTCCGGCCCTTCGGGCGAAACCAGGCCCTTCCTCATGTGCAAGCGGCCGGGCACCGGCGGCTGGTCGGCGTTCGACGGCACCGAGCTCTGGACCCGCAGGGTGTCGGCGAAGCGCTCGAACGGCACCAAGGAGGTGACGGCCGTCCTCGAGCTCCAATATGTCCGGGAGGGCGAGCGGACCTACGACCTCTCGCGCGCGGTCGCCAACCTCGTCGGTTCGGACGGCAAGGCCCACCAGGCGGGGCAGGCACGGGGCCCGGACGGTTCGCGGCTGGCCACGCGGACCTTCGAGCCCTGCGGTCACCAGCTATTGCACTTCACCTGGAGCGACATGCCGCTCGAGGTGCGAGGGCTCGAGTTCCGGATCGACGGTCGGCCGGTCGCGGCCCTGTCGCTGTCGCTGCCGCCGGCCTACAACAGCCCGCCCGAACCGAACCCGGCGCCCGCGCCCTCGCCGACGCCTGCGCCCGCACCCGCTCCGACCCCGGTGCCCGGCGGGCTTGCGGTGCCGGCCGGCGCGGCGGGCTTCGTGGGCTACGGTCCGTGGGCGTACAAGGTGGACGAGCTGGTCCGCGGGCCCGACGGGCACATCCAGGCGGTCTTCACGGTGCGCAACGCCTCGCGGCAGCGCCTGCCGTTCGGCATCACCGACTTCGAAGCCCACCTGATCGACGCGGACGGGCGGAGCGTCCGCCGGCTCGGCAACCTGTACCGCGCCGCGCCGACCGGCCCGGCCGCCGCGCTGTCGCCCGCGGGCTCGAGCTACCTCGAGCCGGGCGACGAGATGCGCGGGCGCATCCTGTTCCCGGGCACCAAGGGCTTCGAACCCGCCCAGCTCCGGCTCAAGGAGCCGGTGCGGAGCCTGACGGTCAATACCTACCCGCTGCGCTGACCGTCCGGCGGGCGGTCTCGCCGCCGGTCCGAGGCGTCAGGGCCGGCGCTCGCCGAGGCGGGTGCCGGCCTCGGCGCCGTCGGGCGAGCGCCAGCCGCCGCCGAGTGCGCGGAAAAGGTCGACCTGCGCGGTGGCGATCCGGCCCGTGGAGGCGGCGAGCTCGAACTCGTTCTCGGCGAGCGTGCGCTCGGCGTCGATCACCGCGAGAGAGTCGGCGCGTCCTTCGCGCAGCTGCGCGCGCGCGATGCCCGCCGCGCGGCGCGCCTCGTCGCGGGCGGCCGCGAGCGCGGTCCGCCGGTCGAGCTCGTTCGCGTAGGCCGACAGCGCCGTCTCGGTCTCCTCGAGCGCGGTGAGCACCGCCTTGTCGAAGAGCGCCAGCGCCTCCTGCGCGGACGCTTCGGCCGCCGCGATCCGCGCCCGGCCCGCGCTCCGGTTCGGGACGCTCCAGTCGAGGAGCGGTCCGACGAGCCAGCGCAGCGGCCCCGCGCCGAACAGGTCGCCGAGCGACGATCCGGTCGAGCCGACCGAGCCGCCGAGCGATATGCGGGGGTAGAGGTCGGCGGTGGCGACGCCGATGCGCGCGGTCTCCGCCGCCAGCCGCCGTTCGGCGGCGCGGACGTCGGGCCGGCGGGCGATGAGCGCGCGACCGTCGCCGACGCCGATGGGGGCGTCGACGCGCGGCGAGGTCGCGCGCCGGCCGACCTCGGGGGGCAGGTCGGCCGGCGGCCGTCCGGTGAGAGTCGCCAGACGGAACAGGGCCGCGTCGCGTTCGGCTCGGAGCGGCGGGAGGAGGGCGGCCTGGCGCTCACGGAGCGCGACGACGCGCGACAGGTCGAGGCGCGAGGCGCGCCCCGCCTCGAAGCGCTTCGCGGTCAGCCGGGCGCCGTCGTCGAGCAGCGCGACCGTCCGCTCGGCGACGCCGAGGCGCTCGGCCGCCGAGCCCGCGTCGGCGTAGGCGCGCACCGTCTCGGCGATCACCGCGATCCGGGCGGCATCGAGGTCGGCGGCCGCGGCGGCAGCGTCGCCGCGCGCCGCCTCGACGCCGCGGGCGACGCGGCCGAACAGGTCGACCTCGTAGGCGACGCCGAAGCCGGCGTCGAACGTCCAGGCCTCGCGGTCGGAACCGGGGGCCCGCTGCTCGCGCGGCTGCCGGCCGTAGGTGGTTCCGGCGCCGACGGCGGTGGCGGGCGCGCGCGCCGAACCCGCCTCGCGCAGGAGCGCGCGAGCGCGGGCCAGGCGGGCGGTCGCTACCCCGAGGTCCTTGTTGGCGGCGACCGCGTCGGCCACCAGGCGGTCGAGCACCGGATCCCGGTAGAGGCGCCACCAGTCGTCGGCGATCGCGTCGCCGGTCACCGCGGGCGCGCCCGAGCCGACGAAGGGCGCGGCGGCCGAGGCGGGCGTCGCCGGCGGCGCGTAGTCGGGGCCGGCGGCGCAGGCCGCGAGCGTCGCGGCCGACGCGGCGGCGAGCAGGAAGGTCGCGAGGCGGGAGCGGATCATCGTTGCCTCCATCATTCGGCGGGCTGGAGCGCGGACGGGGCCGGGCGCGAGCGGCGCAGGCGCTCCCCGAGCGCGCGGGTGACGACGTAGAAGGTCGGCGTGAAGACGAGGCCGAAGAAGGTGACGCCGATCATGCCGTAGAAGACGGCGGTGCCGAGCGCCTGCCGGAGTTCCGCCCCCGGTCCCGACGCCGCGACGAGGGGGACGGTGCCGAGGATGAAGGCGAGGCTCGTCATGAGGATCGGGCGCAGGCGGATACGCGCCGCCTCGACCGCGGCGTCGACGATCCGCGCGCCCCGGTCCTCGGCCTGGCGCGCGAACTCGACGATGAGGATCGCGTTCTTCGCGGCGAGCGCGATGAGCACCACCAGACCGATCTGGACGAGGATGTTGTTGTCGAGGCCGCGCAGGTTGACGCCCGCCATGGCGGCCAACAGCGTCATCGGCACGATGAGGACGATGGCCGCCGGGAGCAAGAGGCTTTCGAACAGCGCGGCGAGAACGAGGAAGACGAACACGACGGCGAGCGCGAACACCACCACCGCGGTCGAGCCGGCCGCCTTCTGCTGGTAGGCGAGGTCGGTCCATTCGGCCGCGAAGCCGGCCGGCAGGTCGTCGGCGAGCCGCTCCATCGAGGCGATCGACCGGCCGGTCGACGAGCCCGGCGCCGTCTCGCCGTCCACCTCGACCGCGGGGAAGAGGTTGAAGCGCGTCACCCGGTAGGGGCCGGTGCGGTCGTCGAAGGTGGCGACCGCGCCCACCGGCACCATCGCGCCCGACGCCGACCGCGTCCGCAGGTTGGCGATGTCGGACGCCTCGTCCCTGAACGGCGCGTCGGCCTGCGCGGTGACCCGGAAGGTGCGGCCGAGGATGTTGAAGTCGTTCACGTAGGCCGAGCCCAGGTAGACCTGGAGCGCCTCGAACACGCGGCCCGGGGGCACGCCGAGCATGTCGGCCTTCGCGCGGTCGATGTCGGCGTGGACGCGCGGCGTCGCCGTGTTGAAGAGCGTGTAGACCTGCGCCAGCCCTTCGGTGCCGTTGGCGGCGCCGATCAGCCCGCCGGCCGCCGCCTCGAGCGCGCCGTAGCCCTGGCCCGAGCGGTCCTGGACCATCATGCGGAAGCCGCCGCCCGAGCCGATGCCCTGGATGACGGGCGGGGGGATGACGAACACCAGCGCCTCGTTGACGTCCGCGACCGCCGCCCGCATGTCCGCCACGATCGCGTCGGCGGTGCGGCCCGGGGCGCGCTCGTCGAACGGCTTGAAGGTGACGTAGGCGGCCGCGGCGTTCGAGGCCTGGGTGCCCGAGGCGCCGTCGAAGCCCGCGAACATCACCGCGTCCTCGACGTCGGGCACCTCGAGCAGGCGGGCGACGCCCTTGCGCAGCACCTCGTCGGTGCGCTCGAGCGAGGTCCCCGGCGGGAGCTGGAACGCGGCGAGCGCGTAGCCCTGGTCCTGCGCGGGCACGAAGCCGGCCGGCGTCGCCCAGAACAGCGCCGCGGTCGCCGCGAGGAGCGCGCCGTAGGCGGCGAGCACGCGGACCGGCGCGCGGACAAGCCGGCGGGTGGCCCGGCCGTAGCGGCGGCTCGTGCGCTCGAAGCCGGCGTTGAACGAGCGGCCCGCGCGGTCGGCGAGGCGGCGCCAGCCGCGCTCGGGCGCGCGGCCCGCCTTCGCCTTCAGGAGCTTCGCCGCGAGCGCGGGCGAGAGCGTCAGCGACAGGACGAGCGAGATCACCGTCGACGCCGCGATCGTGACCGCGAACTGGCGGTAGAACTCGCCCGAGATGCCGGTCAGGAACGCGGTCGGCACGAACACCGCGCAGAGCACGAGAACGATGGCGACGAGCGCGGTCGACACCTCGTCCATCGCCCTGTGGGCCGCTTCCGTCGGCGTCATGCCCTGCTCGAGGTTGCGCTCGACGTTCTCGACGACGACGATCGCGTCGTCGACGACGATGCCGATCGCGAGCACGAGGCCGAACAGGCTGAGCGAGTTGAGCGAATAGCCGAGCGCCGCGAGCACGGCGAAGGTGCCGACGAGCGAGACGGGGATCGCGATCACCGGGATGACGGCGGCGCGCCAGCTCTGCAGGAAGACGAGGATGACGAGCACCACGAGGACGATCGCCTCGAGGAGCGTCGCCCCCACCGCGTCGATCGACTCGGCGACGAACTCGGTCGGGTTCCAGACGACGCGGTACTCGAGGCCCTCCGGGAAGTCGGCCGACGCCGCCTCGAGCTCGGCGAGCACGCCGGCGGCGGTGGCGAGCGCGTTGCCGCCCGGGCGCTGCGTCACGCCCATGATCACCGAGTCCTTGCCCGACAGGTAGGCGTTGACGCCGTAGTCCTCGGCGCCGAGCTCGACGCGGGCGACGTCCGACAGGCGCACGACGCCCGAACCGTCGCTGCGGACCACGATGTTCGCGAACTGCTCGGGCGCGGTGAAGCGGCCCTGGGTCTCGACGTTGAGCTGGTAGGCGGAACCGGTGTCGTAGGGGGGCTGGCCGACCGTGCCGGCCGCGACCTGCACGTTCTGCGAGCGCAGCGCGGCGACGATCTCGCCGGCGGTCAGGCCGCGCGCCGCGGCGCGGTTCGGATCGAGCCAGACGCGCATGCCGTAGTCGCGGCCGCCGAAGACCTGCACGTCGCCGACGCCGTCGATGCGCGCGAGGCGGTCCTTGATCTGCGTCGTGACGTAGTTCGAGACGTAGGCGCGGTCGAGCGAGCCGTCGGGCGACAGCACGTTCACCGCCATGAGCCAGTTGGGCGAGGTCTTGCGGACCGCGAGCCCGCCGCGCCGCACCTCCTCGGGCAGCCGCGGCTCGGCGAGCGCGACGCGGTTCTGGACGAGCACCTGCGCGGTGTCGAGGTCGGTGCCGAGCGCGAAGGTGACGGTGATCGCGAGGCGCCCGTCGCCGGTCGACTGGCTCGACATGTAGAGCATGCCGTCGACGCCGTTGATCTCCTGTTCGATGGGGGCGGCGACCGTGTCGGCCACCGTCTCGGCCGAGGCGCCGGGGTAGCTCGCGCTCACGGTGACGGTGGGCGGGACGATCTCGGGGAACTGCGACACCGGCAGCCCGGAATAGGAGACCGCGCCGACGAGCGTGATCACCACCGCGATGACGGCGGCGAAGATCGGGCGGCGGATGAACATGTGGCTGAGGCGCATGGGCGCGGCCTTTCTTGGGGGCACGGGCGCCGCGGCGCCCGTGCGTTGTCCGGTCAATCCGCCAGCGTCGCCTGGGCGGGCGCCGGCGCCGTGTAGGCGTGCGTCGGGGCGTCGGGCCGGGCCAGGACGAGGCGCGTCGGCCGCGCCTCCACCTTCGATCCCGGCTGGGCGAACTGGGTGCCGGCGACCACGACGCGGTCGGTCGGCGCGAGGCCGGCGCGGATGGTGCGGAAGTCGCCGACGCGCGCGCCGGGGTCGACGGGCTTCGCGGCGACCGTGCCGTCGTCGCCCACCACGAGCACGACCTTGCGCGCCTGGTCGGTCCTCACCGCGGCGTCGGGGACGAGGAGCGCGGGGCGCGGGGTGGCCGAGGCCAGCCGCATGTTCCCGAACAGCCCGGGCGTCAGGAAGCCCGACGGGTTGTCGACGACGACCCGGCCGCGCACGGTGCCGGCCCGCGGGTCGACCTCGTTGTCGGTGAAGTCGATGCGGCCCTTCCAGCGGTAGTCGGCCTCGTCCTGGAGGCGCACCTCGGCCGTCGTCGGCCCGCCGGCTTGGCGCCGGTACTTCAGGTGGAGCGCCTCCGAGGCCTCGAAGGTGAAGTAGATCGGATCGACGGCGTGGATCGTCGTCAGGAGCGTCGCGGCCTCCGCCTGCCCGCCGACGAGGTTGCCGACGTCGACGCGGCGGTCGGAGATCCGGCCGGCGATGGGGGCGCGCACCCGCGTGAAGTCGAGGTCGAGCGCCCGGGCCTGCACCTGGGCGCGCGCCGCGGCCACCATGGCCTCGGCCGAACGCGCCGCGGCGCGCAGCGAATCGACCTCCTCGCGGCTGACCGCTTCGTCGTCGATCAGCCGCTCGGCGCGCGCCAGGTCGCTCCGGGCGAGCGCGAGCTTCGCCAGCGCGTCCGCCTCGCGGGCACGCGCCTCGGCGAGCGCCGCCTCGAAGGGTCGCGGATCGATGGTGAACAGGAGCTGGCCCTGCCGCACCGTGTCGCCGTCGCGGAAGTGGATCGACCGGAGCGCGCCCGAGACGCGCGGCCGCACCTCGACGCTCCGGCTCGCCTCGAAGCGGCCGACCTGCTCGTCCCATTCGACGACGTCGGCCTGCACGGGGAGCCCGACGGTCACGGCCGGCGGGACGGGCGCGGCGGGCGCGGGGTCCGCCCCGCCCACGAGCCGCGCGCCGACGAGCGCGGCGACGACAACGGGCAGGGCCACCGCCGACCGACGCTGCCAGCGGGGCAGCCGTCGCAGGCGGTCGCGCAACGGGTCGGGATCGGCGTCAGCCCGGCCGACGGGGGTCATCATGTTCATGCGCGCGGTTCCTGGATCGGCGAGGCCGAGACGACGTCGGCGAGGGCGGTGAGCTGGGCCGGCTCGAAGCCGACCTCGAGGAAGCGCTCGACCTCGGCGGCGGGCAGGGGGGCCTGCCGCCAGCCGCGGACCGCGACGCGGCGGAGGGTCTCGAGGCGGGGATCGGCGAGCGTCGAGTCGACGCTCCGGCCGAGCACGCTGCCGAACGCGCGCGACAGCCGGCTCGGCGTGCGCAGGCTGCGCAGGTCGTCCTTCCGCGCGAGGAAGATGACCGTCCATTCGAGCGGCGAGAAGGCGCCGCGCTCGGGTGCCGCGGCGCGGAGGGGGGCGGCGAAGGCGCCGCGGGGATCGACGTAGGCCATGGCGGATGCGGCCTTTCAGAAGGGCGAGCGACGTCGTCCGCGGCTCGGGCGAGCCCGCGCTTCGGCGTGCCGGTGACGTGAGGGGTCGGGGCCGGGCGCGCGGACGCGCCCGGTCGGACGACCTGCGGTGGGTTGGGGCTAGGGCGACGGGCCTAAGTGACGAGCGACTTCATGGCGGCGGGTCCCTGTCGAGCGCCGGGCCCACGACAGGGCCGGCTTCAATACCGTGCGGTATATAAAGGGGCCGGCACGACCGTCAACAACTATTTTGTACCGGGAGGTATATTTTATCTAAGGCGTCGGCCAGAGCGAGAGGCTCGTCTCGACGAGCTGCTCGAGCTCGGCCGGCGAGGCGCCGGCGCCGGCCTGCACGGTCAGACCCTGCAGCAGCGCGAGCAGGTAGCGGGTGAGCGCGGCGGCATCGAGGTGGCCGGGCAGCTCGCCCTCGGCCTGCGCGCGCTCGAAGCGCTGGCGCAGCGCCGCCTCGGACGAGGCGCGCCGCGCCAGCACGTCGGCCCGGATCGACTCGGCCTCGGCGCTGCAGGCGACGCTGCTGATGACGCCCAAGCACCCCTTGGGATCGACCTGGCTGCACTGCATCTCGAAGGCGCCGCGCAGCAGGCGTTCGGCGACGCCGCGCGCGGTGGGCGCCTCGAGCGCGGTGCGGATGTAGGCGAGCTTCTCGCGCTCGTAGAGGTCGAGCGCCTTCTGGAACAGGGCTTCCTTATTGCCGAAGGCCGCGTAGAGGCTCGGCTTGGTGATGCCCATCGCGGCCGTCAGCTCGGCCATCGACGCGCCCTCGTAGCCGCGCGACCAGAACACGCGCAGCGCCGCGGTGAGCGCCTGGTCGACGCAGAACTCGCGGGGCCGGCCTTTCGGCGGGGCGGTGCAGACCTGATCCATACCGATCGGTATATAGGTCGGGTGCCGGCGCTGGTCCAGTCCCGGCGGGTCCGCCGTCCTAGACCGGCTCGCCGGTGAACACCCGCGGCGCCATGTTGGTCACGCCCCAGAAGTCGCCGAGGTCGCGCACCGCGTCGAGGAAGTCGTCGAAGCCGAGCGGCTTCACGACGTAGGCGTTGGTGCCGAGCCGGTAGGTGGCGACGACGTCCGACTCCTCGCGCGACGACGTCAGGACGACGACCGGGATGTTCCGGAGGCCGCGGTCGCCCTTGAGCGTGGCGAGCACCTCGAGCCCGTCGACCTTCGGCAGCTTGAGGTCGAGCAGGATGACGCAGGGATCCGCGGCCGAGCGGCCGGCGAAGGCGCCGCGCCGGAACAGATAGTCGAGCGCCTCGGCGCCGTCGCGCGCGACGACCACCTCGTTGGCGAACTTCGACGCCTCGAGCGCGGCGAGCGTCAGCTCGATGTCGTGGGGGTTGTCCTCGACGAGGAGGATGGGGCGGCTGTCCAAGTTTCGGCTTTCAGCTGTCAGGCGTCTCGGTCGCGCTCGGCGTGAGCCAAGGTGTTCCGCGCGTCGTCGATGAGGCGGTCGAGGAAGGCCACGATGTGGCCCTTGCCTTCGGCCCGGTAGTCGTCCCTGAGACGGATGAGTTCGGCCACGCGCAGGCGCAAGGTGTCGGTTTCGGTCAAAGCCCCGTCGTCCCAGATCGCTGTACACGCTTCAGGCGAAACGGTGCCTAGCCGCAACGAATTCGTTACACAACCGCCACGCGGCGCTTTGGTTCACCGGTGTGCGACGAGTCGAGCCGCGCCGTCGCGCCGGCCTATCTTTTCGGCCCGGACGGGCGTAAGGTGGCGCCGGCGGTTGGGTGCGCCGGGCGGGGAGCCGCCCGGTATTTGCGGCATCCTTAGTCCGCCTCAACGTCGCCGAGTACCGGCGAAGCGGGCCGTCGCACCGACCCCTGGGGGACCGCGCCGTGAGCAGCAACGACATCCGCCTCCTCGAGCTCGTGGCCGAACGGCTGCGCGAGATCGACCTCGTCTTCACCGAGGTCGACGCCGGCGTCTGCGCCATCCACCTCGACGCCTGCATCGCCGCGATGGAAAGCCGGATCGCGAAGGGCAAGGCGGCGCTGCGGCCCGCCTAGTCCGGACGGTCGCCTCATCAGACGCGAGCCGCCCGAGGTCTAACCGCGCCGCATGGCGCGCGCCGCGCTTCGCATTGGTGCGCGGGCGCCGGTCGGGGCAGGCAGGGGCGGGGCGACGACGGGAGGTGAGGGATGTCGGAAGCGGCGGTGCGCGCGGGGCTCGATCTCCTGGACGAGGCGGCCGGGCGCGTCTTCGTCGGCGGCCGCTGGTTGGCCGCGTCCGAGACGGCCGAGGCGGTGTCGCCGTCGACCGGCCGGCCGCTCGCGCCGGTGGCGTTCGCCGGCGAGGCGGAGGTCGACGCGGCGGTGGCGGCGGCGCGCGGCGCGCTCGCGGCGGGCGACTGGGCCGGCGCGCTCCCGGCGCAGCGCGCGCGCCTCCTGCTCCGGCTCGCCGACCTCGTCGAGGCCGACGTCGACCGGATCGCCGCGATCGAGGCCGCCGACGGCGTGCGCCCCTTCGTCGAGGCGCGCTACGGCGACGTGCCGACGGGCGCCGCCATCTTCCGCTACTTCGCCGGGCTCGCCGGCACGATCGAGGGCGCGGTCAAATACCCCTCGATCGCCTACAACCCGCCCGGCACGACGGTGCGCGCCTTCCTCGAGCGCGAGCCGGTGGGCGTCGTCGCCGCGATCATCCCCTGGAACTTCCCCTTCATCATGGCCTGCGCGCGCGTCGCCCCGGCGCTCGCGGCCGGCTGCGCGGTCGTGCTGAAGCCCGCCGAGCAGACCTCGCTGTCGGCGCTGGCGCTCGCCCGGCTCGCCGAGGCGGCGGGGCTCCCGGCCGGCGTCCTCAACGTCGTGACCGGCGTCGGCGAGGCGGCGGGTGCGGCGCTCGTGCGCCACGACGGCGTCGACAAGATCAGCTTCACCTGATCGACCGAAGTCGGGCGCGAGATCGGCGCCGTCGCCGGCGCGCGCTTCAGGCGCCACTCGCTTGAGCTCGGCGGCAAGTGCGCCGCCGTCGTGCTCGCCGACGCGGACCTCGACCGCGCCGCCGCCGGCCTCGTCGGTTCCTCGTTCGGCAACGCCGGCCAGGTCTGCGTCTCGAGCTCGCGCATCCTCGCGCACCGCTCGGTGCGCGACGCGCTCGTCGAGCGGATGGCGGCGATCGCCGGCGGGCTGCGCCCGGGCGGCACCTTCGAGGAGGGCGCGGGCATCGGGCCGCTCGTCACCGACGAGCACCGCTCCCGGGTCGCGGCGATCGTCGAGGACGCGGTGGCGCGCGGCGCGCGCCGCGTCGGCGGGGCGGGCGCGCTGCCCGAGGCCGGCTGGTTCCTGCGGCCCGCGATCCTGTGCGACGTGCCCGACGACGCGCGGCTGGCGAACGAGGAGGCGTTCGGCCCCGTGACCGCGGTCGAGGCCTTCGACGACCTCGACGCCGCGATCGACCGGGCGAACGCGACGCCCTACGGGCTGGCGGCGAGCGTGTGGACCGAACGCTGGGCCGACGCCGACCGCGCCGCGCGCCGGCTCCAGGCCGGCGCCGTCTACGTCAACTGCCACGCCTACGCCGACCCGTCGCTGCCGCTCGGCGGCCTCAAGGCGTCGGGCATCGGCGTCGAGGGCGGGCGCGAGGGGCTCGACGCCTACCTCAAGTCGAAGACGGTCTGCGCCGTGCTGTGACCGAAGGAGAACCGGCCGTGGCCTCGACCGCTCCCGACACCCGCCCCGGTCCGGCCGACCCGTTCGTCGAGCGGCTCGCCGCGATCTGCGGGCCGGACGGCGTGCTGACCGGCCTCGACGACCGGCGCTTCTTCTCGCAGGACGTCTACGCGCAGGGCCTGTTGCCGCTCGCGGTGGTTCGGCCCGCGACGCGCGCGCAGGTGGCCGCGGTCGCGGCGGCGGCTTCCGCGGCGGGCGTCGCGATGTTCCCGCGCGGCGGGGGCATGAGCTACACCAACGCCTTCCTGCCCACCCGCGAGCGCTCGATCGTCGTCGACACCACCGCGCTCGACCGCATCGTCGAGGTGAACGCCCGCGACCTCTACGCCACGGTCGAGGCCGGCTGCACCTGGGCCCGGCTCGACGAGGCGCTCGCCCCGCACGGCCTGCGCGCCACCTTCTGGGGGCCGATGTCGGGGCGCACCGCCACGATCGGGGGCGCCATGTCGCAGGGCGCGGCGACCTTCGGCTCGGGCCGCGCCGGCGCGTCGGGGTCGGCGGCGCTCGGCTTCGAGGTGGTGCTCGCCGACGGGCGGACGATCGACACCTCGGCCGCCGCGCAGCCGGGCCGTCCGCCCTTCTTCCGCGGCTACGGGCCCGACCTCACCGGCCTGTTCGCGCACGACGCCGGCGCGCTCGGGATCAAGACGTCGGTGACGCTGGCGCTCGAGCCGCGGCCCGTTCATGTCGAGTCGATCGCGTTCGGCTTCGCGGGCTTCGACGACATGGTCGCGGCGATCGAGCGGATGTCGGCCGAGGGTCTCGCCAGCGAGATCATCGCGATGGACGCCGAGCTCCTCAAGATGAACATGGGGGCGACCACGGCGTCGGCGGGCCTGCGGTCGCTCTGGCGGGTGGCGAGGGCCGGGCCCTTCCCAACCGGCCTGCGGCGGGCGGCGGGGCTGGCGCTCGCGGGGCGGCGGCTCGCCGCGGGCGCGGCCTATTCGGCGCACGTGGTGGCCGAAGGGCTCGACCGCGCGCAGCTCGCCTGGGCGCTGGGCCGGATCCGGCGCGCGGCGCGGGGCCGCGGCGTCGAGCTGCCGGCGAGCGTCGGGACCGTGGTGCGCGCCCAGCCCTTCCCGGAGCTGCCCGTCACTTCGGCCGACGGGCGGCGCCTGCTCGCGCTCCACGCGATCGTCCCCTTCTCGCGCGCCGCCGCGCTCGACCGGGCGGTGCGCGCGCGCGTCGCCGAACGGCGCGCCGAGCTCGACGCGGCGGGCGTGGCGGTGATGTACGTCTGCTCGACGCTGGGGCGGAACGGCTTTCTTTACGAGCCCTTCCTCTACTGGCGCGACAGCCTGGAGATCTACCACGAGCGGCGCACGCCCGCCGCGATGGGGCGCCTGCCCGCCGCCGAGCCGAACCCGGCGGCGCGCGCGCTCGTCGAGGCGCTGCGGCTCGAGATCGTCGACCTCATGTACGAGGCGGGCGGCGTCCACCTGCAGATCGGCAAGGCCTATCCCTACCTGCGGGGGCGCGTGCCCGCGCAGCTCGGGCTGCTGCGCGGCCTGAAGCGGCTCGTCGACCCCGCCGGCCTGATGAACCCCGGCGCGCTGGGCCTCGATTGAGCCGGCGGCCGGTGTTGCGCCCGGCCCGGCTTTCCCCCACATATCCGCACCTTGACCATTCGGAGGGACGGCGGGTGAAGCGGGGCTTGATGGCGTTGGGCGGAGCGGTTCTGATGGCGGGTGTCGCGGCGGGTTCGGTGACGGCGCAGGGCTTGGGCTACCCCAAGACGCGCGCGGCCTCGGTCACGGAGACGAAGTTCGGCGCGGCGGTGGAAGATCCCTACCGCTGGCTCGAGAACGACGTGCGCAACGACGCCGAGGTCGCGGCCTGGGTCGAGGCGCAGAACAAGGTGACCGACGCCTACCTCGCGTCGCTGCCCGGCCGCGACGCGATCGAGGCGCGGCTCAAGCAGCTCTGGGACTTCGAGAAGTTCTCGCTGCCGCGCAAGGAGGGCGACCGCTACTTCTTCGAACGCAACTCGGGCGTCCAGAACCAGTTCGTGCTGTTCGTCCAGGACGGGCGCACCGGCGCGCCGCGCCCGCTCCTCGACCCGAACACCTGGTCGAAGGACGGCGCCACCGCGCTCGCCGGCTGGGAGCCGAGCCCCGACGGCAAGCGCGTCGTCTACGCGGTGCAGGACGGCGGCTCCGACTGGCGCACCGTCAAGGTGCTCGACGTCGACAGCGGCAAGGACCTCGCCGACGAGATCCGGTGGGTGAAGTTCTCCGGCCTGTCCTGGGCGAAGGACGGCTCGGGCTTCTACTATTCGCGCTTCCCCGAGCCGCCGAAGGGCCAGGAGTTCCAGGCCGCCAACCGCAACCAGGCGGTCTATTTCCACAAGCTCGGGGAGCCGCAGTCGGCCGACCGGCCGGTCTACGCGACGCCCGACCGCCCGACGCTCGGCCACGGCGGCCAGGTGACCGAGGACGGCCGCTGGCTCGTGCTCACCACCTGGGAAGGCACCGACGACCGCTACGAGGTGAACGTCGTCGACCTCGCGAAGCCGGGTGCGGAGCCGCGCACGCTGTTCGCGGGCCTGAAGCACAACTGGCAGCTCGCGGGCTCGCGCGGCGACACGCTCTACTTCGTCACCAACAAGGACGCCCCGCGCGGCCGCCTCGTGTCGGTGGACGCCGTCCGCGGCGACGAGAGCCGCCTCGCCGAGCTCGTGGCGCAGGCGCCCGCGGCGCTGCGCGACGCCTCGCTCGTCGGCGACAAACTGATCGCGAGCTACCTCGAGGACGCGAAGACGGTGGTGCGCGTCCACGCGCTCGACGGCAAGCCCGCCGGTTCGATCGCGCTGCCCGGCATCGGCACCGCGGTCGGCTTCTCGGGCGAGGCCGGCGACCCGGAGACCTTCTACCAGTTCTCGAGCTTCAACGCCCCGCCGACCATCTACCGCTACGACGCGTCGAGCGGCCGGTCGGAGGTGTTCAAGGCGCCCAAGACGCCGTTCGACGCGAGCGGCTACGAGGTGCGCCAGCTCTTCTACCGCTCGAAGGACGGCACGCGCGTGCCGATGTTCGTCGCGCACAGGAAGGGGCTCGACCTGTCGAAGGGCGCGCCGACGATCCTCTACGGCTACGGCGGGTTCAACGTGCCGGTGCTGCCGGCCTTCTCGACCTCGCGGCTGGCGTGGATGGAGATGGGCGGCGTGTTCGCGGTCGCCAACATCCGCGGCGGCGGCGAGTACGGCAAGGCGTGGCACGACGGCGGGCGCCTGCTCGAGAAGCAGAACGTCTTCGACGACTTCATCGCCGCCGGCGAGCACCTCGTGGAGGCCGGCATCACCACGCCGCAGAAGCTCGCCGTCCAGGGCGGGTCGAACGGCGGGCTGCTGGTGGGCGCGGTGGTGAACCAGCGGCCCGACCTCTTCGCGGTCGGCCTGCCGGCGGTCGGCGTCATGGACATGCTGCGCTACAACCAGTTCACCGCCGGCCGCTACTGGGTCGACGACTACGGCGACCCGGCCGACGAGGCGCACTTCAAGAACCTGCTCGCCTATTCGCCCTACCACAACGTCCGCGCGGGCAAGCCTTATCCGGCGATCCTCGTGACGACGGCCGACACCGACGACCGCGTCGTGCCCGGCCACAGCTTCAAGTACGCCGCGAAGCTCCAGTCGATGGACCTCGGCCCCAAGCCGCGGCTGATCCGCATCGAGACGCGCGCCGGCCACGGCGCGGGCAAGCCCACCGACAAGATCATCGAGGAAGCGGCCGACCTCTGGGCGTTCACCGCGGCGAACACCGGCCTGAAGGTCGGCGGAACGGCGGCGGTCGCGCCCTGAGGCGCGTCAGGCCGCGCGGTCGAGCCCGCCGAGCGAGCGCCTGAGCTCGGCCTCGACCGCCGCCTGCGCCAGCCGGCGCTGGACGACGACGCAGGCGAACCCGAGCCCGTCGCCCGCGCCGCGGCCGCCGCGCGCGTAGGCGACGACGTCCTCGCCCGCGTCGTAGGAGCCGGTCGCGCCGTCGCCCGCGAGGTCGAAGCGGCGGCCGAGGTCGGCCCCGTCCGACGAGGTCACGATCCGCCCCTCGGCGTCGAGGAGCAGCACGCGCGTGCGGCCCCATTCCTCGTCGGAGAAGTTCGGCTGCTGCGTGACGAGCACGCGGCTGCGCTCGCCCCAGTTGTGCGCGAGGTAGCAGACGCCCGCGACCCGGCCGTCGTGACGGACGGGGGCGGCGAACACGAGCACGCGGCGGTTGTCGTGCCAGGGGTCGACGAACACCTCGCTCGCGAACCAGTCGTCGGGGTCGTCGCTCGCGATCGCGCGGCGGAACAGCGGCTTGTCGGCGAAGTTCATGCCGCCGCGCCCGCTGCCCGAGGCGACGACGTCGCCGCGCGCGTCGGTGACGACCGCGTCGAGGAGGACGGGGTGGAGGCGGACGTAGGCGGCGAGCCGCTCGCGCGCCGCGACTGCGGCCTCGGGCCCGGGCGACAGGAGGGCGGCGTGCAGGGGCCCGTCGGTGGCGAGCCAGCGCACGCTGCGCGACCGTTCGTCGACGCTCCGCGCCAGCGCCTCGGCGACGCCGCGCGCCTCGTCGATCAGCCGCGCGCCCTCGAGCCCGGCGGCGAGCTCGTCGGCGAGCGCTGTGCCGATCGTCAGCCGGTCGAGCACCTGCGCGCGGAACGCGGCGGACGCCGACTTCGCCTGGGTGGCGAGCGTCTTCACCTCGTGCGCGACCACCGCGAAGCCGCGGCCGGCCTCCCCGGCGCGCGCCGCCTCGATCGTGGCATTGAGCGCGAGGAGGTTGGTCTTCGACGCGATCGCCTCGTTCGACCGCGCGAAGCGCTGAACCTCCTCGGCGAGGATCGACATGATGGCGCGGATACGACGTGGCACGCGCTCGTCCTCCGTGATGGCAGAGGCACCGAGGATGGCAGCTCCGGGTTAACGGGCCCTTGCCGGGAGTTTCAGGCCGCCGGCCCTTCGGCGGCCTCGGTTCGGTAGACGACGGCGGTGCCGCGCTCGCGCCGCTTGCCGTCGTAGAGCGCGAGGTCGGCGCACTTGAGCAGCCGTTCGGGCGCGTCGGCGTGGTCGGGGAAGAGCGCGGCGCCCACCGTCGCGCGGCCCTCGCCGGCCGGGCCGACCGCGCGGTCGGCGGCCTCGCGCAGCGCCGCCTCGCCGGCGACGCCGGGCAGCAGCACCGCGAACTCGTCGCCGCCGAGCCGCGCCACGAGCCCGTGCCCGCCGAACTCGGCGCGCAGCCGCCGCGCCACGTCGCACAGCAGCGCGTCGCCCGCGTCGTGGCCGCGCGCGTCGTTCACCGCCTTGAACCCGTCGAGGTCGAGCAGCAGCAGCCCGACGCGCGTGCCCCGCGCCGCGGCGTCGCGCCAGTTCTGGCCGAGCGCCTCCTGGAAGCGCGCGCGGTTGGGCAGGCCGGTCAGCACGTCGTGCGCCGCGAGCCAGCGCAGCCGGTCCTCGGCGGCGCGCCGGTCGGTGATGTCGGTGCGCGTGCCGATCACGCGCCGCGCCCGCCCGTCGTCGCCGCGTTCGACGACGCGGGCGCGCTCGTGCACCCAGACCCAGCCGCCGCCCTTTCGGCGCAGCCGGTGCTCGGCCTCGACCAGTTGGGAGCGGCCGCGCAGGCAGTCGTTGACGAGCCGGCCGAAGACCGGCGCGTCGTCGGGGTGGATGAAGGCGGAGAAGCCCTCGACGTTGGTGTTGACGTCGCCGCGGGCGTAGCCCTGGATGTCGAGCGCGCCGTCGCTCAGCCACACGTCGCCGCTCGCGATGTCCCAATCCCACACCCCGACGCCGGTGCCGTCGAGCGCGAGCGACATCTGCGCCAGCCGGGCCTCGGCCGCCGCACGCGCGGCGCGCTCGCGCTCGACCGCGGCGCGCAGCTCCGCGAGCTCGGCGCGCGCCGCCGCGTCGCCGATCGCGCGCGCCGTTTCGGGCGAGAGCGGATCGACGCCCTCTAGGAGGGCCGGGCGCGGCGTGTCTTGCATCGGTGGCGGCGCTCCTGGCGCTAGGGGACGGACGCACGCAACGGTCGCTTCGGGCGGAATCCGCGTAAGGGCGATTGGTTAACGAAAAGCTAAGGCGTCGGCGGACGGAGTCGGGCGCGCGACGGGTCGTTGTGGCGCGGCCGGCTTGCGCTATGCTGCGCCGATGAGCGGGGAAGGGCATGACGGCGTCGGGCACCGCGCGCGCCTGCGGCGGCGGCTGCTTGAGGGCGGTGGCGACGGCTTCCACGACTACGAGCTCGTCGAGTATCTCCTGGCGCTGGTGACGCCTCGGCGCGACACCAAGCCGCTCGCCAAGCGGCTCATCGCCGAGTTCGGCACGCTGTCGGCGACGCTGGCCGCCGCGCCCGCCGAGCTGATGCGCGTCGACGGCCTCGGCGAGACCGGCGTCGCCGCGCTCAAGTTCGTGCAGCTCGCCGCGGTGCGCGCGCTGCGCGACGACGTGGTGGGACGCCCCGTCCTCTCGAGCTGGCAGGCGGTGCTCGACTATCTGCACGCCGACATGGCGCACGCCGGCGTTGAGCGCTTCCGCGTGCTGTTCCTCGACAGCAAGAACGTGCTGATCAGGAGCGAGCTCATGTCGCAGGGGACCGTCGACCAGACGCCGGTCTACGTGCGCGAGGTGATGAAGCGCGCGCTCGAGCTCGGGTCGACCGCGATCCTGCTCGCGCACAACCACCCCTCGGGCGATCCCAAGCCGAGCCGCGACGACATCGAGCTCACCGCGCAGATCGCCGCCGCCGGCCGCCTGCTCGGCGTGACCGTCCACGACCACATCGTCGTCGGCCGGCGCGGCCACGCCAGCCTCAAGGCCATGGGTTTGATGTGAAAAAGGAAAGGGAGCCGCTGACCGCGGCTCCCTTCGCATCCGCTCCCGTCGGAGCTTAGTTCGACGGACTCGGGGTCGTCGACTGGGTCTCGGTGGTCGTCGACGTCGACGTGCTCATCGACGCGTCGGCCGGGGCCGAGGTCATCGGCGCGGCGGTGCCGGCGCCGGTGGTGAGGCCGCTCGAGGCGGTCTGGACGTCGGCGCTCATGACGCGCGCGATCGCGGCCGGCATCTGGCCGTTCATCGCGAGCTTGGCTTCCTCGCCCGTCACGGTCTCGACGAGAACGGTGCCGTTCGGCAGCACGCGGTGGACCGTGTAGTGGTCGCCGAGCGCGATGATCTGCGTGGTGGCGCCGGTCAGCGTCTGGCTGCCCTGGGCCGACGTCGCGGTCGTCGTGGTCGCGGCCGGGGCCATCGAGGTCGTGGCCTGGGCGTCGGCGCCCGTGGTGGCCGAGGTGTCGGCGGTCTGGGCGAGGGCGCCCGTGCTGCACAGCAGCGCGGCGGCGAAAATGGCGGTACGCATCACTCTTCCTCCTACTCAACTCAACAGGGCCGAAACGTCGGCCCGACGCTAAATCCCTGTCTTGGCGCCCGACCCCTTCATGAGTTGGCGGACAAGGTGGGCAGTCAACGTTCGTTACGGTTGCGAGTTCCGATTTTCGTCGTTAACGCGAAGGCTGGGCGGGCCGCTCGTTTCGGTTCCGTATATATATCAGGAGCTTGGGCATGATCCCCCGCTATTCGCGCCCGGAGATGGTGAAGATCTGGGAGCCGGAGACTCGCTTCCGCATCTGGTTCGAGATCGAGGCGCACGCCACCGACGCGCTCGCCGAGCTGGGCGTCGTACCCCGCGACGCCGCGGCGGCGGTGTGGGAGCGGGGCGGCTTCGACGTCGCGCGCATCGACGAGATCGAGCGCGAGGTGAAGCACGACGTCATCGCCTTCCTCACCTCGCTCGCCGAGCACGTCGGGCCCGAGGCGCGCTTCGTGCACCAGGGCATGACGAGCTCGGACGTGCTCGACACTTGCCTCAACGTCCAGCTCGTGCGCGCCGCCGACATCCTGCTGCGCGACCTCGACGAGCTGCTCGCGGTGCTGAAGCGCCGCGCCTTCGAGCACAAGCTCACCCCCACCATCGGCCGCAGCCACGGCATCCACGCCGAGCCCACCACCTTCGGGCTGAAGCTCGCGCAGGCCTACGCCGAGTTCGACCGCTGCCGCGCGCGCATGGTCGCGGCGCGCGAGGAGGTGGCGACCTGCGCCATCTCGGGCGCGGTCGGCACCTTCGCCAACATCGACCCGCGCGTCGAAGAGCACGTCGCGGCGAAGATGGGGCTGAAGCCCGAGCCGGTGTCGACGCAGGTGATCCCGCGCGACCGGCACGCGCAGTATTTCGCGACGCTCGGCGTCGTCGCCTCCTGCGTCGAGCGGCTGGCGACCGAGGTGCGCCACCTGCAGCGCACCGAGGTGCTCGAGGCGGAGGAATATTTCTCGCCCGGCCAGAAGGGCTCGAGCGCGATGCCGCACAAGCGCAACCCGGTGCTGACCGAGAACCTCACCGGGCTCGCGCGCCTCGTGCGCGGCTACGTGACGCCCGCGCTCGAGAACGTCGCGCTCTGGCACGAGCGCGACATCAGCCATTCCTCGGTCGAACGCATGATCGGCCCGGACGCCACCGTGACGCTCGACTTCGCGCTCGCGCGACTGACGCAGGTGATGGACAAGCTCGTGATCTACCCCGAGCGGATGCGGAAGAACCTCGACCGCATGGGCGGGCTGATCCATTCGCAGCGCGTGCTGCTCGCGCTCACCCAGGCCGGCGTCAGCCGCGAGGACGCCTACCGGCTGGTGCAGCGCAACGCGATGCGCGTGTGGGAGTCGGACGGGGCGCTCCAGCTCCTGGATTTGCTCAAGGCCGATCCGGAGGTGAGCGCGAAGCTACCGGCGGCCGAGCTCGAGGCGCTGTTCGACCTCGGCTACCATTTCCGGCAAGTCGATTCGATCTTCGCCCGCGTGTTCGGTTCGGTCTAGGCCGCCGCCAGCCGCGGCATGCTCCGCTTCTGGCCCGTGGTGATGAGCGGGCTGTCACGCAGCGGCAGGACGGTGCCGCAGAAGGCGCACTCGGCGACCATGCGGCCGACGAGCCAGTTGGTGTGCGTGCAGCCGGGGCAGTGATTGACGATCTCCGGCCGGTAGACGAGGCAGTAGGGCCGCGACTCCAGCTTCGGTCCGAACGAGGCCATTGGCTTCTCCATGCAACTCGGCGCAGAAACGCCACGTATCGACGCGCGAAGCGGCCCATTGGTTGCAGTGAATAATGGGTTAATGCGCCGAAACGAGCGACGACCGGCGGGTCGCCCCGCCGGCCGTCGTTGATTCCGCAGGCGAAATTAGCCGTGGTTCTTGTGCCGGCGCGCGCCGCGGCGGCCGCGCATTTCCTCGCGCGTCACCGACCCGTCCTTGTCGGCGTCGAGCCGCGCGAAGCGCTCGGTGGTGCCGGCCTGGAACTCGGCGAGGCTGAGGCGGCCGTCCCCGTCGGCGTCCCGGCGCGCGAAGCGGTCGACCGGCGACGCGCGGCCGGGGCGCTCGGCGCGGTCCGCGCGCGCCTCGCGCCGCGGCCGATCGGCCCGTTCGCCGCGCTCCGCCCGCGCGGCCTTGCGCGCCGCGTGGCGCGCCTCGATCTCGGCCGGCGTCACGAAGCCGTCGCGGTCGCCGTCCGTCCGCGCGAACCGCTCGGCGGTGCGCGCCTGCATCTCGGCGAGGCTGATCGCCCCGTCGCCGTCGGCGTCGATCTTGGCGCGCCCGCCGGGCGCCGCGGCGGCCACCGAGGCCGCGAGCACCGCCGTCGCGGCGGCGAGGAGAAGCTTGGTACGCATGTGAACACTCCCGACTTGATTGCCCGTGAGGATACGGGCCGCCGCGCGCGCTTCACCCGCGCGGCTTGAGCGCGCTTTCGGCCGCGCCTAGGATCGGGGCGGGGCCCAAGGGGGAGCCGTGCCGATGCGCCTGCCGATCGCCGCCTTCGCGAGCTGTCTCTTCGCGTCCGTCGCGTCGGCGCAGGCGCCGGCCGAGCCCGCCGCCGTCGTCCAGCGCCAGCTCGAGGCGTACAACGCGCACGACGTCGAGGCCTTCGTCGCCACCTATTCCGAGGATGTCGAGCTCTGGGAGCTCGGGCCGGAGCCGCGCCTGATCGCCAAGGGGCGCGAGGCGCTGCGCCGGGAATATGCCGGCTTCTTCGCCGGGGCCCGGCCGCAGGCCGAGGTCGCCAGCCGGCGGGTCGTCGGCCCCTACGTCGTCGACGACGAGCGCGTCGTCACCGCCGACGGCAGGCTCGTCGAGGCGGCCGCCACCTACCTCGTCGAAAAGGGCCGCATCCGCCGGGTGTGGTTCGCCGCCGCGCCGCCGCGCCCCGGCGCGTCGGACCGGCCGCTCGCGCTCGTCGGCCCGACGCTCCTCGACGGCACCGGCCGACCGGCGGTGCCCGACGCCGTCGTCGTGGTGCGGCGCGGCCGCGTCGAGTGCGCCGGGCCCCGCGCGCGCTGCGCCGTGCCGGCGGACGCGGAGCGCGTGGACCTCGCCGGGCGCTTCGTCCTGCCCGGCCTCGTCGACGCGCACGTCCACATCGGTCAGACCGGCTGGCTCGACGGCCGGCCCGACGGGCTGGCCCGCAACAGCGTCTATCCCTACGCCGACGTCGCCGCCGCGCTGCGCGCCGACCCGGGCCGCTGGCACCGCGCCCACCTGTGCTCGGGCGTGACCGCGGCGTTCGACGTCGGCGGCCCGCCCTGGACGGTGGCGGCCGCCAAGCGCGCCGGCGGCCGGCCCGACCGGCTCAACATCCGGGCGGCGGGCCCGCTCGCGACGCCGGCGTCGCGGGCCGTCCTGAACCTGCCCGGCGAACCCACCTTCCTGCCGCTCGCGACCGACGCGGACGCGCGGGCGGCGGTCGAACGCGCCCGCGCGTCGGGCGCCGACGGGGTGAAGCTCTGGTTCATCGCGCCCGCGCCCGACCGGCGCGACGACGTCGACGCGCGGGTGCGCGCGCTCGGCGCCGCGGCGCGCGCGGCGAAGCTTCCCTTCCTCGTGCACGCCACCGAGCTGCGCGAGGCGAAGGTGGCGCTGCGCGCCGGCGCCACGATGCTCGTCCACGGCGTGGCCGACCGCCCGGTCGACGACGAGTTCCTGCGGCTGCTGGTGCGCGGGCGCGTGACCTACGCGCCGACGCTCGTGGTGGGCGCGAACTGGGGGCGGGCGATCGCGGCCGTGCACTTCGGCGCGGCGCCCGCGATCGACGACCCGAACGGATGCGTCGACCCGGCGATCCGCGCGCGCATCGCCGAGGCCGCGCGGCTGAAGGCCGATCTGTCGGATCGCGTCACCGCCGACCGGCTGTTCGCCGGCATGCGCGCCGACGGGGCGGAGCGCGAGGTGGCGGCGGCCAACCTGCGGCGCGTGCGCGAGGCCGGCGGGCGCATCGTGCTCGCGACCGACGCCGGCAACCCGCTCACGCTCCACGGCGCCTCGGTCCACGCCGAGCTCGAGGCGATGGAGGCGGCCGGCGTGCCGCCCGAGGAGCTGGTCGCGATCGCGACCCGGAACGGCGCCGCCGCGATGGGCGACCTCGACCGCTTCGGCACGCTCGAGGCCGGCAAGCAGGCGGACCTCGTCGTGCTCGGCGAGGATCCGCGCCGTTCGGCGAAGGCCTTCCGCTCGCTCACCCACGTGATGCGCGCCGGCGCGCTCCGCCCGCAGGCGGAGCTCCGCGCGCGCTGAAGCGGCCGCGCTCCGGAGGGCGCCGATCCGCTCAGTCGTCCGGCGCCTCGGCGGGCATGAACTGCCTCGAGCCCGGCTGCCGCTCGAAGGCGGAGCCGACCCGGTTGGGCAGGTAGGGGACGATCGCCGGATCGTAGTTGGCGATGCCGTTGAGGTCGTGGACGCCGAAGTGGTCGACGACCGTCATGTAGGCCTCGTCCTCGTCGCCCGCGAAGAAGCGCCAGCCGCTGTCCCCGTCGTAGTCGGGTTCTTCGCGGTACATGTAGCCGACCGGCCGGCGATCGACCGTGATCCGGTCGGACGCGATGCAGCCGCCCGTGCCCGCGACCAGCGGCTTCATGTCCTCGGGCTTCAAGGCGTAGGTCTTGCTCACGGGCGGGTCTCCTCCGGCGGGCCATGGAGCCCGGGATCGTCTCGGGCAGAACGATCGGGCCGGACGTCGGTCCCGAGGAAGACCGACCGACGAATTGGTGCCGGGTGAGGGGATCGAACCCCCGACCTTCGGTTTACAAAACCGCTGCACTACCGCTGTGCTAACCCGGCGCCGGGGCCGTTTAACTAGGGTCTCCGCCGGGTAGGGTCAACGCGCCGCCGGCCAGGGCGTGGTCGGGCGCGGGTTAACCACGATCGATGCGCGGCCGGCACGGAACCGACTCGACAGTCGCGTTCTTGTTATGTTCTCATGGCGACGATGAATCGACCCATCGAATTGCGGACGCTCGGCGACGTGCTGCGCGCGGAGCGGGCGCTGGAGATCCGCTGCCACGGCTGCGGGCGGCGGGTGCCGAAGGACCCGCGCGCGCTGCTCGGCCGGCTGGTGGGCGAGGATTGGCAGACGCCGCTCGGCGTCGCGGCGCGGCGGTTCAAGTGCCAGGGGTGCGGGGCGCGGGCGGCGCAGCTCAAGGTGCTGCCGGGCGCGCGCGAGCGGCCGGCGCGCGCCGCCGAGCCGCCGCGGCCCAAGCCGCCCTGGGAACGCTACGACGCGCATCAGCGCGAGACGAAGGAAAGGTGGGAGCGGCGATGAGCCGGATTTGTCTTTTGTGCGCCGACGGCGACCGGATCGAGCTGCGCGAGACGGTCGCCGCGGCGATGTGGGAAGCGCGCCGGCACGGCACCGCCGACGACCGGCCCTGGCCCGAGGCCGGCCCCTATTGGCAGAACGTGTTCCGCGAGCTCGCCGAGGACGCGATGGCCGCGCTCGAGCCGGGCGGCTGAACGCCCGCGCGGCCCGCCCGACCGCCCGACCGATCGCCGACCCGGTTGCCAAAGCGCCGCCGGCCGCGCATCCTCGCGCCGACCGCCCGGGCAGAGGCGGACCGCAAGGGTCGCGCGCGCAACCGGATCGCGAGGCACGACATGGTGACCGAAGCCCAATTCCCGCCCGCCGCCCGCGCCGCAGGGGCCCGCGCGTCCGGGCGCATCGAGGCGCTCGACGTCCTGCGCGGCGTCGCCATCCTCGGCATCCTGTTCATGAACATCGTGCCGATGGGGATGGGCGACGCGGCGATGCTGCCGTGGGCGCTCGCCGAGACGCGGGCCGACTGGGCCTATTGGTGGTTCTCCGGCCTGTTCCTCCAGGGCACGCAGCGCGGCCTGCTCGAGCTGCTGTTCGGCGCCGGCATGGTGATCCTCACCGCCCGCGCGACCCGCCCCGACGCGCCGGTGGCGATCGCCGACGTCTACTACCGCCGCACGCTCTTCCTGACCGTGTTCGGCCTCGTGCTCGGCACGCTCCTGCTGTTCCCGGGCGAGATCCTGTTCGTCTACGGGCTCGCCGGCCTCGCGCTCTTTCCGCTGCGCAACCTGCCGCCGCGCGCGCTCCTCCTCGCCGGGTCGGCCGGGCTGCTCGCGATCACGCTCGCGATGGGGGTGCCGCGCTACGTCGAGCGCGCCCGGCTGGTCGAGACGGTCGCGGCCGCGCAGGCGAAGCAGGCGGCCGGGGCCGCGCCCTCGGCGGCGGAAAAGGCCGCGCTCGAGAAATGGGCCGAGCTCGGCAAGAACCTCAAGGTCGACGAGGCCGCGCTCGCCAAGGAGCGCGAGCAGCGGCTCGGCGGCTACGCGAGCAACCTCGCCTGGTCGACCGAGCTCTACGCACGCTTCAACAGCGGGGCGGAGCTGCTGCGCGGCGTGATCGAGGCCTTCTCGGTGATGCTGATCGGCGCCGCGCTCCTGAAGCTCGGCGTGCTCGGCGGGGATCGTCCGGCGCGCTTCTACCTGCTCCTGATGCTCGGCGGCTACGCGCTCGGCCTACCGCTGCGCTACGCCGAGGCCGCGCCGTTCGTCGAGCCGACGCTCGAGCCGCGCCTGGGCAGCCTCACCTACGACCTCAGCCGGCTCGCGACGAGCCTCGGCCACGTCGGCGCGGTCTGCCTGCTGCTCAAGAGCGCGACCGGCGCCCGCGCGATGCGGCCGATCGCGGCGGCCGGGCGGATGGCGTTCACCACCTACCTCGGGCAGACGCTGATCCTGCAGTGGCTGCTGTTCCCCGGCTTCGCGCTCGGGCTGTGGGGGCGGTTCGGCCTCGCCGAGCTCGGCGCGATCGCGCTGGCGATCGGCGTCGCGCAGGTGCTGTTCGCGGTCGCGTGGCTGCGCGCCTACCGCATGGGCCCCTTCGAATGGGCGTGGCGCTCGCTCACCTACCTCGAGCGCCAGCCGATGCGCCGCTCGTCCGCGCCCGGCGCGCCGGCGCCGGCCGAATAGCCGCGCGGCCGCGCCGCGATCATCGACCCGGCCGCCGGCGGCGGGGCCACTGATCGATTTTCTAGTTCTCGGCGACGAGGAAAACCAATTGGGCAGCCGTCGGCGCGAGGCGTAAGCTCGTTGATCTTCATTGTCGCACGAGAGGACGGGAACCATGGACGCGATCACGCCGACGAGCCCGATCAACGATCCGAGCAAGCAGCCGGCCGCTCGGCGGCGCCTCCTGGGCCGCACGAGCCGCGACTGGTGGCCCGAGCAGCTCACGCTCGAGATGCTGCGGTCGAACGGCGCCCCGGACCCGATGGGCGAGGACTTCGACTACGTGTCCGCGTTCCGCTCGCTCGACTACGAGGCGGTGAAGCGCGACCTCCACGCGCTGATGACCGACAGCCAGCCCTGGTGGCCGGCCGACTACGGCCACTACGGCCCCTTCTTCATCCGCATGGCGTGGCACGCGGCGGGCACCTACCGCACCGGCGACGGCCGCGGCGGCTCCAACTCCGGCCAGCAGCGCTTCGCCCCGCTCAACTCGTGGCCCGACAACGGCAACCTCGACAAGGCGCGCCGGCTGCTCTGGCCGATCAAGCAGAAGTACGGCGCGAAGCTGAGCTGGGCGGACCTGTTCATCCTGACGGGCAACGTCGCGATCGAGTCGATGGGCGGGCCGACCTTCGGCTTCGGCGGCGGCCGCAAGGACGTCTACGAGCCCGAGCAGGTCTACTGGGGCACCGAGGAGGAATGGCTCGGCCAGACGCGCATCGACGAGGAAGCCGGGCTCGCGCTCGAGAACCCGCTCGCCGCGATCCAGCACGGCCTCATCTACGTGAACCCGGAAGGCCCCGGCGGCTGCCCCAACCCGCTGGGCTCGGGCCGCGACATGCGCGAGACCTTCGCGCGCATGGGCATGAACGACGAGGAGACCGTCGCGCTCACGGCCGGCGGCCACACCTTCGGCAAGGCGCACGGCGCCGCCGATCCCAAGCACCACGTCGGCGTGGAGCCGGAGGGCGCCGACATCGCCATGCAGGGCCTCGGCTGGTCGTCGACGCACGAGAGCGGCATGGGCGACCACACGATCACCAGCGGGCTGGAGGGCGCGTGGACGCCGACGCCCACCCAATGGGACAACAGCTATTTTCACATGCTGCTCGACTACGAGTACGAGCTGGTGAAGAGCCCGGCGGGCGCGTGGCAGTGGCAGCCCATCGATCCCGCGCCCGAGGATCTCGCGCCGGGCGCGCACAGCCCCGACCGCCGCGTGCCGACGATGATGTCGACCGCCGACATGGCGCTCAAGGTGGACCCGAAGTACCGCGCCATCTCCGAGCGGTTCCGCGACGACCCGGCGGCGTTCGCCGACGCCTGGGCGCGCGCCTGGTTCAAGCTCACCCACCGCGACATGGGGCCGAAGATCCGCTACCTCGGGCCCGAGGTCCCGGAAGAGGACCTCGTCTGGCAGGACCCGATCCCGAAGGCCGACTACGCGCCGATCGACGAGAACGACGTCGCGACGCTGCGCGTCATGATCGCGAAGTCGGGCCTCGGCATCCAGGACGTCGTCAAGACCGCCTGGGCGTCGGCCTCGACCTACCGCCAGTCCGACCACCGCGGCGGCGCGAACGGCGCGCGCATCCGGCTCGAGCCGCAGCGGAGCTGGGCGGTGAACGAGCCCGAGAACCTCGCCCGCGTGCTGTCGGTCTACGAGGGCATCAAGGCCGAGTTCGACGGCCAAGCCGACGGCGGCAAGAAGGTGTCGATCGCCGACCTCATCGTGCTCGGCGGCTCGGTGGGCATCGAGAAGGCGGCCGCCGCGGCCGGCCACCCCATCGAGGTGCCGTTCACGCCCGGCCGCACCGACGCGTCGGCCGAGCAGACCGACGCCGAGAGCTTCGCGGTGCTCGAGCCCAAGGCGGACGGCTTCCGCAACTACCTCGAGGTGCGCTTCAACGTGCCGACCGAGGAATTGCTGGTCGACCGCGCGCAGCTCCTGGGCCTCAGCGCCGCCGAGATGACGGTGCTGGTGGGCGGCCTGCGCGTGCTCGGTGCCAACCACCCGAAGGCCGAGAAGCACGGCGTGTTCACCGACCGGCCGGGCCAGCTGACGAACGACTTCTTCGTCAACCTGCTCGACATGGCGACCGCCTGGAAGCAGGTGAGCGACGAGAGCGACGAGGAGTTCGTCGGCACCGACCGGAACACGCACGAGCCGCGCTGGACCGCCTCGCGCACCGACCTCGCGTTCGGCGCGAACTCGCAGCTCCGCGCGATCGCCGAGGTCTACGGCGGCGCCGACGCCGGCCAGAAGTTCGTCCGCGATTTCGCCAAGGCCTGGACCAAGGTGATGAACGCGGACCGCTTCGACCTTCAATACGCGTAGGGCAGTACGCCTGAAGCAGCACGCGTGAGGCGCGCCTCCCCCGCCGCGGCCGCCGCGGCGGGGGAGCGTCGCCCGAGGGAGGCGGCATGAACCGGCGCGACGTCGGGCGCCTGGAGCCCGCGCGGACCTACTGGATCGCGGCGGTGGTCTCGCCCGAACGGGACTGGGCCGGCGCCCCCGGCTGCCGCCGCGGCGCGCGCTACGCGGTCGACCCCGATACGCTGCGCGCCAGCCGCCACGAGTTCCGCGCCTTCGACAGCCGGGCCGGCTGCCTCGAATGGATCATGCGCCACCGCGCCGAGCTCGCCCGGACCCTGCCCGGCGCCCCGGTGCGCGCCGTCGCGCTCGACCGCTGGCTGCTCGGGCTGGACTGAGGGGCGGAGAGCCGACCCTCGATCGGGGCCGATAGCGGCCCGCGCCGCCCTCGACCCGTCCGGGTCAACGCGGGGCCGGTGCCCGCGGCGAGACGGCGCGCTCCGCTCCGTCGCCGCCGGCGTCCTCGCCCGGCAAGCGCGTCGCCTCGCCGAGCGCTTCGCGCACGTAGAGCTTCTTGACCGCCACGAAGAGCGCCACCGTGAGGGGCGCGGCGAAGATCACGCCGAGCGCCCCGAACATCGCCCCGAACCCGACGAGCGCGAACAGCAGCAACGCGGGCGGCAGGTCGACCGCGCCGCGTTGGATGAGCGGGCTGATGACGTTGCCCTCGAGCTGCTGGACGACGACGACGAGGAGGAGCGTCCAGACGAAGGCGTCGCCGCCCTGGGCCAGCGCCAGGAGCAGCGCCGGCACCGCCGCGACGATCGAGCCCACGACGGGGATGAAGTTCGTGAGCCCGGCGAGGAGGCCGAGCGCGAGCGCGCCCGGCACGCCGATGACGTGGAGCCCGATCCCGACGAGCGCGCCGACCACGACCATCGCCGCGAGCTGGCCGACGAGCCACAGCTTGAGCGCCCGGCCGATCGCCGACAGCGTGTCGGCGGCGAGCGGCTGGCGCGACTTCGGCACGAGCTTGACGAGCCCGCGCGCGTAGTAGCCCGGCTGGGCGGCCAGATAGATGCCGGCGACGAGAACGAGGAGCGTGTTGACGACGGCGCCGGTCGCCGACGTGACGGCGCGCCCGACGCCCGACAGCACCCCGGAGCCGGCGGGCGCCGCGTCGCGCATCATCTCGAGCGCTTCGCGGCCGAGGGGCGTGGCCGCGAGGCGAGCCTGGAACGCGCGCCACGCCGCCGGCACGGTCTCCTGGAGCACGGCGACCTGCGCGCGGACCTCGGCACCCATCAGCCAGCTCGTGGCACCGACGACGCCGAGGATGAGGAGGGGCGCGAGGACGAGCGTCACCGGCAGCCTGAGCGGCGTGTAACGCGCGATGGGCTCGGCGACGGCGTGGAGCATGACGGCGACGAGCACCGCGCCGAACACGAGCAGCAGGAGCCCCGAAAGCTGCCAGAGGAGCACGAACAGCGCGACGACGGCGATCGTGACGAGCAGCCGGCGCAGGTAGGCGCGGTCGTCGAGACGGGCGGGAAGGGGGGTGGTGGCCGCCGGGGCCGAGGCGTCGCCGCTGCCGTCGCTTCCCATGCGTCGCCTCCTCCGATCGCGCCCGCCGCGCGGTCGGCTCCCGAACGGTCCGCTCGGGCCGACCGTTCCGTCGGGCCGGCGGCGCCGCGTGCCGTGGTCCCGCAGCCGAGAGAGTTGCGAGCGATCTCGCGGTTCGGCGGGACCCGACCCCGATCGAAGCTTCGACCTCGCAGCGCCTTTCAGGATCGGGCCGGCTCCGCGGGGCGCGCCTCCGAGGTGCGAGCGGCGAGGAGCGCGCGGAGTTGAATCGGTCGGATCGGCTTCTGCATCGTCACCATTCCGCGCGCGTCCGCCGCCGCGAAGATGGACGGGTCCGCCTCGCCGGTCACCAGCGTCAAGGTGATGCGCGGTCCATGGGCCGCTCGGATGCGGTCGGCGACCTCGAGCCCGGTCTCCCCGGCGCCCAAGCGGAAATCGAGCAGCACGTCCCAGTCGCGATCCGGCGCGGTGGCCAGCACCCGCAGCGCATCGTCGCCGGTGCGCGCGACCTCGGTCGTCACGCCCCATGCCTTGAGGAGCCGCGCGACCGCGTCGCCGACGAGGGGATCATCTTCGACGAGCAGGACCGACGGCGGCGCGGCGCCGTAACGGGGGGTCCTGACGGCGTCCTGCGTCACCGGCCCATGGTGCGGCAGCCGAACGCTGAACGTCGAACCCCGCCCGGGCCGCGACGCGACGGCGAGCTCGTAGCCGTGCGCGAGGCCCAGCTCGCGAACCGTCGCCAGGCCGAGGCCGAAGCCGCCCGGCACCCCGCCCGCGCGGTCGAGCTGGACGAACGGATCGAAGATCCGGGCCTGGTCTTCCGGTGTCAGTCCCGGGCCGGTGTCGGCGACGATGATCTCCGCGAAGGTGCCGCGCCGCCGCGCGCCGACGAGCACGCCGCCAGCCTCCGTGTGGCGGACGGCGTTCGCGACGAAGTTCGACACGATCCGCTCGACCGCCGACGGCTCGGCACGGACCCAAAGCGCGGTGCGCCGTCGCCGCAGCCGCAGTCCGCGGCGTTCGGCTTCGGGGTGGAACTGCACCAGCACGCGCTCTATCAGCGGATCTAGTGCGAACGGGATTTCGCGTTCGCGCTGCGACGGATCGCCAGCCCGCGCGACGCCGAGGATCGCGGTGAACAGCCGGTCGAGACTGTCGACGCAAGCGGCGATGCTCGCGATGATCGCGCGCCGCTCGGCTTTCGGGGGGTCGCGCTTCAGCACCGACGCATACATGCCGAGCGCGTGGACAGGCTGGCGCAGGTCGTGGCTCGCCGCCCCGAAGAAGCGCGTGCGCTCGGCGGCCGCCGTCTCGGCGAGCGTCCGCCCGGCCTCGGCCGCCTCCTGCAACGCTTGATGCTCGGCGCGCCGCGCCGCCAGCGCCAGCCGGGCGCGAATCGACGTTTCGTACACCGCCGACATCCGAAAGGCGTTCGCCGTGGAAAGCACCGCGTTCATCGCGCACAGGCCGGCCGCGACCAATTCCGGCAGGCCGGGGTCGCCGGCCAGCAGGAAAAGCCCGGCCGGCGCCAGCGTGCCGATGATGAACGCCGCGGCGCTCGGCATGTAGATCGCCAGGCTCGCCGCCATGCCGGAGGGAAGCGCCACCAGCAGCACCATGATCACGACGAGGCTCACGGTCTCCCCCGGCGTGTGAACGAGCGGAACGACGAGCGCCCAGGCGAGGCCGTGTGCGCCCTCGAGCAGCACGCGGGACCGACCCCAGCCGGCGAGCGCCGGGTCGGAAGGCGCCGACCGGTGATAGCGGCGCAGCAGAGCGGCCGTCGCCGCCTGGGTCACCGCGACCCCGGCGAACCAAGCGGCGACCCGCCAGGGGGCGGCGAGGAACGCGAAGATGATGCCGTTCGCCACCGCGATGACGAGGATGAAGCCCATCGCCTCGTACGCTTGACCGAGGTTGCCGAGGTAGAGTTCGCGCACCCGCTCGGCGCGCACCGAGGCAGCCAACTCGTCGGCGATCACGCGATGATCCGGAGCTGGTGCGCACGGCTCACGGCCTCGGCGCGATTGGCGACGCCGAGCCGCTCGAAGATGCGCGCCCAGTGGTATTTGACGGTACGCTCGGTGATGCCGAGCGCCCGGCCGATCTCCTTGTTCGACCGGCCTCGCGCCGCGAGCCCGAGCACCGCGTGCCACCTGCCCGAGGCATCGGCGTCGACCGGCGCTTCCGGCGCGTCGTACACCGTGTCGCCGTCGAACAGCCGATCGAGCGCGTCGACGAGCTCGTCCATGTCCCGCGCCTTCGACAGGCAGGCGACGCAGCCGACGGCGCGGGCCCGGCTCAGCAGCTCGGGCGTCGGGTCGGCACAAAGCAGCCCGCGCGCCACCAGGGGCCAGCGCCGCCGCACCTCGTCGAGGAAGGCGAGGCCGTTCTCGCCGGGGATGCGGTAGTCGGCGAGGCAGAGGTCGACGCGTGCGTCGACCTCGAGCACCGCGGTCGCTTCCGCGCAGCTCGCCGAGAGAACGATGCAGAAATCGGGCCGCGCGGCGCCGAGCGCGGTCGCGATCCCGGCGCGGTAGAGCGGGTGGTCGTCGACGAACAGCAGGCGCGGCACGGGGTCGCTTTCGCAGGGGTGACGGAAACGGCGGACGCGACCAACGGTCGGTTCCAGCATATCGCAACCCGCTGGCGCTGCACCCCCCTGTACTTCGGTACAAGTAGGGCGGCGTTTCGGCCCCTGTTAGATTCGGCTCCGTTCCATTTGCGTCCGATTGACCGTGGCTCGGCCGCCACGGACCCGAAGCCGGCCCGGCACGCTCGATCGGCGCCGCGCCTCGTGGAAGAGCGATCGATGGCGGGTGCTGCGGGGTGGCGGATGGGGCTGACGGCCGGTGACCGATGGCTCGAGCGATCGACGCGCCGATATCGCCGTCGTGCGGGCCGTCGCAAGTCCCGGTCGTTCCTGCTCCCGCTGCTCGCGATCGGGGTGGCGATTGCGAAGCCTGTCGCCGCGCAGACTGCTAGCGGCGGCGCGGGCGGCACCATCGAGCGAGAGCAGCGGCCTCCGACCCAGCCGCTCGCCGAGCGGCCGGCAATCCGCATCGAGCGCCCGCGCGCCGGTGTGTCGCCGGCTACAACGATGCGCTTCATCGTGCGTACAGTTGTCGTCGAAGGCGTAACGCGGCTTAAGCCGGCCGTAGTCGAAGCGATCACCGGGTCGTTGAAGGGGCGTGAGATTGCGCTCGCCGATCTGGCTGCCGCCGCCGACGCGCTGACCCGCGTCTATGCCGACGCTGGTTACGCATTGTCCTTTGCGCTGGTGCCTGAGCAGGATGTCGTCGACGGCGTCGTGCGCATCGTCGTCGTCGAAGGCGTTATCGGTGAGGTTGACGTCGAGGTCACCGGCCGTGGCGCGCTCCGGGGCCAAGAGCGCATCACCTCGATCGTCCGCTCGCGCGCCGCTGCGCTCCAGACCGGCGAGCCCTTGCGCACAGCAGACCTCGAGCGTGTTCTTCTTCTCCTTCAAGACATGCCGGGTGTCACAGCGTCCGCCGTCCTACAGCCCTCCCCTACGACTGACCGGGCGACACGCCTCGTGGTTCGGCTCAACGTCGATCCGGTCGAAGGCGGCTTGAGCTTCGACAACCGGCTTCGCTCGGACTTTGGGCGGTATCAGTACGGCGCGGACCTGTCGCTTAACTCGACGCTTCTTTTCGGCGACCAGTTCTCGTTTGGCACGCGTCGGGGCGTCGAAGGGGACGCGTTCACCTACGACTTTGCCCGCTACCAGGCTCCGCTCGGCGCCCTAACGCTCACCGGAAGCTACGCGCGCGCCGACACAAAGGCCAGCGACGGGCTTCTTGCTACGCTCGACTTCGAAGGTGACGAGCGTGTGGGTCGGGTCGGCTTCAGCTATCCCGTGATCCGCAGCCGGGCCCGCAATCTTGTCCTTGGGCTGGCGGCCGAGGCCACCAACGCCAGAAGCAGCATCCTGGGAACGACGCTCGTCCGTGACAAGATCCGCACGCTTACCGCAGATGCAGCCTTCGACTGGGTGGCCGACAATGGCGCAATCGCGCTTGTTGGTGCCAGCTTGACTCAAGGGATCAACGGGCTGGGAGCGACGGATGCCGACAACGACTTTGCCAGCCGACCGGGAGGCACGCCCGACTTCACAGCTGTTGGCGCGCGCATTTCATACTCGTTGCCTGTTCGCGGCTTCTCGGTGCGCGTCGAGGGCGATGGGCAGCTTGTGGTTGCGGGCCAAGCGCTGGCCCCGGTTGAATGCACCTACGGCGGCCAGCGTCTAGGGCGCGGCTATGATCCAGGCGTGATCGGCGGCGACCATTGCCTGCGCGCCGGCCTTGAGGTTGCGCGGGCGGTAAGGATCATCGATGGGCTTGCCCTCGAGCCGTTCGCCTACACTGACGCCGCCCTCGTCCGACAAAAGGGTGTGCTTGCCGCTGGCGACGACCGCGAAGCAACAGCGGCTTCGGCAGGCCTTGGTGTGCGAGCCGCCACGCGCTTCGGCCTTTCGGCCGAAGGTCTGGTGGCGGTGCCGCTTACCCGCTCGATCGCGCCTGACGGCCGTGACCCGCGCTTCTTCTTCACGCTCGCGTACCGCTGGTGAGACCCCCTGCCATGACGATCTATACTTCTATCCCCTCCCGTCCGACGAGCGCCCGCAAGGCGTGGCTCATGGCGGGAGCCGCCTCGCTTGTCCTCACCGGCAGTGCAGCTCTTGCTGGACCGATTGGCGGTCAGGTGCGCGGTGGGCAGGCCACAATCGCCGGAGACGGCACAGCGTCAGTCCTGATCAGGCAAAAGACCGACAGAGCGATTATCGACTGGACGTCCTTCTCGGTGGCGAACGGCGAAAGCGTGAGCTTCAATCAGCCGAGCGCGAGTTCGGTTGCCCTCAACCGCGTAACCGGCGGCAGCCCCTCCGAGATCCTGGGCTCGATGTCGGCCAACGGGCGGGTCTTTCTCATAAATCGCTCCGGCATTCTATTCGGTAAAGACGCTCGGGTTGACGTTGGCGGACTGGTAGCGACCACCGCCGACATCGATGATGCTGCTTTCATGCGGGGCGATTTTCGCTTCGATCGCGCCGGTGATCTAGGCGCGTCGGTTGTGAACGAAGGCATGATCAGCGTACGTGATGCCGGTCTCGCTGCCTTCGTGGCGCCCCACGTTCGCAACTCCGGGCTCATCCAGGGCAACCTCGCGCGGATTGCGCTGGGCGGCGCCGAGACCTTCGCGCTTGATCTGGCTGGCGACAGCCTCATCCGCTTCGATGTCGGACAAGCAGCAGCCGAACGGGCGCAGGTCGAGGCCGGTGGCGAAATCCGAGCCGCCGGCGGCTCGGTGCTGCTGACGGCCGCCGCGGCGCGCGAGATCGTCAACGCTTCGGTCAAGGTTACGGGCTTCGTTTCAGCCGGCCAGGCCGAGAAGGCCGCCGACGGCACGATCAAGCTGCGCTCGGGCGCTGCAAAGGCTGGAGCCGTGTCAGTCACGGCAGGCGGCGAGTTGGTTATCGACGAGGCGGCGGTCGTCGATGCCTCCGGCCGCTACGGCGGCGCGATCACCCTCGCCGGGCAGACGGTGACCGCGGATGGACGGGTGAGTGCGCGCTCGACCGCGGCCGCGGGCGGGAATATCGCCGTCCAGGCAGAGCGCTTCGCGTCGCTTGGCGGCACGCTCGACGCGTCGGGGCATAGCGGCGGCGCGATCGATGTCGCCGCGGGCGGATTGTCGGTGGCCGGCGCGTTGGCGGCGGTCGGCGAAGCGGGCGTCGGCGGCCGGATCGATGTCGCGGCGACGGGTCAGTCGGTCGAGAACGATACCGGCCTCTACGATGCCAGCGGCCTGACGCATGGTGGCGCGATCCGCCATGTGGCCGGCACGAAGCTGATCACCTCGGCCAAGTACCGCGCGAGCGGTCTCTATGGCGAGGGCGGCAGCATCGACCTCACGGCCGGCGAGATCTATCTGTTCTCGCCGAAGCTTCTGGCCTCGGGCAATCTTGCTGGCGGCCGCATTCGTGTGGGCGGCGAGTACCAAGGCGGCAAGGGACTTGCGGTCGACGAACTCGTGAACGCCCGAAGCCTGGTCGCGACCGACGCGACGCTTATCGATGTATCGGTTCACGGCGCCAGGGGCGAAGGCGGCACGGTAATCCTGTGGTCGGATGAGAAGACGCAGTTCTTCGGCACGGTGCGTGCCGAGGGCGGAAAAATGGCCGGGCTCGGCGGGCTGGTCGAGGCTTCGTCCGCCGACACGCTGATCTGGCGCGGCACGGTCGAGTCCGCCCGCGGCGGCGAGCGGGGCGGACAGCTGCTCCTCGACCCGAAAAACATCACCATTGCCGACGCCGGCGTGAGCCAGCTTCAACTCGTGCTCCAAGCCTTCACCGGGCCCGGAAGGCCTGCATCCGAAATCGATTCATCTGCAGACGACCGCTTCGGCTCCGGCGTGTCGCTCGACGGCAACCGGCTGGCGGTGGGGGCAGACGGCGACGACGGCGCCGGCAACATCGCAACCGGCAGCGGTGCGGTCTACCTGTTCACCTTTGCCGATGCGGCGTTCTCGAGCCCGGCGCTGCAGGCGACGATCGGCCAGGGCTACACCGGCGGCAAGAACTTCAACCTGACAGCACTCGGAGGGTTCGACGCGTTCGGCCAGAGCGTGTCGCTCGACGGCAACCGTCTGGCAGTCGGCGCTAATCTCGACGACGGCGCCGGCAATGGCGCGAGCGCGAGCGGCGCGGTCTACCTGTTCAGCTTTGCCGATTCGAGCTTCAGCACGCCAACGCTTGAAGCAACGATCGGCCGGGGATACGCTGGCGGCAAGAACCTCGACGTGTCGGCACTCGAGGC